>ODAI010966009.1_pt1 | contig 10968 bp, 9 predicted proteins | sample 1539321 | NCBI WGS metagenome assembly ODAI01 (sample SAMN02144231, study PRJEB22623) | gut metagenome | biome: sheep rumen | host: Ovis aries | place: New Zealand | reverse complement strand
GAAAGCGCTGGATGTGCCGGAGATCGACAGCTATGTTGGGCTGATGCACACGCTTTTTGCGCTGGAGGATATCTACGGACTCAAGATCGGAGAGATCAACGGTGAAGTTTGCCTGCGGCTGGATAAGGCAAAGGGCTCGACCTATCTTCAGCTCTTTGATATGTTTCGTTCCTGGCGAGAGCAAGCCGCCAAGCTGGAGCGCGGGGAGATCAGCAAAGAGGAATATGACCGCTGGCGCTACAAGTACCCGGAGCTGGATAAAACCGGGCGGTGGGCCAAAGTGCCCTCGCAAGCTCTGTCCGATGCGCTGATCGAAGAATTGAAAAAAGGATAAGGACATTCAAAGGCAAAAAAGAAAGAGGTCAACCCGGCTTGCAAAAGTCAGGTTGACCTCTTTGGTTTATGGATGTTGGGTGACAGCACACTCGCAAACCCTTGGATTTGCACTCAACAAATCTCGGATTCTCGTGCTATCAATTTGCTATCACTCGGAGTAGCGGGAACTCAAAAGTCCAGTGTTTTCAAGGCTTTCCGGCCTCGAAGAATCACTTTTTCCTTATTCCCACTCGATGGTGGCGCTGGGCTTCGGGGTGACGTCCCAGAGGACGCGGTTGACACCCTTGACCTCGCTCGTGATGCGCGCGGTGATGTGCTGCAGCAGCGGGAAGGGAAGCTCGGCGACCTCGGCGGTGACGGCGTCCACGGTGTTGACGGCACGGATGACGACCGGCCACTCATAGGTGCGCTTGCCGTCGGTGATGCCGGTGGACTTGAAGTCCGGAACGATGGTGAAGTACTGCCAGACCTTGCCGGCCAGACCGTTTTTGGCAAACTCCTCGCGCACAATGGCGTCGGACTCGCGCACGGCCTCCAGACGGTCGCGGGTGATGGCGCCGACGCAGCGCACGCCCAGACCGGGGCCGGGGAAGGGCTGACGGAACACCATGCCGTCGGGCAGACCGAGCTGCTTGCCGACCACGCGAACCTCGTCCTTGAACAGGAACTTCACCGGCTCGACCAGCTCAAACTTGAGGTCCTCCGGCAGGCCGCCCACGTTGTGGTGCGCCTTGACCGGGCCACTTTCGAGAATATCGGGATAAATGGTGCCCTGGGCCAGAAACTCGATGCCCTCCAGCTTGCGGGCCTCTTCCTCGAACACGCGGATGAACTCCGCGCCGATGATCTTGCGCTTGGTCTCCGGGTCGGAAACACCGGCGAGCTTGTCCAGGAAGCGATCCACCGCGTCAACGTAGATGAGGTTGGCGTTCATCTGGTTGCGGAACACCTCGATGACCTGCTCGGGCTCACCCTTGCGGAGAAGGCCGTGGTTGACGTGCACGCAGGTGAGCTGCTTGCCGACCGCCTTGATCAGCAGCGCGGCGACGACGGAGGAATCCACACCGCCGGACAGCGCCAGCAGCACCTTTTTATCGCCGATCTGCGCGCGCAGGGCGGCGATCTGCTCGTCGATAAAGGCCTGGGCCAGAGCGGGGGTCGTGATGCGCTCCATGCTTTCGGGACGTTTGTTGTCTGCCATAATTGCACCTCCATTTTGAAATTACAGGAAATATTATAATCCGCGAAAAAGCGCGGTGCAATCGTCAATTACGCGGGGAGAGTGAAAAATATCGGGCGCCCGGCGCAGAAAATTTTGTGATTTTTCACAGAAACCGTCTCGCCGTCGATGAGGTTCACATAGCTCCCGTCCGGCGCGGGCACTTCGACCGCCGCGCTCTCGGAGCGAAGGGAGAACACGCCCAGCTTGCGCACGCCCTTTCCGACGCGCTCAAGCACCGCAATCGCGTGCTCGTCGTCGGCGCGGGCGAGAAAATCGTCCTCCGCGTTGAGGCAAGTGCGCTTGAGCTCGGCCATGCGGCGCATCAGCGCGCTCAGATCCCGGCCGGTTTCCCGGTCGATGGGCTCGCGCTCAAAAAGACTCGGCAGATGATCGTTTTCAAACTCCTGCCCGGCGTAGATGAGCGTCGTGCCCTTGAAGAAATAGAGCATGGCGGTGTAGTTGATGAGATCGCGCTCTTTGGAAATGAAGGAGGCGATGCGCGGCTGGTCGTGGTTTTCCAGGAAGCGGAGCTTGTTGTAATTGGCGGGGTAGACGGCCTCCTGGTAGTTCATCAGGTCAAGATAGTGGCTCAGCGGCGCGCGGCCCTGCAGCCAGGCGTCGAAGATCTCGCGGATGTCGTACTCGTACTCTATGTCGAAGGCCTCGAAGGCCTCGCTGTCGCGCATCGAATACACGCCCAGACGGCGGCACTGGAGGCCGAAGGTGCGGTGTACGGTCTCGGCCAGCCACACAAAGCCCGGGTGCACGCGCTCCACCGCCTCGCGCGCCGCCTTCCAGAAGTCCAGCGGCACAAAGGAGGCCACGTCGCAGCGAAAGCCGTCCACGATCCCGGCCCAGAAGCAGAGGGATTCGATCTGGTAGTCCCAGAGGGCGCGGCTGGAGTAGTCGAGGTCGATGACGTCGCTCCAGTCGCCGATCTTGTTGCCGGGCTTCCCGTCCGCACCGCGGTAGAAAAAATCCGGGTGCTGCTCGAAGAGCACCGAGTCCGGCGAGGTGTGGTTATACACCACGTCGATCATGACCTTCATGCCGCGCGCGTGGATCTCATCGACGAGAAGGCGGAAATCCTCCATGGTCCCGTAAGCGGGATTGACGGCGCGGTAGTCGCGGTTGGCGTAGGGACAGCCGAGGCTGCCCTTTTTGCCCTTGACGCCGATCGGGTGGATCGGCAGGAACCAGATCATGTCCGTGCCGAGGGCGCGGATGCGGTCGAGATCCGGGATGACGGAGAGGAAGGTCCCCTCCTCGGTGTGACTGCGGACATAAATCGAGTAAATGACCTGCTGCTGCAGGGAAGGATCGGTGTTTTTGGCCATGCCTTTCAGCCTCCTGTTAGTAAAAGTTAGGAGTTAGAAGTTAGCTTCTTTTCCGCCCATTGGAGCAGGGGCCGGCGAATGGTGGGCGATATGTTGTCCGGCAGCGCGTCGGCGGCAAACCAGCGCAGCTCGTCCACCTCGCCCGGCTGCGGGCAAAGGTCGCCGCTGTAGTCCCGGCAGGTATAAACGATCTCCACGTAGGACACCTCGTCCCCGTTGGGGTAGTAAAAATGGCTTTCCGGCCCGGAATAGACGCCGAAGAGCGTCAGCGCCCCGGCGACGAGCCCGGTTTCCTCAAAAAGCTCCCGCCGCGCCGCGTCCTCCACGACCTCGTCCATCTCCACGGCGCCGCCGGCGTAGCCCCAGCAGCGGTTGTCGTGCCGCAGCTCGAGCAGCACGCGGCCCTGCGCGTCCTCCACGATCACGCCCGCCCCGGGGCTCAGCAGCGGCCGGTGACCGACGATTTTGCGCAGCTCCATGATATAGTCCGACATCATCAATCCTCCCGTTTTTCTGAACAGTTTGTTTGCACCACGTCCAGCTCCCGCAGGCCGTAGTATTGAAAGAGCGCCAGCGCATCGGCGCCGATGCGCTCGCCGCAGACGAGGATCGGCACGGCGGGCGGGCAGCTCACATTCGGCGCGGCCAGCACGCGTCCGAGGCAGGCTTCCGTCGGCAGCGTCTCATAGGGTGCGAGCATGGCCTCCCGCGGCGGCAGCACGCGCTCGGGCCGCGAGAGCGGGGGCGGCGCGTCCGGGATCGCTTCGCGCACGGGCAGAGAGAGGAGCGCACGGCGCAGAGCCTCCGCGTCCGAGGCGGGATTGGAGGGCGAGAACATGCACACGCAGTAATCCGGGTCGGCAAACTCGCAGACGATGCCGCGCGCCGCCAGAGCCTCGGCAAGCGAGACGCCGGTATAGCCCCAGTTCTTGGGGCAGAGCGTGAGCTTCATCGGCTCATCGCCTGTGATCACCCAGCCCGCGGCGGTCAGCGCCGTTTTCAGTGCGTCCAGCCGCGCCGCGCTCCCGGTGAGCCGCGCGGGGAAATCTCCGGCGAGCTCCCGGTTGCACAGGTCGAGCGACTGCAGGATCAGATAGGAGGGGCTGGTGCCGGCAAAGAGGCGCAGCGCGGCCTCCGCCATCGGCAGCAGCGCCGCCGGACAGGAGCGCGACAGGTGCAGGTACGCCGCGCCCGTCAGCGCGGGCAGGGTCTTGTGCGCCGAGTCGCAGCAGAGATCGGCGCCGAGATCGAGCGGGTGGCGCGAAGGACGGAGAAATTTCAGATAAGCACCGTGGGCGTTGTCGACCAGCAGCAGCGCGCCGTGCCGGCGGCAGACGGCGGCAAGCGCGGGCAGCGCGGCGCAGTGACCGAGATAGTCGGGGCTGGTCAGATACACGGCGGCGGGGCGCTCTGCAACCAGCAGCGCCTCCAGCTCCTCCGGCTTCACCGTGCAGGACAGCGGCGTCTCTCCCTCGCCGTAGAGCCAGGCGACGTCCAGCCCCAGCAGCGCGCAGCCGCTGAGGAAGACCCGGTGGGCGTTGCGCCCGACGGCGATGAGCGGCCTTTTCCCCGTGAGGAAGGCATATTGCAGCGCGAGATACAGCATGGCGCGGATGCAGAGCGAGGAGCCCTCCGTCGAGTAGAGCGTTTTCGCGCTGCCGAAGAGGGCCGCGGCGTTTTCCTCACTCTCGGCGATCACGCCCCGCGCCTCATACAGCACGTCCGCGCCGGGGATCTCGGTGATGTCCAGCGCCTCCGGTCCGAGCAGGGGACGGCCCTTGTGGCCCGGCATATGCAGGCGCAGGGCTCCGCCTGCGGCGCAGCCCTGCACGAAATCAAAGATCGGGGTAGTCATGCCTCGTCTCCGGCGCTCTCCGCGGCAAGAGCCACCTGCAGCATGATCGCGCACTCCATGCGCTTGCGGAACAGCTCGCAGCCGGCCTCGTAGATTCCGGTGATGGAGCCGGTGGCATGGAAGGCGTTGGCGGCGCAGCCGCCCGAGCAGTAGAGCCGCGCCCAGCAGTCGCGGCACTCGGGCTTGGCATAGACGTTGCAGGCGGCAAATTCGCCCTGCACGGCGGGATTGTCGAGCCCGTTCCAGATGTCGCCGAGCTTGAAATGCTCGTCGCCGACAAACTGGTGGCAGGGGTAGAGGTCGCCCCAGGGAGTCACGGCCATATACTCGGTGCCGGAGCCGCAGCCGGAGATGCGCTTATAGATGCAGGGGCCGCCGGAAAGGTCGAGCATATAGTGGTAGAAGGTGAAGGGACGCCCCTCGCGCCGACGCTGCAGCATCAGCTCCGCCAGCTCCTCATACTGCCGCAGCACGATGGCGCGGTCGGCCTCCGTCAGCGCGGAGGGATCATCCGGCGCGCAGACCACGGGCTCCATGCTCAGCTCGGTAAAGCCGAGATCGAGCATCTGGCGGATGTCGTTGAGGAAATCGGGGTTCTGGTGCGTGAAGGTGCCGCGCATGTAATAGTTTTTTCCGCCGCGCGCCGCCACGAGCTTCTGGAATTTCGGCACGATGCGCTCCCAGCTGCCGTTTCCGGCGTAGTCCACGCGAAAGCGGTCGTGCACCTCCCTGCGCCCGTCGAGGCTGAGCACGACGTTGCTCATCTCGCGGTTGCAGAAGTCGATCACCTCGTCGTCGATCAGCATGCCGTTGGTGGTGAGGGTGAAGCGGAAATTCTTGTGCGCGGCCTGCTCGATGGAGCGGGCATAGGCCACAAGCTGCTTGACCACGTCGAAATTCATCAGTGGCTCACCGCCGAAGAAATCCACCTCGAGGTTGCGGCGCGTACCGGAGTGAGCCACAAGGAAGTCGAGCGCCTGCTTGCCGACTTCGAAGCTCATCACGGCGCGCTCGCCGTTATACTTGCCCTGGCTGGCAAAGCAATAGGAGCAGTTGAGATTGCAGGTGTGGGCCACGTGCAGGCAGAGCGCCTTGATGACGCCGCTGCTTTTTTCCTTGAATTTCCCGGCGAGCGGCTCAAAGGTGTCGGGCGTGAAGAGCTGACCGGCGGCCTTGAGCTCGCCGATCTGCGCATAGCAGTCCTCAAGCTCGGAGAGCGGGACGTCGGGGTATTTGGCGGCCGTTGCGGCGAGCACGTCCTCGCGCGGCAGCGATTCAAAGAGACCGATCATGTCGTAGGCCAGCCCGTCGACGGCGTGTACCGCCCCGGAGCAAACGTCGAGCACGATGTTGTACCCGCCGAGTTGATATTGATGGATCATGGGATTTCTCCTTCTATGTGCTTAAGGGCGGCAATCTGGCGCCCGCGTTGGCTTCCCCTCGAGGGGAAGGCTTTGACTCACTGCGGAGCTTTATGGTCGAAATAAAAAATGCCGCCAAGACAGGCGGCATGTGTTGTGGCGGCGATTACTTGTTTTCCTTCGCGGTGTTGCTGTTCTCGCAGCGCTGATTGGCAATGCCGCAGCTGGTCTTGCAGGCGGACTGGCAAGAGGTCTGGCACTCGCCGCAGCCGCCCTTGGCAGCGCTCTCGCAGAGATTGCGGGTGTTCAGAGTGACGATATGTTTCATGAGTTGATCCTCCCATCGGTTATTCTACAATTATATAACACAGATTCGCCGATAAGTCAATAAGCTGCTTGCTTCACTGCGGCTTATCGTGTACAATGAAGACAACAAGAATCAGGGGGGATTCGATGCTGTACCATACTTTCCAAAATGAACGGCTCTCGGCGCTGGGCTTCGGCGCGATGCGCCTGCCGCTCACGCCGGAGGGCGAGATCGACCGGAAGGAGCTCGACCGTATGGTGGACGCCGCGATCGAGGCGGGCGTCAATTACTTCGACACGGCCTACGCCTACCACGGCGGCCAATCCGAAATCGCGCTCGGCGCGTCGCTGCGGCGGTATCCGCGCGAGAAGTGGAACCTGGCCGACAAATTCCCGGGGCACCAGAACGTCGCGGGCGTCAAGCCCCTGCTGCCGGAGGAGGTCTTTGAAGAGCAGCTCAAAAAATGCGGCGTGGACTATTTTGACTTCTATCTGCTGCACAATGTCTGCGAAAACTCGCTGAGCTACTACTACGGCGACAAGCTCGACGAGTGCCTCGCCTATTTCCTCGAGCAGAAGGCGAAGGGACGCATCCGGCACCTCGGCTTTTCGAGCCACGCCACGGCGGACACGCTCGCGCGCTTTCTCGACGAGCACGGCGAGCACTTCGAGTTCTGCCAGATCCAGCTCAATTTCGTCGACTGGAAGCTGCAGGACGCGAAGAAAAAGGTGGAGCTGCTGCGCGCCCATGGCATCCCCGTGTGGGTGATGGAGCCGGTGCGCGGCGGAAAGCTCGCGCGCTTTGCGCCGGAGATCGAGGAGCGGATGCGCGCCCTGCGCCCGGCGGAGTCCACGCCCGCCTGGGCCTTCCGCTGGCTGCAGACCGTGCCGCGGCCGACGATGATCCTCAGCGGCATGTCAAATCTGGAGCAGATGGAGGACAATCTCAGGACCTTCTCGGAGGAAAAGCCGCTGAACGATGAGGAACTCGCATTGCTGGATGAGGCCGCTGCGAGCCTTGCGCGCATGATCCCCTGCACCGCCTGCCGCTACTGCTGCGCGGGCTGCCCGATGGAGCTGGATATCCCCGGCCTGCTCGCGATCTCGAACGACATGGCCCTTGCCCGCAGCTTCAACGTCGTCGCGCGCTACACGATCCTCGGCGAGGAAAAGCAGGCCTCGGCCTGCATCGGCTGCGGCCAGTGCGAGACGGTATGCCCGCAGAAGATCGCGGTGCCGGAGGAGATGCGACGCCTTGCGGAGCTGATGGCCGGGCAGAAGACCTGGGAGGAGATCTGTGCCGAGCGCGCCGCCATCGCCGAAGCGGCGAAGAACAAATAGGAATTCGGAGTTCGGAATTCGGAATGAAAACGCAGGGGCCGTTAACAAACGGCCCCTGCGTCATTGATTCTGCGGTGTTTACTCAAACAGCTTTTTCAGCCGCAGGGAGGCGGCCTTGAGCTCGTTTTTGCTGTAGGAGTTGTTCTCGTCCGCCAGCACGGCGCTCACCGCGTCCTTGAGCGTCAGGGAGCGCTGCAGCATCGCGTCCACCAACATCGCCTCGGCGGTGACGGTGTGCTCGGCCTTTGTGAAGCGATAGTCCTCGTTTACTTCCAGCACCAGCGCGTATTCGCCCTTGTCCCAGCTGCCTTTGTCCAGCAGCTGCTGCTTCACCTCCGCGGGCGTGCCGCGGTAGCTGCGCTCGTGCAGCTTGCTCAGATCGTTGCAGAGACAGAGCCGGCAGCCCGCCCCGGCCTCAATCAAAAAGTCCAGCAGGTCCATGATGCGCTTGGGGCTTTCATAGAAGGCGAAGGTGCGCGTGTCGGCGCGCCGGAGCTGCTCGAGCAGACGGCGGCGGTCGGCGTTTTCGCGGGGGAAGAAGCCGTAAAACAGGAAGCTCGACAGGTCAAAGCCCGAGACGGACAGCGCCGTGACCGCCGCGCAGCAGCCGGGCACGCCGATCACCGGGATGTCAGCCTCCACGGCGGCGCGGATCAGCTCGTTGCCCGGGTCGGAGATGCAGGGTGTGCCCGCGTCGGTGATGACGGCGACGCTTTTGCCTGCGAGCATCTCGCCGACAAAGTATTTGGCCTTGCCGTACTCATTGAACTTGTGGTTGGAAACCAGCTTGTTGCGGATGCCCAGCAGGTTCAGCAGCACCATCGAGCGGCGGGTGTCCTCCGCGGCGATGATGTCCACATCGGTGAGGATCTGAATGCCGCGGGGCGACATGTCCCGGGAATTGCCGATCGGGGTGGCGACGATATAGAGTTTTCCGCGCTGCTCGTCCATATGATTTGCTCCTTCTGCCTGTTTTTTCCCATTGTACCATGCCCTTGGGCGGCGCGCAAGTGCCGGTTCGGCCCGGCTCATACTAAGCGCCGATAAAACGCTTTCAGTGATTTTCGAGCAGAATTTGCGCCAGGCGAGGCGCCTTCCGCAGAGCATCATGGACATATATGGTCAAGGGAGGCAACGAAGCATGGGACAAATTCTGCCGAAAAGAATGAAATGGTTTTATTGGCGCTTAGTATCAGTTAACAAAATCGTAGGGGATTGTTCAAAAAAGCTTGCGGGTTTGTTCATGATGAGGTCATAAATTTGGTTTATATTACAGCCAAACCAAGAAAAAAGAGGTCTTTCATATGTTCGATCCCGAACAGTGGGAAAAAGAGCCGACCGTTGAGGGCACGGCGCCCGAGACGGATATGACACCGGAGGAAGAGTCCCCGGTGAACGAGCTTCCGACGGAAGAAAATGAGACAGCGACGCCCGACTCCGCAGAGGAGCCCGTGGCTGAAGCCCCTGTACCCGACAGCGATCCGGTCGAAGCCGTGCCGGAGCAGATACGGGACGAAGCGCCTGCCGCGCCGGTCTCCGAAGAGCCGGAGATCGAGCCGGAGGAAGGGGAATACCAATATAAAAACGGCTATACCCAACGCATCTATGCCGACGCCCATTATGCGCCGGCGGATGAGAGCGCGGCTCCGCCCCGCTATTACACGCCTCCCCGGCGTCCCTCAAAAGTGAGCCGGGAGAAAAAGACCGGGAAGAAAGGCACCTTTCTGAAGGTCGCCTGCCTGTGCCTCGCGTGCGCCCTGCTGGGCAGCGTCGGCGGAGCGGCTCTGGTGGGAAGAAATCTGAACGCGCGCATCGCCGCGCTGGAGGTGGCGCAGGATAACCGTCCCTCCGTCGTGCTCGGCACCGATTCCGCCTCGACCAGAAAGGTATCGAACACGGAGATCAGCAGCGGCAAGCCGCTGGCGCAGCTGTATGAGCAGGCCTGTGAGCAGGTCGTCGGCATCACGACCGAGGTGACCTACCAGAACTTCTTCGGCCAGACCAGCACCTCCGCGGTGTCCGGCTCCGGCTTCATCATCTCGGACGACGGCTATATCCTCACCAACTACCATGTCATCGAGTACGCCGACAAGGGCGGCTCGGAGGTCACCGTCATGCTGCACGACGGCACGCGCTATGAGGCGCGCATCATCGGCAGCGAGGAGAGCAACGACATTGCCGTGCTGAAGATCGACGCGACGGGTCTGACGCCCGTGGTGCTCGGCGACAGCGAAACGATCGTGGTCGGCGATGAAGTACACGCGGTCGGCAACCCCCTGGGCGAGCTGGAGTTTTCGATGACCAACGGCCATGTCAGCGCTCTTGACCGTATCATCACCACCGAAAACGGCGGCGATGCGATCAACATGTTCCAGATCGACGCGGCGGTCAACCCCGGCAACTCCGGCGGCCCCGTGTACAACGCGGAGGGCGCGGTCATCGGCATCGTTACCGCGAAGTACAGCTCCACCGGTATTGAGGGCCTTGGCTTTGCGATCCCGATCAACGACGCGGTGCGCATCGCGCAGGATCTGATCACCAAGGGCTATGTCACCGGCAAGGCCTATCTGGGCGTGAGCGTCGAGACACAGTATAACGCCATGTACGCGCAGTATTACAATATGCCTCTCGGCGCCTATATCGCGGGCGTGGAGAAGGACAGCTGCGCCGAGCGCGCCGGTCTTCAGACCGGAGACATCATCACCCGCGTCGGTGGTGAGACGGTGGAGAGCTACAGCGACCTCAAGCAGGCGCTGAAGGCCTATTCCGCCGGGGACACCGCGGAGCTGGAGGTCTACCGTGCCGACAAGAGCATGACGGTAACGGTGGTCTTTGACGAGGCGCGGCCCTCGAACTGATTTTGATATTTCTCATCTCCCAATCCTCTCTTTTCTCCTCTAAAGCAAAGGCCCGCACGGTATTTCGTGCGGGTCTTTGTGACGCCGGAGGCGGAAGAGCACGAAGCAGGCGGCAAAATGTGGAAAGAAAAAATTGGATTTTCCTTGACAAAGGATTGATGACGTGCTATTATAACTAAGCTAAAGCAAATGAAGTGCATATCGCGGGGTAGAGCAGCTGGTAGCTCGTCGGGCTCATAACCCGGAGGTCGTTGGTTCGAATCCTTCCCCCGCAACCATAAAACAGCCGTTTTCTTAACGAAAGCGGCTGTTTTTATAACTTTTTGGGGCAGTTAAGACATCGTCGGTTTTT
>ODAI010862196.1_pt1 | contig 10968 bp, 5 predicted proteins | sample 1539321 | NCBI WGS metagenome assembly ODAI01 (sample SAMN02144231, study PRJEB22623) | gut metagenome | biome: sheep rumen | host: Ovis aries | place: New Zealand | reverse complement strand
TGAAAGATGAAAAATCATGCTTACCAACCAAAATTTGAGCCACCGCGTTCATTTTATCCGCATCCAACGGCTTTAAAATTTTCCAAGCCCTGTTTATATCCAAAGCAAGCTTAGATCTGCGATTTACTATCTCATACTGGTAAAATCTTTCAATTGCGCTGAATCTGGAATGAAAGCTTTCGTCCACCTGCTCTACCGACAAAACACTTATCGGCAACTCCGCTAAGTGAGCATTCATACATTCTTTAACTCGAAATGGATCAAGATTCTTGTCAGTTTCAAAATGAGCAACCTGACCCAAAGCATGCACTCCCGCATCCGTACGACCCGCACCACTCATCACCACTAAATCCTTGGTCAAAGGTTGGACAGATTCCTCCAAATATTGCTGAACACTGGAAGCCCCAATTTGTCTCTGCCAACCAGAAAATGGGGTTCCATCATATTCAACAACTAATTTGTATCTATACATTTACTGCATGGCTTCCAAACTGCGAATAATATACTCCGTCTTAGAAATTTTTTCAGAAAGCGCTTCAACTCGCCTGTTGTGCTCGGATATCACTTCTTCAGTGGCTTTATTCATAAAGTCCTCGTTATTCAATCGGAACAAGGCTGCATCTCTCATTTTTACACAATCATCCATTTCCTTTTTAAAGGCAGCAATTTCTTTTTGAACATCGATTTTTCTATCAATACCTATGCGTAAAATAGCCCCATTCAAAACAATTGGCACACTCATAGCGACATTGTCGACAAAAGAAACCCCTGTCATTCTGTAAATTATCTTATCGTAAGTCTGTATAAAAGTTGAAGACTCAACTGTATTTCCATCCAAAACAGCATTTAATTCCTCATTCTGCGGCATGTGAAAACTTTGTTTTATAGATCTTACCGACGTAATAATCTCCTTCAACAATTCAACTTGCTTTACCGCCTCAGTACTATCTAATTGAATATTATCCAATTTCGGCCAGACAATTTCCACTGCTCCTAACTCACCGCTCAGCTTCTTGGAAATAAACGGAGCGATAGGATAAAGAACTCTTATAAACTGAACGATAACCCAGGCCATTGTGTCCCTGACGTCTTTTTTTAATAAAGTCTGATTCAAGTCATAGCCTTCAGCACTCGCGTCAGTAAAGGCTGATTGCTGTAAGATTGTCTTCACAAACTCCATATACCAATCGCAAAGAGAATTCCAAACTCCTTGATAGATCAACCTGGCAGCATCATCAAATCTGTAGCTTTTATATGCTTCCTCAACGGCACTAATTGTATTCTTTGCTTCTACTATGATCCACTTATTCAAAGGGTGAGTAACCTCGTTTGGATCAAAACTACCGTTGTATACACAACCATTCATTTGAGCAAATCTCACAACGTTCCATAGCTTCGTAAGGAAATTTCGACCAGTTTCAACCACCCGATCACTCATTTTTAAATCTCTTCCAGGAGAAGACATATAAGCCAAAGTGTAACGAACGGCATCAGCTCCATACTTATCACAAAGAACCAACGGGTCTATAACATTTCCCTTGGATTTGGACATCTTGTTGCCATGTTTGTCTCTCACCAAGCCATGGATATATACCTCTTTGAATGGCACCTCCTTCATGGCATACATTCCCATCATGATCATACGTGAGACCCAGAAAAAGATAATATCAAATCCTGTTACAACAACCATATTGGAGTAGAATCTGCTGAGATCTTTACTATTCTCGGGCCAATCCAAAGTGATAAACGGCCACATTCCAGATGAGAACCAGGTATCCAAAACATCTTCATCTTGAACTAGCTTTACGTCATGCTTACCGTAGAATTCCAAGGCTTGCTTTTTCGCATCATCTTCGTTTTCAGCGACAAACACCTGGCCATCCGGACCATACCAGGCAGGAATCCTGTGCCCCCACCAAATTTGCCGGGACACACACCATGGTCTGATATTTCCTAGCCATTCAAAGTACAAATTTTCCCAGTGCTTAGGTATGAACTTAATTTTTCCCTCTTTCACAGCTCTAATTGCTGGACGGGCTAATTTCTCAGCATTCACAAACCACTGGTTAGTTATTCTTGGTTCAAGAATAACTCCCGAACGATCACCAAAAGGCAAAATTTGCTTAATGTCCTCTACTTTTACCAGCGCTCCTTTTTTCTCCAACAGATCAACAACCTTATTCCTTGCTTCAAAACGCCCCATTCCTCGGAACATTTCAGGGACCTCTTCATTTAGTTCTGCTTTCTCATTAAAAATATCAATAACCGGAAGTTTGTTCCTTAACCCTACCTCGTAGTCATTGAAATCATGAGCCGGTGTTATCTTGACAGCTCCAGTTCCTTTCTCAGGATCTGCATACTTATCTTCAATCACCGGAACTAACCTATCCACCAAAGGAATCTTTACTTTTTTACCCACAAATTTTTTGTAACGAGGGTCTTTCGGATTTACAGCAACCGCAACATCTCCGAAAATAGTTTCCGGACGACTGGTAGCTACCGTAATATAATCCTCGCCATTTTCAAGTTCATATTTTATATGCCACAGGTGTCCTTCTATCTCCTTTTCAACTACCTCCAAATCGGAAATTGCAGATCCAATCAATGGATCCCAATTGACCATCCGATGCCCTCGATAAAGCAAACCACTTCGATACAGATTAACAAATATCTTAGACACAGCTTTTTTACTTTTTTCATCCAAAGTAAATCTGAGTCTCGAAAAATCACAAGAAATCCCAAGTTTTTTTAGCTGATTAATAATTGCTCCGCTGGAATCCTCCTTCCAAAACCAAATTTCCTTCAATAACTTTTCTCGGGTCAAAGCTCCCCTTTCTACCCCGGAAGCATAAATTTGCTTCTCTACCAATAACTGAGTAACTATACCCGCATGATCTATCCCCGGCTGAAACAGAACATCATATCCCTTCAATCTCTTATAACGAGCAACAATATCCTGAAGTGTAAAGCAAAGAGCATGACCAATATGTAAACTTCCAGTAATATTTGGAGGAGGAAGCAAAATCATAAAAGGTTCTGCATCAGGAACTCTGGTAGATGCCTCTCTATCAAACGAAAAGTTCCCTTCAAATGACTTTGCATCAAAAATCTTGTCTAACATATCTTCTCCCTTTCACCACAAGAACAGCAACCGCTCACAAAGACTCCGTCGCATTATACAGGCTTTAAGATAAAAGTCCAATCCTTATCCAATTATCTCCAGCGCAAATGATAAACCTCTTGTTGCCCAAAACTCTTTGCTAAAGCAATTACTCCAACATATTCTGTGGAATATCTATCATAATATTTTAAACCCTTTTGGATATATTCATTTCTCTCGTCACTCGTTTCTCCATGCAAAAGTGAAACAAATTGTTGTGTAGCATAAACCTGACCTACCGCCGTAACAGGCTCTAATCTTGCAGCCCTGTTAATGTGACCTCCATAAAAATTAACTTTCTTTATGAAAGGATCTTGAGCTACAAATACAGGCCCCGAATGCAGGGAAATCCTAGCTCTAATTGGAAATGGAAACTCTGGATATTTTTTGCCCAGACTCTCGATTATATCACAATATCTAAGACCAAAATCTGCTATTTTTGTCGCTGTATCAGCCACAGCAAAAATTGCATCTCCCCAGGTATTAACTGAATCTAGATCTGCATCGATTTTTTCCATAGCTTGATTTAACTTCTCGAGAAAATCCAAAAATGATGGAACATGTTCATCCTGTAATTTGCTGTACCCATGGAGGTCCGAGAACATCATTGATTTTATAACCCTTTCCGGGGATTTCGAAACAAAAGGATCAAATGACAACGAAGTTTTTTGTTGTTTGATGAGATTTGTATCTATCTGTTCAGTGGCACCGTTTTCATTTGTCAATTCATCCAAGTCAATCAGATGTAAAGTACTAATGTTTGACCATCTGTCTATAAAGTCAGCAGGACCTCCCGGCAGCGAATCTGTCCTGGAATGCCAAACCGCCATAAGATGAGGATCCGTTGTTAAAAATTTTCCTCTCATAACAGCACTTCCATGCATCACGTGATTGGAAAATCTGTACAACATATCATGTCCTAGGTATCTATCTTCGCACGAAAAACTCACGGAATGAGCATTTGCCAACGCTCTTTCAAATCTTTTTTCCCAACGTGGACCTGCGTGTCTGACATTATTTTCAACAAAATCCTGAATAGCAAAAGGTAAGACAATATTTACTTCTCCCCCTAGCTCTTGTAATGCCTCTATGAATATTATGTCAGCACCACACGATGCCGAGCTATACCCGATTTTCGCATTTATGGCTTGCAATTTCTCCGTGATAATACGCTTTACATCTGCTTCTATATCTGGGGGAAATAATGAAACTTGAAAACTTGGATGATCTATAGAGTGTCCTGTAAACACAACGATAGTCGGTGGAACCAAAATATCCAAGGCAGCGTTTGGGACTTTAAACCCTGCCTCTCTTAAAAAATACAGCTGCTGCCTTGCGGAAACTATAGATATATAATCAGTCTGATCTTTGGCTTTCATCGCATCTTCGTATAATTTGCAAGCATCATCTTCGCGACCTAGCAACAATTGAGCCTCAGCTAAATCTATTAATTCGGAAAAACTTGCTTCAAGTCCATATGGAGGCAATAATCTCAATACGGCTGCGGCTAGTTGTTTGGCTTGATCATCGTCACCTGTCAACCAAGATAACCATGCGGCATTCATACCTGTACTGGTTTTTTGATCCCTCTTGAATGAAGCTAAATACAGTTCTTTTGCAAGTTCCAAATCGCGACAGTGTCGAGAATACTTCCAAGATTCCTTAAAAATATGTCCAATATTTGCAATGATATCAGGTCTTCCTGTCTGCAAAAACGGGCTATTAAGTAGGGAATCCACAGTGATCATTTCTTCACCCGTGGCTTCATCCAAAACGGGATTCACGTTTAATATAGGATAAAGTAACTTTCTTGATTCTTCTAATGCTCCTGTTTTCAGTAAAACTAAAGAATAGGCTTGAGCTATGTTTACATTTTCCGGATGTTTTTGAAATGCTTTTTTTGCTATCACATGCGCTTTAAACATGTGCCCTGTGGCAATTAAGTTTGTGATTTGTTCCTCAATTTCATCACTGCTCTTGGCTAAATCTTGCTGCAAAGTTTCTTCATTTTCCTCGTCATCAAGATCTTCAAGTTTCACATTTTTCAGATTTTGATTAGTATCTTCAACCATTGGTTTTGTAGAGATATTATCCGTAGCTTTTGTTATTGTATTTGATGTCTCACCAGAAATTGTTGTTGTCTCATCACCTTTATCTGTTGTCCTACCATCATTTTCCTTTGCCACTTTAGACCTCATTTCTTTCTACAGTGTTATCTTAATGTAAAAAAATTAATATTTAGTAAAACTCCGACGAAAATATTAGCGATTATGAATCCCCTTTTTTAGATTTTAAAAAAAATTTAACGATTAGATCATATTATTGGTAATAGGTTATATAAATTTGGATAGATATCGATATGGAAAATAATGAAGTATCAGCTCATAGGCCAGCTAAGTTACTTATTGTAGATGACAGCGAGGGCGCACGTTCCTTACTCAAAAGAAGGTTGGCCATGTATGGACATGAAATTATAGCCGCAGCAAACCAAAATGAGGCCTTGCATGCTTTGCAAAACAATTCAGTGGATGTCATATTCTTGAATATGTTTTTGGTTGGTCAGAATTCATCTGCTTTCCTGAAAAACTTAAAGAGCAATGACGGTTATCAAAACATTCCCATAATTATGATTTCCAGTAATGATGATACAGAATTATTGGTAAAATGTATTGAAGCAGGTGCTGAAGACTATATGGTAAAACCCTTAAATCAAACGATTTTACGCGCTCGTCTATCTAATTGTATTGCTAGAAAAGAAGCATACGACAAAGAGTTGCAATATTTGGCTCAAATTAAGCAAGGACAAAAACAAATTGCTGCCCAAGAGAAAATGGCATCAGTAGGAGTTCTTGTAACATCCATTTCCAATGAATTAAAGAACCCTTTGAATTTCGTTATAAATTTCGCAAATGTCAGTGCAGAAATTTGTTCAGAATTAATTCAAAATTTAGAAGCCAAGAACATATTCGAAAACGAAACACAAAAGGAAATCTTATCTAATTTGAAGAAATTTCAGAGCAACGTTTCAAAAATATCCAATTATGGGAAAAATGCTGATCAAATCATAAGATTTATGTTAGATCAATCCAATACTGATAATAGCCAAAAACATCCTGCGAATATAAATAAAATTATAGACCAAACAATAAGTATGTTAATGTCATCGTATAAGTCCAAAGGAATTACAAATTTGCCTCAAATTACAACAAATTTAATGAATGATATGCCTCATATTGTCCTTTCAGTTCAGTCTTTTAGCAAGGTTATTTTCAACATATTGGATAATGCTATATATTCTGTACAGAAAAAATATCAAGATAACTCCCTCTCCCAAATAATAATCTCAGCAAAAAACCATCTGAACGACGTAGAAATAGTCATAAGAGACAATGGCACCGGAATAAGCAATGATATCAAAAGCAGAATTTTTGAGCCATTCTTCACGACAAAGACCGGAGGAATGAATCCTGGACTTGGATTATCGACAGCCCTCGAAATTATTCAAGATCTGAAGGGAAATATATCATTTGAATCAATAGAAGGAGAATTTACGGAATTCAAAATAATTATCCCCAAAAACAAAAATTAACAATTTGTTAATCAATAGTAGGTAAAATTATTGAGAATAAACGAGATAGAATTTTTTATAAGTGAAGAGGAAATGAAAATGTCACATAAATTACTATGGGAACCAACCGAAGAAAGAATTCAAAACAGTAATGCAGTCAAATTCATCCAACTGGTGAAGAATACCTGCGGCTATACTGGCAAAACTTTTAATGATTTATGGAAGTGGTCTGTTACCCATCCGAAGGAATTTTGGAATGCAATATGGGATTTCGGAAAAGTTATAGGTGATAAAGGTGGAAGATTATCAAATGATGCAGAAAAATTTTGGGAATATAGGTATTTCCCTGACGCGAAACTGAATTTCGCTGAAAATTTTCTTCAGAGACGTGATGACGGACCAGCACTCATATTCTATTGTGAAGATAGAATAAAAAGGACATATTCGTGGAAGCAACTATATGAAACGGTGGCACGATTGGCCGATGCTCTGAAAAAGGCAGGTGTAAAAGAAGGAGATGTAATCAGTGGATATGTCGCCAATATGCCTCAAACCACAATGGCTGCTTTGGCAACTATAAGTATCGGAGCAATATGGTCATCTTGTTCGCCTGATTTTGGTGTTCCTGGAGCTTTGGACAGGTTTTCTCAAGTAAAACCCAAGGTATTTTTCGCCGTCGACGGATATTATTATAAAGGAAAAGTTTTTAATAACCTAGAAAAGATTAAAAGTGTAGTTGATCAGGTATCGAGTATTGAAAAAACCATTATCATCCCTCTGATAGACGCAGGATTACCGAAAGACTGTCGCACTGAGTCTGTTTTATTTGATGATTTTTTGACAAAAGGGGATTTGCCGGAACTCACTTTAAAAAAATATCCTTTTTCCCATCCTATATACATATTGTTTACCTCGGGAACAACAGGGGTACCTAAATGTATTGTGCATGGAGCAGGAGGAACTCTGTTACAGCACAAAAAAGAGCAACTCATTCATTGTGATATAAAGAAAGATGATATGGTATTTTATTTCACCACATGCAGCTGGATGATGTGGAACTGGACGACATCTATTCTCTCGCAAGGAGCAACTGTGATCCAGTACGAAGGAAATCCTATGTATCCTAAAACCGACATATTGTTTGATATTGCAGATGAGTGTGGCATGACATTTTTTGGAACTTCTGCAAAATACTTGGATACTATTTTAACTTCTAACATTGTGCCTTCTAAAACGCATAAATTAAAAGAGTTAAGAACTATCGGATCAACAGGGTCTCCGCTATGCAGCGAGGTTTGTGATTTTGTCTATCGAGATATTAAGAAAGACCTACATTTGAACTCGTTCTCTGGCGGAACAGATATTGTTTCTTCGTTCTGTATGGGTAATCCGATTTCTCCCGTTTATTCGGGTGAAATGCAAGGTTTTGGTTTAGGAATGAATGTCAAAGTCTATGATGCAAACCAAAATGAGATGCCTGTCGGTAAGCAAGGAGAGCTAACCTGTGTCACTCCTTTTGCATCTCAACCGATTAAGTTCTGGAATGATGATAATAATAAGAAACTAATCAAAGCATATTTCGAGAAATTTGATAATTGCTGGTGTCATGGAGACTGGCTCGAAAAAACGGAACATGACGGTGTGTTCATTTCTGGACGTGCAGATGCTGTCTTAAATCCATCGGGAGTAAGAATTGGAACGGCAGAAATTTATTCACAGGTTCAAAAAGTTGAGGAGGTGCTTGAGTGCTGTGCCATCGGACAAAAATGGAATAATGATGAAAGAATTGTTTTGTTTGTGGTATTGCGTGAAGGTGTTAAATTAAACGATGATTTAAAAAACAAGATAAAAAAAGTTATCCGAGATAACGCAACACCAAGGCACGTACCAAGCAAAATTGTTCAGGTTAGCGGAGTTCCGAAAACCCATAATGGCAAGCTTATTGAAATCGCCGTAAAGAACGTGGTTCACGGAATTGAGGTAGTCAACAAGGATTCCATTGCAAATCCTGAAGTATTGGATGAATTCAAGAACATACCTGAACTTCAGTATTAACTTTTTAGTTAAATTTTGCGAAAGAGCCTCCAATTCAAAAGAGGCTCTTCTTTTTTTGCGAAAAAATTGAAAAATCAAATTATTAAACATTTTTCTTTCCGGATTTAAACATATTCATTCAGAAATTATACAAAATCATGAAAATAACGAATAAATATTAAAAAATTCTCAAAAAATTAACTTCTTATTAACTATATTTTTTTAGAATGGAAACTATAAATAATTAATTGGAGGAAATATGAAAAAACTATTGTTAGGTGCTATGTTAGCGGCTGCATGTATGACAACAAACGTAGATGCTTCGTTTTTGCAGACAAAAAAATCAAAAACGAATGTCGAAACCACGCTGAAAAGTCAAATGGGAGATCATTATAAAGGAATGTTGGGGTTTGCTCACGCTCTATTTGAAGGATGGGCAGATACCGCATCATGTCTGGCAAAAGATCCACAATTTAAGAGCGAAAAGAAAATATTAAATGAAATAAACAAACAATTAAAAGTAATAACTGAGTTTACAAAATCTACGTTAAACAGGGATAAAGAATCAAATATTGATAAAAAAGCGTCAAAAGCCTTAGAGGCTGCTAAAAAATTGCATACAGCAATGAGTCAATTTAAAAATATGAGTTGTTGGAAACAATTAGGAAGCCAATTCAGATACTTAACCGTTCTCTCAGCTAACTCATTGCAGTCCTTAGCTAGAAAAAACTCTAAATTTAATTTGGCAGGAATGACCTATTCTGCAAATGACGGAATAATAGAACATGGTACATACGATTATGATTTGGCAAGCGTTAACACTTTGAATGTCCCACATGGAACCACAAAGATATCTGGTCTTCTTGCTAAACTTAAGGAAATATGCCGGGACGTTTTTGGTGTTCAGGTAAGCACAGAGGTTTTACTTTCTGAGGTTATAAATGAGCCAGTTAGCACGGCACCTGCTGTTGTAACTCAGCCAGTTAACCCGACACCTGCTGCCACAAGTCAAACAACGACTACCTCTAAAACCCCTCAGATAACCAAGTCAGCATCTACAGGAGATCTGGCGAACGTATTGAAGAAAAAGACGGTGAATAAAAGATAAAGATCAATTGTTGTCAACAAAAAACTCCCTTCGCGGGAGTTTTTTTGTGTTTTCATATAATCGCTCTTTTTTAGAAACTCTTTAATTTGTATTCATCATTATTCATTCTTGCATTATAGGAACTTTTCGTAATATTCTGATCTAATTGTTGCTATCTTGTTTTTGTAAATTATCTTTTTTGGAAATTCATAACAATTGAGAATATCAACAATCTTACGAGTTAAATAAAATCTGATAAAATCCCCTTAAACGAATTCTAAATTTTCTCAACACTAAATATTGGCATCGTTCACCGTCTAAATGAATCCGAATTATTCTGAGTGACATCTATAGATAAAATTACTGGATCAAGAGTATATCCTACTCTATCAAACTCTGCCTGATCCCTTTTTGTTTTTATCAATTCCGGCTCTTTCCAAATTTTTTCCATCAATTTATCATATTCTTCTGCCGAATTAGTCATAAGTTTGCGTTTATCCTCTCCGGAAGTGGATTTTTCAAAATCCTTTTTGTTTTGTTCATTAGTTTTAACAAAATTATCGAAATCGTTCTGTATATCAAGTCCATCGAATCGTTTATCACTTTCCAACTTTTCTATGCGTGATGTTAAATCATTAAAAACTTTCAGATAAATTGTTTCTCGCAGATCTTTTATTTTGTCGCGTTGCACCGGCAGCAAACTCTTCCCATCTTTTTTCTTAGGATTTAAACTGACCAAAGAGTTGTATGCTTTTATAACCCGTCCTATATCTGAAACTTTTTGTTCAAAGCTGCGCTCAGACTTTGCTTCTTTCAAATAGCTACCAACCTTATTACGCGCTGTTTTCTGCTTGCTCTCCAGCTTTTCTTCATTTAACAAACTAATATTTTCCTCAAGGGATTTATAAAATTCTTCCAAATTTTCTGTTTTATTGAGATCTGAAACTTCAGATGTATCCTCATATTTTTGCATTTCTTCTGTATTTCCCTCAGTTTCGGACAACTTGTTACCTACTTCTCCTTGCAAATTTTCGTTTTTCGTGTTTTTTCTCGAGGTACTCGACTTCAACGTATCTAAAAATTTGCCTGCTATTTGATCTTTTCCGTACTCACTTTCTT
>ODAI010855692.1_pt1 | contig 10969 bp, 7 predicted proteins | sample 1539321 | NCBI WGS metagenome assembly ODAI01 (sample SAMN02144231, study PRJEB22623) | gut metagenome | biome: sheep rumen | host: Ovis aries | place: New Zealand | reverse complement strand
TGACCGATGTATAGACAAGAAACAAGCCGCAAATGCTTGGATATAAGGGATTTGAGGCTTGGAGATCGTCTATACATCGAGGAAGAATTAGTATTATAACTGATGCTCCTTTGATTATAACCTGTTATTGCAAAAAATACTACACATTTATTGCTGATTTTGAAGGACGGTTTTTCGTGTATCGGGGAAATATTAAAACAGATAACGATTTATCGCTTTAATGTGCAAAATTGAATCTTTACTTTTCAGTCACCACAGGGGCGGCAGCACACTTTAACAGGTCGAAGTTTACAGGGGGGTAGAATTTAATGCTTTAGTGTATAAAAATCCATCGAGCGTCTTAAAGCCTTTTTGTCAATGCGTATTTTAGCCTTTTTGCGGTGGCGTATGCCTTTGATATGCTTTTTTATCATTTTTTGTCCTGTGTTTTTACTTCAAACAAGTGTTTTTGTCAATTTTTTGCACAAAATCCATAGACATATAAAATACGAAATATCGCAATAAAGTGTTTACATTTGGTGTTTCTATAATAAAGTGTTTTAGTCAATGGCAATATAATAAAAGGTTCATCAGAACGTGCTAAAATATTAAAAACGATCAAGAACATGATATCAGTCAAAATCAAGTGTTTTTGGTCAATGACAGCAGCAAAAAATAATTTTTCAATTTCCTTTTTTTATCATAACAAAAAATTAACATTTGAAGTGTATAATATCAATAATGGCATTTCATCGTAAAGGAAGTGGACATTTTGTTAAATAACAGGATCTATGCCTTGCTGAGGATCATGAAGACCGATTACACCGGCATTGCGGAGTATGCGGGCTGCTCCTCGGCTAATCTCAGCAGAGCGGGCAGGCTCAGGGTAAATTCCTCGGTAATAAGGAAAAACTCCACCCTGTACCGCCTCGCAAACGGTATCTACGGCTATGCCGAAGGCAACGGTATGCTGCCGGAAATACTGGGTCATATAAAGTGCGGCGAGACCGATCCGGAGGCTGTAAAGACTGCCATCCTTGAGTGGCTCATAAGTGACGAAGTGGACAATTCCATCCCGGAGACCGCAAAGCTGCGTCATTTCGGGGAAACTCTCTCTTCCATGCTGAAGATCACGGAAATGTCTGCGAGCCGCCTGTCAAGAGCTGCCGGGGTCGATGCCTCATATATCAGCAGGCTCAGGAGCGGAAAAAGGGTGCCCAAAAGCAGCTCGGGGATAATGCCCGTGGTCTGTACCGTCATCTATGAACAGGCGAAGGTGCAGGGAAAACTGGGAGAGCTCGGTCGTCTTATCGGCGTGAGCGAGGAAAAGGTGTCTCCGCCGGAGCTGCTCAAATACATCACAGAGGTGCCCTACGAGGAATAAGACCGTTCAGGGTGCCGACGGTCTGCAAGCCTGCGTATGGACCCGCTTGCGGCTTGCTTTTATGTACGCTCATATAAAATCCATTAAACACGAGGAAAATACCATGCTTTCGGATATAGAGATAGCGCAGAACGCAAAAATGAGACCTATCGGGGAGATAGCCTCCTCTCTGGGTATCACGCCGGAGGAATACGATCCCTACGGCAGGTACAAGGCTAAGCTGACACAGCCCCTTTTTGACCGCCTTTCACAGGAAAAGGACGGCAAGCTGATACTTGTTACTGCAATAAACCCCACTCCTGCGGGTGAGGGCAAGACGACCACCTCCGTGGGTCTGGCGGATGCCATGGCGAGGATCGGCAAAAAGACCGTTCTTGCTTTGAGAGAGCCCTCTCTGGGGCCTGTTTTCGGCATAAAGGGCGGTGCCGCAGGCGGAGGCTATGCCCAGGTAGTGCCCATGGAGGACATAAACCTCCATTTCACCGGGGATATGCACGCCATCACTGCTGCCAACAACCTTCTTTGTGCGCTCATAGACAACCATATCCACCAGGGGAACGCCCTGCGCATAGATGAGCGGCGCATAATGACGGACCGCTGCCTTGACATGAACGACAGAGCCCTGAGAAATGTGGTGATCGGGCTCGGCGGAAAGGTGAACGGCTTCCCGAGGGAGGAACGATTCAGGATAACCGTTGCCAGCGAGGTAATGGCTGTGCTGTGCCTGTCGGAGGATATCTCCGACCTGAAACGGCGTTTGGGGAACATACTTGTGGCATACGATCTGGACGGTGCTCCCGTCTATGCAAGGAATCTGGATGCCCAAGGCGCCATGACAGCCCTTTTAAAGGATGCCATAGCCCCGAATCTGGTGCAGACCCTTGAAAACAATCCCGTCCTCATACACGGCGGTCCCTTTGCGAATATAGCCCACGGCTGCAACTCGGTGAGAGCTACCCGGCTGGCTTTGAAGCTGGGTGATTACTGCGTTACGGAAGCGGGCTTCGGAGCGGATCTCGGTGCGGAAAAGTTCTGCGACATAAAGTGCCGTCTGGCGGGGCTCAAGCCCTCCTGCGCCGTTATAGTCGCTACCGTAAGGGCGCTGAAATACAACGGCGGCATACCCAAGGATGAGCTGAAAAAGGAGGATCTCCTTGCCCTGCGCAGAGGTGCGGTGAATCTCAGGACCCATGTGGAGAATATGCGCAAGTTCGGGATCCCCGTGGTAGTCTCTCTCAACCGCTTCGATACAGACACATCCGAGGAGATAGACTTCATAAGGATGTTCTGCGGAGAAATGGGCTGTCCCTTGGCGCTTACCGAGGTCTTTGCCAAGGGAGGCGAGGGCGGAACGGAGCTTGCCCGCCTTGTTGTGGAGGCTGCGGAGGGCGAAAGTGATTTCAAGCCCATATATGATGAGAAGCTGCCTTTGAAGGAGAAGATAGAGACCATCGCAAGGGAGGTCTACCGTGCGGACGGTGTTATTTACACCGCAGCTGCGGAGAAGGCTCTTGCAGAGGCTGAAAAGCTGGGGTTCACGGATACCCCCGTGTGTGTTGCAAAGACTCAGTACAGCCTTTCAGACGATCCTTCAAGGCTTGGCAAGCCTGAAAACTTCGAGATAACCGTCCGTGATGTGAAGATGTGCAGCGGTGCGGGCTTTGCGGTAGTCTACACAGGAGATATCATGACCATGCCGGGACTTCCCAAAAAGCCGGCGGCAAACTCCATAGACTGCGATGAAAATGGTAATATCAGCGGTCTTTTCTGACGGCTGTTATTATAGATGACATATTTTCAATGTATCAACGAAAGGAAGATAAAAATGAACAAGAAGATCGTTTCCTTTGCAATGTCTGCCGTAATGGCAGGCTCCGTGCTCATGTGCACGGCTCCCGGAGCATCTGCCGATGAGTGGAAGCAGAACGGGGACAGTTGGAGCTATGTGACCGACAGCGGCAAAAAGGCTGAGGGCTGGACAAAGATAGGCAAGAAGACCTATTACTTTGACAAGAACGGCACAGCCGTTACAGGCTTCAAGGAGATCGACGGCAAGACCTATTACTTCATCAAGAGCGCCAAGGGCAAAATGGCAAGAGGCTGGATGGGTATAGGCGGAAAGCGCTATTACTTCAATGCCAAGGGCGAGATGAAGACCGGAAAGATGAGCATGAACGGCTTTATCTATACCTTTGGTGAGGACGGTGCTCTCAAGGGCGTTGATCCCTGGAAGTCCAAAAAGTCCAAGCTGCTGAAGAATTACAGCGAGGACGAAGCCATTGACATGGGCGGTCTTGTAATAGCCGCAAAGAATGAATCCGAGGGCAAGATCTTCCTCTTCGACCCCGATTCCGACAAGCTCCTTATCTACCTTGATGTGGCAAGCTACACCACCGATGCGGCAAAGGCAAGGAAGTACCTGAATTCCATCGGCTACGCAAAGCTCAGCGAAAAGAGCGGTACTGATCTCGTCAAGGAGGTCATGGCAATGGAAGGCATCGACGAGGAGCAGAAGGCTGCTCTCGAAGAAGAGATGAAGAATCTTTCCGAGGAAGACCAGAAGATGCTTGACAGTATGTCTCTTATCATCTACTCCAACGGTTCTTCCACAGCCTTCACTCTTGTCTCCGACGATCAGTCCTTTACGGCATTCATGTCCCCCGAGCTTACCAAGGCTTACCTTCAGGGCGGCTTTGAGGGTCTCATGAAGGCGCTCGAAAAGCCCATGGAGTCTCTTTCCTCGGCTCTCGGCGTCAGCATGAGCGACATGATGGATATGTGATCCACGGCATAATCAGCGGCACTCCGAAAGGGGTGCCCTTTTGCTGTCTGCCGGCATACGGGGATTTGTGGCAGATGTCGAAAAAGTCCCTGTTTTTGGCATAATATCTGTTGATTTTTCGGTTTGATTTATTTCTGCGGATATGATAGAATACCATGTGGGGAGCCTGTGGCAGTGTGCTGATACTGATCTCTGACCGATGTATAGAGGAAGAATCAGTATAATGCATCCTGCCCTACTGTGCTGAGAGGGGACTTGCGGTCCCGACCCTTTAAACCTGATTCGGATAATGCCGACGGAGGGAAAGTAGGAGATGCTGTGCGCAGGCATCTTTGGTAGTTTGCCCCTCGTCCTTATCCCGTCAAAAGGAAAGGATGATTTTTTTATGAACAAAGACAAAAAGATCTACATTCTGGCGGAATGTGCGGTAATGGTGGCTCTTGCCACGGGACTGAGCATGATAAAGGTGATAAAGATGCCCTTCGGCGGCTCTGTTACCCTGCTCTCCATGCTGCCCATAATGATCTTCGGCCTTCGCAGAGGCGCTCCCTGGAGCCTTGCCTGCTCTGCCGTTTATTCACTGGTGCAGCTTGTCCTGGATCTCGGTGAGATCTTCACATGGGGACTTACTCCTCAGGCTCTTGTCGCCTGCGGCATACTGGACTATTTCCTTGCTTTTTCCGTGCTGGGCTTTGTGGGCTTCTTCGCCAAGAAAGGCCTGCCTGCGGCCATGGCGGGCATCAGCTTGTCGATCCTGCTCCGCCTTGCGGTCCATGTGATCTCCGGTGTCGTTCTGTGGCACTCCTCCGGCGCTCTGTGGTCGGGCTTCCCCGCAGATAATGAGCTGCTTTACAGCCTTGTGTACAACGGCGTTTACATGGTGCCCGAAATGATCTTTACTCTCGTGGGCGCTGCGGCTCTTATCAAGGTCCCCCAGACAAGAAAGATCCTGAGCCTTGCGTAAATTTAAGGCTGTCATCAGAATAAATTAGGCTTGCCTCCTGCTCTGTGCCAAAAATGTATAGAGCAGGGGCGCTTTTTTTGTCGGATTTTTATAAATTGAGATAAATCTTAAAAAACCATTGACATTTTTCACTGAAAATGATATATTTGTAATGATTAGAAAGATTTTACCCGATGGTAGGATCCTATCTTGAAATTATATGAGGGATGGTCCTTTCTGTCCCTTGTAAATTCGGAAAAGAGAGTAAATGGAGGTTATCATGAAGAAGGATATCAGGCAGCGTGTTTTTGCCATAGCTGCAGCTGCAAGTCTCAGCCTGACCTGCATGGCTGTCCCCGTAGGGGCTACCGATGTGGGCGGTACTTTGTCCATAACCATGGCAGATAAAGCCGTTAAGACCGATACGATAAGCGTTTCATCGGCAGGTGAACTGACGGCTTCATTTTCACTGGATCACACAGGCGGAGTTCCCGGTGTGGGTCTTGATGTTTGGCTGGAGGACGGAGATGGCAAGGTAGTTGCTACATCCGGACAGAACGGTATCTGCACCATCACCACCACCACGGAGGGCAAGAAGCACTTTGCCACCACGAGCACAAATGTGACTTCCGCAAGCCTCACCTGGAAGGTAAAGGCAGGCAGCTATACCCTGCACATAGAAAACAGCCTTAATGCTCAGCTGAAGGGCTCTGTTTCATATTCCCTCAAGGCAGACGATCTTGATGATGCAAAGATAATCAGCATCACTCTCAACAAGACCGCAGTCACCCTCACCGAAAAGCAGCAGGCAGCTATACTTACCGCTGCCGTAAACCCCACCAACGCAGATCAGAGCGTTAAGTGGTCTTCATCCGATACTTCCGTTGCTACCGTAAATACCAACGGCAGAGTCGTAGCAGTTGCAAACGGTACAGCTACCATCACGGCCGCAAGCAAGACGGACAGCACAAAGACAGCCACCTGCACGGTGACAGTTGCTATCAAGGAAAAGGCTGTGGCTACTGCTCCCACAGATGCAGCACCCACATACAACGGCAAGGCTCAGGAGCTGGTAACAGGCGGTTCTGCCACCGGCGGCACCATCAGGTACAGCTCCAACGGGACAGACTTCTCCACTGCTATCCCCAAGGGCATCAATGCAGGCACCTACAAGGTATACTACAAGGCAGTCGGTGACGCTTCCCACAAGGATTCCGACGTAGCCTTCATCGAAGCTACCATCAAGCCCAAGACTGTTACCCCCACAGTTGAACTTTCTCAGGAAGCCTTTGACTATGACGGAACAGAGAAGAAGCCTGCTGTTACTCTGAAGGACGGCACGGATGTGATCCCCGCTTCCGAGTACACCGTATCCTATGAGAACAACAAGGAAGTCGGCACAGGTGTAGTCACTGTCAAGGACAAGCTGAATGGCAACTATGAGATCGCTGAGACCAGCAAGACCTTTGACATACTTGCTTCCACGACCTACTTCCCCGTAGCTGCAAAGGCTGCAACCTGCGAAGAAGAAGGAAATATCGCATACTGGAAGGGCTCCGACGGCAAGCTCTATGCCGATGCAGAGGGCAAGAAGGTCATCACTCAGGCTGAGACCGTACTTCCCAAGGCTGCCCATAAGTATACTTCACAGCCCGAATACAAGTGGAGCGACGATAAGTCCACCTGCACAGCCACACTCAAGTGTGACGACTGCGGTGAGGTGCTGACCAAGACCGTTGCGACAACAAAGACATCCTCCGGCGGCATAGCTACATGGACAGCGGATTTCCAGGATCTTGATCTTGGCAAGACTTCCGTTACCGAGAAGGAGACCGGCTTCAACTTCAGCTATGTTGCAGGCACTCCCGCTACCTGCTACAAGGAAGGCAACAGAGAGTACTGGAAGGGTACAGACGGACTTTTCTATGCTGATGCAGAGGGTAATGTACAGATCACCATGGAGGAGATCGTTATCCCCAAGAAGGAGCATACTCCCGCTTCCACACCTGTTTATGAATGGGATCCCATTGCCAAGACCTGCACTGCACAGATAAGATGCACAGACTGCGGAGCCGTTACAGACAAGGAGACCGTAGCAGCTACTACCTCCGACGGCATAGATTATACCGCTGTGTTCACAAATCCTGCATTCGGTACCCAGACCAAGAGCTTTGAGAACGGCTATGCTTCCGAGTGGAACGCTCCCACATATGTATGGTCGGCAGATAACTCCAGCTGCACAGCCACAAGAACAAAGAAGGACAACCCCGGTGAGACCGAGAGCGAGACTGCGGGCGCCGTTGTTTCTGTAAACGGTTCTGTTTCCACCTACACCGCTAAGTTCACCAACCCTGCGTTCACTACTCAGGTAAGGACCAGCGGCGGCAGCGTGTCACTCATAAGCCCTGTTGTTTACCCTGTATATCCCACTTATCCCGCTACCTACTACACTCCCGTATACAGGACCACAGTTCCCGTTTACTCATCTTCCGCTTACACTACACCGGTGTACAACACTCCCGCATATGTGTTCACCTCTAAGTCTTCAAGCTCCTCTCCTTACTCCGACTCCTCCTTCACCTCCTCTACCACCAAGACAGAGAAGGCTACATCCAAGTCCAACAAGACAGGCACTGCCACCGGCAGCGTATGGAGCAAGTCTGTAAGCAGCTCTCCCATAGAAGGCAAGACCATTACCGCCAAGGCTGACGGCAAGGGCAACATCATCATCAAGTGGGACAAGGTAGAAGACGCAGAAAAGTACACCGTTTGCATCAAGCAGGACGGCAAGTACAAGAGAGTAGCTGTTACCGAAAAGAACAGCTACAAGTTCAAGAATGCCAAGAAGAAGGGCACATATGAGTTTGCTGTAAAGTACACCATCAACGGTGAGCCTTCCAGGCTCAGCCAGTCCTACAAGGCAGAGTGCACTGTAAAGAAGTCCGTTTCCGCAAGCAAAAAGAAGTAAGGTCACGGTAAAGTAAAGCTATCCCCGAAAGCGTTCATATGCTTTCGGGGTTTTTTCGGCTGTATATCTCAGAATACGCTTATTTCTGATACTGATCTCTGACCGATGTCGATGTATAGACAAGAAACAAGCCGCAAATGCTTGAATATAAGGGATTTGAGGCTTGAAGATTTTCTGTACATCGAGGAAGAAATAGTATGATACTTGACAGGACAGGAAAAAAATGGTAAAATAGTTTGTGTGTTCAAAGAACTTATGGGAAGGAAGTGAGCTCTGTGCCAGCTGTGACCGTCAACGACCTGCAAAGGGAAATAAATGCCGGCTGTGCCGGGGGAGCCTACTACCTTTACGGTGCGGACAACTTTTCCGTGACAAGGACATTCAAAGAGCTGAGGCGCAGCCTTGTTGAGGATGAGGAGCCGCTGAACCTCCACAGCTTTGAGGGAAAGAACATCAGCATAGATGAGGTCATAGAGGCGTGCGAGTCCCTGCCTGTCTTTGCCGAAAAGCTGGTGGTGACGGTCTGCGACCTTGATCTTGATGTGAACAAGGTACCTGCACCGAAGCTGAAGCCCCTTCTTGATGAGATAGCTGCCCTGCCGGATACTACGGTGCTCATCTTCTACTCCGCCACCACGGACATCTGCGGCGGGAAGCTGAAGCCCACAGCCGCCAATGCCAAGCTGGTAAACGCAGTGGAAAAGCACGGAAAGACCGTCAGATTCGATGTGCCTACGGGGGCAAAGGCTGCCAAAATGATAGAGGAGCGCTGTTCCAGGAACGGCTCAGTCATCAGAAGGGATGCGGCAGATCTTCTGATGCGGCGTGTAAAAGGGGACATGGTGCTTGCCATGAATGAGGCGGACAAGCTATCCGCCTACTCAAAGAACATCACCGTCGGGGATGTGGAACTCCTGACCCCGGAGAACGACGACACCAAGGCATACGAGCTCTCCGATGCCATAGCATCGGGGAATACGGACAAGGCGCTGTCCGTATACCACAAGCTGGCAGAGGCACGGACAGAGACGGTCTATCTGCTGTACATCGTGACAGGGAGCATACTGGACATTTACAGGGCACGCCTTGCCCTTGACAGGAAAAAGAGCGTTGATGATGTGGTGGCTGATTTCGGCTACGCCAAGAACCTGAAATTCCGTGTGACAAATGCCTTCCGCTCTGCCTCCAGAACTACCGCTTCACATATGGCATACTGCCTTGAGGTGCTGATGAATGCGGATCTTGATATAAAATCCGGCAGGGGAGATCCCTCTGCCGTTCTCGAAAATGCAATGATAAGGATTACTGCGGGAAGAAAGTGAGAAAATGACAGACTTTGAGCTGATAAGAAAGGAATATCCCCTCATAGACAAGGGGGACTTTGCCTATCTGGATACATCTGCCACGGCGCAGAAGCCCTATGCCGTTCTGGAGGCTGTAAGGCGGTACTATGAGGAGGAGAATGCGAACCCTCTGAGAGGTCTTTATGACCTTTCAGTGAAAGCTACGGAGGTCTATGAGGGGGCAAGGGAGAAAACCGCCCGGTTCATAGGAGGGGAGACCGAGGAGATCATATTTACCAGAAATGCCTCCGAGAGCCTGAACCTTGTTGCCTATACCTACGGTGAAAAGGTGCTTTCCGAGGGGGATGAGATAATAATTGCGATCTCCGAGCACCACAGCAATATGCTCCCGTGGCGCTACATAGCCGGAAAAAAGGGGGCTGCGGTAAAGTATCTGGAGTGTGACGAAAAAGGGGTATACTCCCCGGACTCACTCAGAGCCCTCCTCACGGAAAGGACAAGGATCGTTGCCATGGCGCAGGTCTCCAACATCCTGGGCAGGGTGAACGATATACCCGCACTTGCAGCCCTTGCTCACAGCGCAGGCGCAGTCTTTGTGTGTGACGGCGCCCAGTCCGTTCCCCATATGAATGTCGATGTGAAGGAACTGGGAGTTGATTTCCTTGCCTTTTCCGGTCACAAGATGGGGGCTCCGATGGGCATAGGCGTACTCTGGGGCAGAAAAGAGCTGCTGGAGGAGATGCCTCCGTTTATGTACGGCGGGGAAATGATAGAGTATGTGACTGCCGATAGGGTGAAATATGCGGAGATCCCCCACAAATTCGAGGCGGGTACCGTGAATGCGGGCGGTGCCGCAGGTCTTGCGGCAGCCATAGACTTCAGCGAGGACATAGGCTTTGAGAATATCCACAGAAGGGAAACGGAGCTTTGTGCCTTGGCGATGGAGGGCATCAGAAGTATCCCCCATGTACACATCATAGGGTCGGAGGATCCGGAGGAGCACTGCGGCATAATCACCTTTTATGTGGATGGGGTGCATCCCCACGACATTTCAGCCGTTCTTGCGGATGACGGCGTGTATATAAGGGCAGGCCATCACTGCGCACAGCCCTTCCACAAGTTCATGGGCGTAATGTCCACCGCCAGGGCAAGCATTGGCATTTACAACAGCGAAAAGGATATAGAAAGGTTCATAAACAGCCTTTCACAGCTTAGAAGGAGAATGGGTCTGGAATGAACGGTACATTTTACAATGAGGTGCTGACAGAACATAATGTCAGACCGTATCACAAGCACCACCTGGAGGGTGCCAATTTCTCGCTTGAAGGGGTGAACCCCTCCTGCGGGGATGATATCATCCTTTCCCTTGTCATAGAGGACGGCATAGTGAAGGACGGAGCGTTTGAGGGAGACGGATGTGCTATCTCACAGGCATCGGCGGATATAATGCTGGACCTTATCATAGGGCAGACTGTGGAGGAGGCAAAGCGCCTTGCGGATATCTTCTTCCGCATGATAAAGGGCGAGGCTACGGATGAGGAGATAGAGGAGCTGGACGAAGGCTCCGCTCTCAGGGATGTTTCCCATATGCCCGCCCGTGTGAAGTGTG
>ODAI012209290.1_pt1 | contig 10971 bp, 9 predicted proteins | sample 1539321 | NCBI WGS metagenome assembly ODAI01 (sample SAMN02144231, study PRJEB22623) | gut metagenome | biome: sheep rumen | host: Ovis aries | place: New Zealand | reverse complement strand
TATCGAGCTTAGGCGATACCACATCAAACTCAAGGAACTCCTCATGTCGATGCCCGTCAGCATCAATATACTCAAAGCCCAAATGGAAACGGCCAGGAGAGTTCAGAAAGTCTATACTGCCAGTCAGGATTCCCTTGCTGAACTTTCCGTCTGCATTCTTGTCGAAAGCGGTAAACTTGAAGCCATCTCCTACGCTCTTCAACTGATGAACAATTCGTGGCTCAATACCGCAGAGACTCCCGAATTCGATAGTGAATTGATAGATTCGTGTCTCGAACACTACTGGGCGTTGTCCCTCCCATTCGCCAACAGCCTCTAACCGACCGCTATCAGCATTCAGCACCTTCAGCGTGCCGTCATTACTGCATTTATAGTCGCAATAATGCAAGGCCTCTTCATGAGTACGCTTCTTGAAACGATTCCACGCACTACGTATCTCGTTGGTGTTCACCGAGATGTCGTAGCCAGCAGTTTCTATGCGCAGAACTTCTATACTCATCTTGCCCGATTAGTTCCAGAAACTGGTAAATCCGCCTTGGTCGTCCTTACTGAATCTGTCCAGCATGAAGTCTATCTTCTCTTTCGACTTCGTCCATCCTTTAGTCTCAGCTTTTGTCTTCAGCGCTGCTAACGGCTTATACGTCTTGTCATAGTCGCCCTCAATTCTAGGCAGGACTTTCTGCATCAGGATATCGTCAAACACCTTATTGAGTTCAGCCTCACCTTGATTCACAATCTTCGTTGCCCTATAATAGAGAATCGTTTCATTCAATATTCTGTACGCTATCTGGAATGGCGAACCTTTCAGACACGTATTCACTTCGTTGATGAAGTTCGTCACTTCCTTCTTTTGCCCATCGTCAAGCAAATCTGAAGCATGTTCCAGAGCCTCGTTGGCCCTCACTTCGTCAGGCAGAATCCACATCCAGTCTCCCTTCTTGCTACTTCCGTAGGTCATCGTGTCTTGCGCATTGTAGTAATCATCGCCAAACTCTTCTACAATAGTCTCAAACGTCATCGCACGGTCAATCACTTTGCGAGAGAATGAATTTGTAGTGTCATCCATATTCACAGTTCCAATGACTACCACATTCTGAGGCAGGCATAAGCCATTCTTCTGTAAACTCTCAACAATATCCATCCTGTCGAATGGTTTTTCATCAACCTCGCCAAAGATACTTGCCTGGCGATTCTCGCCTTTCGACTGTTCCCTTCCAATTCGTTTTAGCCCCAAATCGTCAAAGATATTGTATTCTTTATATTCCTTATTAAACCAGTCTGCGCTCAACAATGGATCTGTAAGAATCTCGTCACCCACTTTCTTCCTGCTCTCCAGCACACTCAAGAACTCTGCAAAGTATTCCTCGACGGGAGCAAGGTTCATCTCGTCAAGGCAGACAAAGAACGGAATGTCTTTGTATTGCATTGCCTTTACCAAGAACCTTACAAAGTCTGTCACAATATACTTGTCATTAATGGAAGAGTAATAACCCAGCAAGTCTGTGCTATCGTGCCAGTTAGGGCGTACGGACACTAAGCAGTAGTTTCCTGGCGTGTTCTCCGTATTGCCTAACTTCTTGTTCATCTCGTCATCATTAGGACAAGTCAAGAATGCCAATTCCTTCACCTTCTGGCTCTTTCCCGTTGCAGAGAAACCACCAAGAATCAAGAACGGCTTGGTCTTGATAGCGGCGAGGTAAGGGCGGTATAGGGGCGATATACGCTCAAAAAATATAGCTTGAAGGTCAGTAGGATTCTCAATGATACCATTATCTTCAACATCCGATAGAATACGTAGATTCAATTCGTTTTCAACTTCATCATCAAATTGAATCGCAGAATAGTTTTCCACAAGGTAATCCCTTACAGAAAATCCATTCACTCTTAATCCTTTTAGATAAATTCGTCCGTCAGTTCTGTAGAACAGGCTTACTTTGTATTTTGCATTTTGGTTTCCTCCAAAGAAGTTCTCTATTTTGGCGTATAATTCATCGAAGACATCAAGGTAACTAGTAATTTTGTTACTTGAATTTGAAGATGACTTATACAGTGGTAATTTCATGATAATAAAAGACATTGCCTTTATAAAGTCCTCTTTATAGACCTTAAAAACAATATCCTTTTCCTCACCAGAAAGAATTTCTCCATGTGATATGAAATCGAAAATTTCATTTGACAGGTTCAAACTAGTTTCACCAGAATTGCCATAAGAAAGTTTGAATCCACTATCCTGTCTCTTAATAAACTTTATCTTTTTCATCTTATTGACGAATTATTCGGTTAGTAATCAGATAATATAAAACTGCATATATGGTATTTACGCTGACAGCATTTCCTGCTTGTTTGTACATAGCTCCGTCTGCTACTCCAGCTAACCTTGCTCTGTTTGCAAAGTCATTCGGAAATCCTTGAAGCATATAAGCCTCTTTAGGTGTAAGTTTGCGTATGGGTATTCTTGCAAGTTCTTCTTTTGTCATCCGCTCTGATGGTCTGTCTGCTCCGTTAGAATATATAAAAGCATCGCTGTAATAGTTGTCTTGACAAGCCCGATGCATTTTATGCATAGTCGCAGTCAGAGGGCGAGCCACTATTTGGTCTATCTCAGACTTTGATTTGAATCCTGCGCTTCCATCGCTTAGTAGAGTTGGCTTTATCTTTTCAGATAGATAATATTTGGATTCAACCTCTTGGTCGAGTATATCGACAGTTGAATCATAAAATTCCAACGAGCTGGTATCTCTGTCTATTTCTGCAAATGCATTTCTCACCAACTCTGCAGAAAACTCATAATAGCCCAAGTGCCTTCTTCGAGCAAATATAATTACTCGATTCCTTTTCTGAGGAAGACCAAAATCGTTGGAGTTGAATATGTCCATCTTCACTATATACCCCGCATTCTCAAGTTCACCCCTAATGACAGAAATCGTGTTGCCACCATCATGTTTCATTAAGTTCTTTACATTTTCAAGCAATATATAGCGGGGGTGCCTAGCGTTTATCATATCCATGATACGAAAAAACATCTGCCCCCTTTCTTCCTCAAAACCTTCTTGACTCCCCATCATGCTGAAGGTCTGACAAGGGAAGCCTCCAGACAGGAGCTCATATCGAGGCAATTCTTTCATTGCTTGCTTGTTTCTAACAAAGTCAACAATATTGCCCATCGCCAGTTCGTCGGTAGTGTCATAATTGGCTTTGTAAGTATCAATGGCTTTGGCGTCAATTTCAGAATAGGCTACTGTTTCTATTGGGAAATTAAGGTCATGAGCAATTAAGTCCATTGCTCTTCTGAAACCTCCAACTCCAGCAAATAGTTCTACGTGATTCATACAACCTTCATTATGCCGTCTCCTATAGCTTTTGCAAGTTTAACAGGCACAGCATTTCCAACCTGTGCGTACCACATATTTTGCGCGCCAGTAATTATATAGTCGTCTGGGAATGTCTGGATACGCGCGGCTTCTCTTGGACTCAATCCTCTTGCTTCCCAAGGGTGGATATACATATTGCAATCAAACTTCATGTGAGAAGTTATAGTCTTACATATTTGGTTCTCGTCAAGTTTGTAATATTTGTCCTTGAATATCTCATTACGACGTTTGTAAGGCATTATATCCGCTATAGACTCGTGCAGCGAATTTGCACCCTGTGGGAGCCTCCTGTATATTTCAATATCTCTCTCGTTGTTATATCGGTTTTTGTGATTGTATAGTTTGGTAATTACCCTATTACCATTGATGAAGTGATAAAAGTCTGTAAGAGGATAGTCAAAATCCCTTTCCGTAAGGCCTGAAGCAATATCTTCTACTCCGCTTTGCCCTTTCTCCTTTTTGGGTTCAAGGTGAGGCAAACCAAACAATGCATCACCCAGTACGAAAGGATCTCGTTTGTTTTTGTTGATTTCCTCAAAAATAACTTTTGGTGCTATCCCCATACGATTTCCAATCATAATAAAGCGTTCTCTGTTTTGTGGAACGCCAAAATCTTGAGCCTTCAAAACAGCATAATCAAACTGATATTCTTCCCCTAAATAATCCTTAAAGTTTTGGAGTATTTCATCTTTCTTGTTCATCATGCCTTTCACGTTCTCCATGATGAAGAACTGAGGACGAACGTTGCTCAAGAAAATGAGGTATTGTTTGTAAAGGCTATTTCTCGGGTCATCAAGAATTCTTTGACGATTAGCCATTGAGAATCCTTGACAAGGAGGGCCGCCACAAACAAGCGTGATGCCATCGAACAAATCTCTGAACTCATCTATACGTTCATTGAGTTGGGCAATATCACCCACGAAATAATGTTCATCAGATAACGTGTGGTTGAATTTGTATGTATTGGCAAACTGCTCAACGATTTCATTTACGAACCAAGGAGTAAAGCCTGCTTGCTCTAAGCCTAGACTTAAGCCTCCACAGCCTGCAAACAAGTCAACCATTTTATAAAGTTTCTTCTTTGACATTAAAAAAGCCCTCTCTTCGTTTCGAAAAGGGGGCGTGGAAGAGACGGTGTTCAACCTAGGCTTAGCACGGCCTGTATCAGACAACAATCTTACTGTCCACGCCCTTATGAGCGCAAACATCCAATTGCTTGTCTAACTGATACGTTCTCGTGAAGTGCTAATTCAGGTTGATCAGTCAACCAAGGATGTCAAAGACGCTTATGTTTCCTTTATCTGTTTCTTGTTTCTTTTCTAATAGTTGTCCTTGGCACCCTGCGGACTATTCTCTATCTTGTCTGTCCTACAAACAGAAAACGTGGGTGCTCACATCTGCCTGTTCGTCAATCGCGGCCTACCACAGCCTTGGCAATAAACAGGCAGAGTAACACCCACATGGGAGCATATTATACACCGTAAAGTGTGCGACTGAGGCTACACGAGCCTCGCGCACACTACGGAGAGTATATACTACACCCCGTGGCAGTCACTTCTGCATTGTTCTTGATTGCCTGTTCGATTGTGGTAGTTTCGATTCGACCAAAAACAAAGCGCAACATGACGCCTTCTATTATGTAGTGCTCCGCCCACAGGCTACTCTACGCATAGAGACGCTATTTGCAGGCAGATGCGAGTGCAAAGATACAAATTATTTGCGAAAGAAATACAATTGAGTCAAAAAAAAAGTAATTTTCTTTAAGACTTCAGCGCCATTATCCGTTCCATCTGTATCATTTACTCAGGATTATCACTAAACAGATAAATCAGAGACTATCACCTGATTTATCTGCAACAGACTATATGCAATTCAATAAAAACTCCTTCAAAGGCTCCATATATTCTGCATCCAGATTCCAGTGCTGGGTGTTCTCGTAGTTACGGTTTGCGTCTTTTATCAGTTTCTTCTGATTCTTTGACTTACCCAACAAGGTTTCAAGATAGGCGTATATCTTGGTTTTCTTGGCGGGGATGGTCAACGTCGGTGGAGTCTTTGTTGGGATTCGTACCTTTTCAAGTTCTCCCTCGTATGTCTGCCAGCAATCCATGACGGGTTGATTGTTTGGATTGATGATGTTTTCCAACAAATCCTCCAATGCGCCTGCATCTTTGTCGTTGGGTAGTAAGAATAGTTCAAACGCCACACCAAATTCTTCTTTGATGGCAAGTAGTTCGGCCCGACGTGTTTCTATGTCCTCGTCAGCATCGAAGATGACAAGGTTGATGCCACCAAGGTCTGTGTTCTGACGCATGACACCTATGGCATCTTCAGACTTCAGTTTCTGATAGCCACCTGTATCGCCGTCTTTACCTGGATGTGTGATGCTGCCTTTAGGGGCTTTCTCGCCGAAAATATGGTGATAGTAATCCTCAAAGAACTTCTTGTCGGCATCACCTTCAACTATTATCTGAAACCTTCTCATCACACCAGCCCTCTAAGTTCAACATCGTTTTCGCATGCTCCGCTCAGGCCCTCAAAAGAGTATTTGTAGGCTTGATGTCCTTTTGTCGGAGTCTTAGCGAGTGTATATAACCGCATCTCTTGTTGATACGCTGGATGCTCTTCTAACATTTCATCCAAACGGCTTAGGGTTTCTTTGCTATGGGTGGTAATGAACACCTGTTTGTTTGTTGTGGTTGCCAGAGCAAAGATGGCTTCCCACAGTTTCTTGTAGGCAGAATAGTGCAAGCCGTTTTCAATCTCGTCTATCAGAAGTATATTGTTCATGGGATTGGCTAACGCGGCTACAATATTCAGGTAACGGCGAAGACCGTCACCCAGCATATTGACTGCCAGCAACTGATCAATGCCTTCCAGACCTACGTAAGCGACATTATTCAGAATCTCCAATGTGGTGATGCGGCTATCGAAATGCTTCAATTGTTCTGTTACGGTATCTTTCAATCTGCGCTTTGCCAACTCGACCAAGTCGTTGGCGGGATTGCCAGCGGCCAAGTCTGAAGACAGAAAAGCCACGCTGTTCTTTTCCAAATAACCCTCTGCCAGTTTTTTGCCGGATACCAAGCCTTGCTGATTGACCGTCAAGCTGCACTCGTGAGTACTTCTTTGTTGACCGGATTCAACATCGAAAAGCATCTTCAGTGTATTCAGGAAGGTCTTTGTTTCTGATGTAGGTATCTGCCCGTTTTGCAAATCCGGCTGTGCCTTTTCGTCAAAAACGTAGGTCAACTCTAAAGACAAGTGACGTTTGGTGTCGTCAAACAATTCGGAAGCAATCTCTGGCTTTGCCTTTAAGTCATAGTTGTGGAATATATAGCTCAAGTCAGCAAAACTGCTATAGTTGCGAGACCTGATAGAATTGATGGTCTGAGGCAGGTCGGGGTTGGACATGCCCATCATCAATAGCAGACATTCAAGCACAGAACTTTTTCCGGAACTATTCTGTCCCAGCAGTATGTTAACACGGGCAAAGTCATCTATCATCAGATGGTCAATGCCCCTGAAGTCCTTTATTTCTATATTCTTGAATCCATCCATAATATTATGGTTCTTATGATTTCGTGTGACCAAGATGTCTTTGTTCATCTTTTAAAATCGAGTGCAAATATAATAAAAGATTGTGATACCACCAAATTTATTAGTAATTATCTGTCATTAAAGCAATCTGGGGGAACTCTTTACGGTGTAGTATCATAAAACGTGCGGAATGATGTTTTAAGTCAAATCGTGACAGGGAGTTATGTCCAAATTATCGGTTTTCATGATTTTTTGAAAAAAGTTTTTATCCCTCACATTCACACATTGTTATAATCTTTTGTTTAACAAAATGTTATGGCGTGAGGGATGGGGTGAGGGGGTGAGAGATGATTTCCTTTGGCAGGGGTTAAACGTAAAAGATATGTCGAGGTGTTTTCTGTCGTTTCTGCTATTTTTGCTGGACAGTAAACTCCGTCGGCAGAGTAGTGGTTTTATGTGCCAAAGAGATGACAGAAATAGCAGAAAATTTAGATGCCGATAGTATCTTGCGAGGATACTGGCAGTTTCTTGCGAGGATACTGACAGTTTCTTGCGAAGATACTGACAGTTTCTTGCGAAGAAACTGTTGGTAACCATGCAGGTAATTTTAGTTTCTTGCGAAGTTATTGGCGTAATGTGCGTAGAGGCGACGGTCTTATGATGTTATTTTCCTTCATGGCTCCTTCTGCATCCCTCACACTCTCACACTATCCCTCACACTATAAAGGTTTGACAGTCTGCGTGTTGTGTTGCGGTGAAGGATGTGAAGGATGAAATGATAACTTTGTTGCAGGAATCGGTGAAAAACAGTCCGATCAGCCCTGTCAGTGTCAAAAACATCATTAGCAGGACGGTTGCAGGGGCGAAAAGGCAGGAAGGATGAGCGGGGCTTTGGCAAGGAGCGGAATGATGGATATTGGCACGAGGGAGCATGATAATTCGGAAATTTTTAGCTTTTTTGCCGTTTGCGACGCCGAAAATTGTGGCACTGGGAAAAAAAAAGAATGAATTCTTTGTTTTTACCCTCGTTATTTCGTAATTTTGCATCGTGAAATAGAATTAAAATACGGTAATGGACTATAAAGAAACTTCTATAAAGGGTGTTTACATTATTGAACCCCGTGTGTTTAACGATGCCAGAGGCTATTTCTTCGAGGCTTGGAAAAAGGAAGAGTTTGAGCAGCATGTAGGTCATGTGGAGTTTATGCAGGACAACGAGTCGAAGTCGGGCTACGGCGTGCTGCGCGGGCTGCACTACCAGAAGGGAGACATGGCTCAGGCCAAGATGGTAAGGGTCATCAAGGGTCGCGTGCTCGACGTGGCTGTTGACTTGCGCCGCCACAGCGAGACTTTCGGACAGCATGTCATGGTGGAGCTGAGCGACGAGAACAAGCGGCAGCTATTCATTCCCCGCGGCTTTGCCCACGGATTCCTCGTGATGAGCGACGAGGCCATCTTTACCTATAAGGTGGACAATGTGTATGCCCCGCAGGCTGAGGCCGGCATACGGTGGGACGACCCGCAGCTGGCCATCGACTGGCCCATAGACCTCAGCAAGGTGCAGACCAGCGACAAGGACTTGCGCCTGCCGTTGCTGCGTGATGCCGAAGTGTTTGAATAACTTATTATCAACTTTTTATATTTTACACAGATGAATATCGCAATAGTAGGAACTGGATACGTAGGACTGGTGTCGGGCACGTGTTTTGCCGACACGGGTGCCAACGTGACGTGCGTCGACGTGGACGTCGAGAAGATTGAACGGCTGCAACAGGGCGAGATACCCATTTTCGAGCCGGGACTGAGTGAACTGGTACGTAAGAACGTGGCTGCAGGCCGACTGCATTTCACTACCGACCTGGCCTCCGTGCTCGACGACGTGCAGATAGTGTTTTCAGCCGTTGGCACGCCGCCCGACGAGGACGGTTCGGCTGACCTGAAGTACGTGTTGCAGGTGGCTCGCACCATTGGCCAGCACATGAACAACTACCTCGTGGTGGTCACCAAGTCCACCGTGCCCGTAGGTACGGCAGCCAAGGTGCGCCAGGCCATCGAGGACGAGCTGGACAAGCGCGGGCTGAAGGGCATGGAGTTTGACGTCGCCTCGAACCCCGAGTTCCTGAAGGAGGGTAACGCCATCAAGGACTTCATGTCGCCCGACCGCGTCGTCGTGGGCGTAGAGTCCGAGCGGGCCAAGAAGGTGCTGACGAAACTCTACAAGCCGTTCCTGATCAACAACTTCCGGGTCATATTCATGGACATTCCCTCGGCCGAGATGACCAAGTATGCTGCCAACTCGATGCTGGCCACGCGTATCTCGTTTATGAACGACATCGCCAACCTTTGCGAGCGTGTGGGAGCCGACGTCAATATGGTTCGTGCCGGTATCGGTGCCGACACCCGCATTGGCCGCAAGTTCCTCTATGCAGGCTGTGGCTACGGCGGTTCGTGCTTCCCCAAGGACGTCAAGGCACTGATCAAGACGGCCGACCAGAACGGCTACTCTATGGAGGTGCTCAAGGCCGTTGAGCGCGTGAACGAACGACAGAAGAGCATACTCTTCGAGAAGCTGGTCAAGGCTTTCGGCTCGAAGGAGGCACTCAAGGGCAAGACTATCGCCATGTGGGGCCTGTCGTTCAAGCCCGAGACGGACGACATGCGTGAGTCGACGGCGCTGGTCATGATCAAGCTGCTGCTCGAGGCCGGCTGCACCGTACGTGCCTACGACCCCGTGGCCATGACGGAGTGTAAGCGGCGCATAGGCGACACCATCACCTACTGCAACGACATGTACGATGCCGTGCTCGACGCTGACGCCCTGCTGCTGCTGACCGAGTGGAAGGAGTTCCGCCTGCCCTCGTGGGCTGTCATACGCAAAGCCATGCGCAATGCGCTGGTCATCGACGGACGTAACATCTTCGATGCTGAAGACTTGGCCGAGACGGGATTCGAGTATCACTGCATCGGAAAATAGTGCATCATGCTTCAGGCTTGATGCGTAACAGACTGACACCATAATAAGAATGATTCAATGAAACACCTCATACCCATATTTATCGTGTTGCTCGCCACCCTCGCCGGTTGCGGGCAGAAAAGCAACAGTACTGCCGAGGCCGTAGAGAGCAAGCAGGCCAAGCAGATGCTGCAAGGTGTGTGGGTAGACGAGGACACCGAGGCGGCGGCTTTTCGCATGAAGGGCGACTCGGTCTACTATACCGACTCGACCTCCATGCCCGCCTACTTCCGTGTGGTGGGCGACACGCTGTACATTGGCAGTGCCGCCGGCTACTACATCGAGAAGCACACCGAGCACGTGCTCTGGTTCCGAAGCAAGAACGGAGAGCTGATGAAGTTCGTCAGAAGCAGCGAGGAGCCGCAGGACGACGAGTTCACCGAGCAGCCCCAGGTACTGACGCTGACCGAGGTGCTCAAGCGCGACACGGTCGTCTTCTGGAACAGCAACCGCTACCACCTCTATGTAGCCATCAATCCGACGAAGTATAAGGTGGTGCGCCACACGACCAACGAAGACGGACTGGACGTGGAGAACGTCTACTACGACAACATCATCCACCTGAGCATCTTCAAGGGTTCGCAGCAGCTCTTCTCGCGCGACTTCCGCAAGCAATTCTACGAGAAGCACGTGCCTGCACAGTTTGTCGGACAGTCGATACTCAACGACATGACCTTCCGCAAAGCCGATGCCAACGGATTCCATCTCGACCTCTCGCTATGCACGCCGGGCGACGCATCGTGCTACCTGATAGAACACGTTGTGAGCTACGATGGAAAACTGACCACCAAACTGGAGGAATATTGAAAGTCACACTGCTACAGACCGACATCCGCTGGGCCGAGCCTGACGAGAACATTGCCGAGGCTGCCCGCCTGATAGCCTTGCAGCCCGGGGCCGACCTCTACGTGCTGCCCGAGATGTGGTCTACGGGGTTTGCCACAGTCCCCGAGGGTATCGCCCTTGCCGAGGACGGAAATACCGCCCTGCAGTGGATGCACGACGAGGCCCGGCAGCACCGTTGCGCCATCTGTGGCAGTCTGGCTG
>ODAI011083191.1_pt1 | contig 10971 bp, 6 predicted proteins | sample 1539321 | NCBI WGS metagenome assembly ODAI01 (sample SAMN02144231, study PRJEB22623) | gut metagenome | biome: sheep rumen | host: Ovis aries | place: New Zealand | reverse complement strand
GTGACGGTGAGTTGCGTGGGCACACCGAGCCATAACGGCAGGTTGCGCTCCACGTGCCCGACAGGGGCGTTGAAAAGAACGGGGTAGTCGTAGTCTGCGACTGCCTCTTTTATTGTCTCATAGACGGTGCAGTCCATCGACGGGTCGTCCTCGCAGTCGCTGAACTGACCGACAATCAGTCCGCTGAGTCCCGCCAGCACGCCGCTCAACCGCAGGTTACGCATCATCCGGTCTATGTGGTAATGCCGCTCGCCGACGTCCTCGATCAAAAGGATGGGCTTTTGATTATTTGATATTTGACATTTGACATTTGAGATTACGGGCGCGAGTCCGTATTCCGTGCCTTGGAGACCGTAGAGGACGGAGAGGTTACCGCCGATGAGGGGAGCACAGGCTTCGCCGACTCGGTTGAGCGGGTGGCTCTCCCATGTGTATTCCGGTGCTTCGCCTGCCAGCACTTTGCGTAGCGCTACGATCGGTTCGCTGTCCTCCGGCAGGGTAGCTATGTGCTTGCACATGATCCCGTGAATTGACAGTTGACAATTGATAGTTGATAGTTGGTGGAGGGCGGTGATGTCGCTGAAACCGATGACGGGTTTGGTGACCGGTGCGATGCGGTCAATGATACGTTGCAGACCGTAGCCTCCGCGGGCGCAGAGGATAGCATCGACACCCGGGTCTGACAGAGCTTCGTTCAGATCGGCTGCGCGCTCCTCGTCCGTGCCGGCGAACCGTCCCCATCTCCCGCGTGCGTGCGCGCCCTCGCTCACTATATATCCCCACGCGCGCAAACGGGCGGTGGCTTGGTCGATATACGTACTGTCTATCGCTCCCGACGGGGCTACTATCCTAATTCCTTTCATCTATCAACTATCAATTATCAACTATCAATTATCAACTATAGAGTTTGTGCTCGATCCAGTTGACGAACCGTTTGGGGAGAAGGCGGTCGAGCAGACAGAGTATGCGGTATAGCAATCCGCCTACGTACTGCGGCCGTGGGCTGTGACAGGTGGCAATGTGATAGAAAAGCTTAGCCATCTCAATAGGCTCCATACCGGCGCGCTCGTCACGCTCCATATTGGTGATGGCTTTGTTGGCGGAGCGGTAGATATCCTCGCCGGCGTGTGACTTGTCACGGGCGTCGGTGAAACCCGTGGACACGTCGCCGGGCATGATTACGGACACGGAGATACCGAAATCCCGTACCTCGTTCGCCAACGCCAGCGCCATCGCGTTGATTGCCGCCTTGGAGGCGGAGTAGAAAGCCTGGTAGGGGACGGGCAGCTGGGCGGCAACGGACGAGGTGTAGATAATTCGTCCGAAGCCCTGTTTGCGTAACTGCGGCAGGATAGCCTGGGTGAACCGGACGGCGCCCATGAAATTGACGTCCATCTGGTGCTCGGCGGCGCGGATCTCCGTGAACTCAATCGGTCCCGAGATACCATACCCGGCATTGGAGATAACCACATCAATGTGATCGGTCTGGGAGAGCACCTCCTCTACCGCCTCGCGGCAACTCGTCTCGTCGCACACATCACAGAAGATGGCTCCGTGTCGGCTCAGTTCAAAAACGCGCCAGCCCCGCTCCGCGAAGAGCGAGGCTGTGGCTTTTCCTATACCCGAACTACCGCCGGTGATGACTAATGTCCTTTGTACATCGTACATTTGTCCTTCGTACTTTTATCAATACGCCAGTCCCTCGGGAGCACCTTCGCGCAGCACGCGGGCGATGATCTCCGTCGCCTCGTCGATGACGGGCTCGGTGTGGGTCGCCATGAGCGTGGTACGCAGCAGACACTCGCCTTCTACGCACGCCGGCGCGATAACGGGGTTCACATAGACGCCCTCCTCAAACATCTTCTTGCCGAAATAGAGGGTGTCGAGGGTCTTATAGGTGAAGATCGGCACAATAGGCGTCGGCGCCTCGATGATCTTGATGCCGGCGGCGAGCAGCGATTTCTGGAAATACTTGGCGATATTCATAAGCCGTTTCGGACGCTCGGGGTCGAGGATCAGCTGGTGCAGCGCCTCCAGTGCCGTAGCGGTGGAGCAGGGCGTGATAGCGGCGGAGAAGATGAACGGACGGCTCACGTGGCGTAGCCAGTCGGCTACACGGTGGCTCGTCAGCATACACCCGCCGATGGAAGCCAGCGATTTGGAGAAGGTGAGCATGGTGATATCCACCTTGTCGGTCAGCCCGAAATGTGCCGCAGTACCGCGGCCGCCGGGACCTAACACACCGAAGCCGTGCGCGTCATCGACCATCACACGGGCGTGGTATTTCTCCGCCAGAGCGCAGATCTCCGGCAGCTTGCAGATGTCGCCGCGCATGGAGAACACGCCGTCGGTCACAATCAGCTTGCCGGCGTTGTCGGGGATAGACTGCAGCTGCCGCTCCAGATCCTGCATGTCCGAGTGACGGTAACGCAGCACCTTGGCGAAAGACAGACGGCAGGCATCGTAGATAGAAGCGTGGTTCTCGCGGTCGTTGAGGATATAATCGTCCTTGCCGCAGATGGCGGAGATGATCGCCAGGTTGGTCTGGAATCCCGTCGAGACGGTCATACACTCCTCGTAGCCGGTGAACGCTGCCAGCTCTTTCTCCAGCTGCAAGTGCAGGTCGAGCGTGCCGTTCAGGAAACGGCTGCCGCTCACGCCGGTTCCGTATTTGTCCAGCGCGTCATGACCGGCTTTGATCACCGCCTCGTTCTCCGTGAAACCGAGGTAGTTGTTACTGCCTAACATGATCACGCGGTGGTTCTCCATCTTCACCACAGGGGCTTGACGGCTCTCCAACTCGTGGAAATACGGATAGACTTGTAGTTTGCGCGCCAGTTTAAGGGTCTCAAAGTGGTCGCATTTTTCGAATAAATCCATAGAATTATTTACGATTTGTTCATTTACAATTTACCATTTATTTTGTCATTGTGTCATTTTGACTACATGGCCAAATGAACAAATAAATGACCCAATGGTAAATGATGAAATGGTAAATTACAGCACGTTCAGGTCCTTTAAAATTGCAGTAGTCTTGCGTACGGCTGCCTCGCTCTCGTGCAGTTTGGCGCTTTCAGCCTCGGAGAGTTTGAGTTCGAGGATCTTCTCGATACCGTTCTTGCCGATGATACAGGGCACACCGATGGTAATGTCCTTCATGCCGTACTCGCCTTCGAGAGCTGCGGAGCAGGGGATCATCTTCTTCTGGTCCTTGATAATAGCCTCGGCTACGGAAGCAGCGGCGGCACCCGGAGCCATCCATGCGCTGGTACCGAGCAGACCCGTCAGCGTTGCGCCGCCTACCATTGTGCTCTTGACTACGTTCTCCAGCTCCTCCTGGCTCAGGAACTCGGACACATTGATACCTTTGTACGTCGTGTAGCTCGTCAGCGGGATCATCGTCGTATCGCCGTGACCGCCAATAACGAAGCCGTCCACATCGTTGGCATTGCACTTCAGTGCCTGGCTCAGGAAGTATTTGAGACGGGCGCTGTCCAACGCACCGCCCATACCGATCACGCGGTTGCGCGGCAGCTTGAGCGCGTGGAGTGTCAGGTACGCCATCGTGTCCATCGGGTTCGATACCACTACGAGAATAGCGTTCGGGCTGTATTTGAGCACCTGGTCGCAAACGCTCTTCACAATACCGGCGTTCACGCCGATCAGCTCCTCGCGGGTCATACCCGGCTTGCGCGGCAGACCGCTCGTGATGATCACGACGTCCGAACCGCTCGTCTTGCTGTAATCGTTCGTCACACCCTCTACCACGGTATCAAAGCCCATGAGCTGGGCGGTTTGCATGATATCCATCGCCTTGCCCTCGGCAAAACCCTCTTTGATATCAATCAGACATACTTCGTTGGCTACCTCATTCACTGCCAACACGTTTGCGCACGTAGCACCTACGTTGCCTGCGCCTACTACTGTTACTTTACTCATTGTTTGTATATTTTTATGTTAATTTCTCAAAAAGCGAGCAAAGGTACAACTTTTTTTGTATATATACAAATTTTTAAGAATAAAAGTGCAATTTTTGTATTTTTTGCAACCCAATGTTGCATAATTGCATTTTTTGTAGTACCTTTGTGCCCGTAATCGAGTGAAGTTATGAAGAATAGACTGCTCTCATTTTGGTGTCTCCTGCTTTTCTGGGTTCCCTTTCGTGGAATGGCGGCTCCGTGGAACGGCGGTGTCTCCGTGCCTGCCGGTGACGGTACCGTGTTTACCATCTCCACGCCGGAGGAACTGGCGTGGGTGGCGCAGCAGAGCCGGACGGATAATTTTGCGGGCAAGATTATCCGCCTCACCGCCGATCTGGATTTAGGCGGAGCGCAGGCGTCTCCGCAGAGCTGGACACCTGTCGGCAGCGCCGCCGTGCCTTTTGAGGGCGAGATAGACGGCGCGAACCACGTGGTGTACAATCTGTATATCCTTTCTTCCCTTCTGCCCCGCGGTGCGGGGCTGGTAGCCGAGACGGGCGCGAATGCCGTAATCCACCACCTCGGTATCGCCCAGGGGCAGGTGATGACCGACGCCTCGAATAACATCGGTTCGTTCGTGGGGCTTAACCGCGGTACGCTCCATCACTGTTTCAACATGGCTCAGATCATCGCTCATAACGGCGACAGCGTGGGCGGTCTGGTGGGTACTAACTACGGCGCCATCTCATATGCTTACAACACAGGTATCATTACCGACGCCCGCAATCACGTAGGCGGACTCGTGGGCTACAACCATTCTTCCGCCACCCTCGACAACTGCTATAACATGGGGTACTGCAAGGGCTCGGACCATGTGGGCGCGCTCTTCGGTACGAACGAAGCGCCGGTGACGAATCTCACGAACCTGAAATTCGACCAGCAACTGACGCGCATGTACGCCACCGGTGACGGCGTGAACGACACAATCATCACCAATAATAACCTCTATGCCGTGGCTGTCTCGAGACGTTCGATTTTTGATGGTACCAGTCCCTATTTCACGGACAGCGAGTGGTATTCCTATGCCCGCGGGTGGTACGCGCAACTGGCATGTTTCCGGAACCACCCTGCCTCGGAACTCTCCGTCCGGGCAATCTGGCTGGACGGAGAGAACCTGCCCGTCGAGCGTGCCGACGGAGTAGGGGCGCCGAAAGAGGAGAATAAGATCCGGGCACCATTCTGGTTGGACGTCATGCCGGATTCTTTTGGCGCTTGCCTCTGGTACTCGCCCAATCAGGAGATCATTGAGATAGCTACCCCTACCGCCAGAGAGGCTACGGTCCACCGGCCTTGCGGCAACCAGGAGGTCATTCTGACGGTCTCCTACGGGAATTTTGTCAAACAGATTTACACCAACGTGAAGGGCTACGACCCCTTCGATGCCGGTAAGATGGACGGCGATGTGTCGGCGTGCTGGAACCAGGAGGTCGGACTCAGAGCCTCCAACACCGGTGGCAAGGAGGCCTCTGGCGGTAAGGACGACGAGCAGTACGTCCGTACCGGGTACGAGCCTTGCTATCAGTACATGATCATCCGCGATACGGTGATCACCGATGAATACCACCATAAGACTTATCTGCCGATCGACACCTTCTTCATGCCTCACCCCACGTATTGGGACTGGGCGATGCCGACCGATGTACCGGGTGAGTACGCTTTCCGCCGCTACGTACACGACTACCAGTGCCAGACGGAGTGGATACCGTCCAAAACCCCGGGAGGATCCGCCGACGGCCGTATTCTCCTGCACGTGCGCCAGAGATTCGACCCGGGGGAGTTGGTGGAGGAGCCGGACACCCTCTACGGCGTACTGCCCATGACGCTCGCCATAGAGAGCGGGCGGGACGCTTCCGGCGGCGGAGGGAGTTTTAGCTATACATGGTCGCTCACCCGCAAGGAATGGATCCCCGGGACGGAGGAGTGGAGACCGGTACAGGACGATACCCGTAATCCCCTGTATATAAGCGGTGCGCTGGTGAACACCCCTTCGTTCGATTATACCTTCACCAAGCCCGGCGAGTACTCCTTCACCCGTTGGGTGAACGAGTCCGCCTGCGAGGCGCTCCCGCAGGAGTCCTTCCGCCCGCACGTGGTCGTGGTGTACGAGGCAATCAATGCGGGCGGGATAGAGACATTCAGTCGTTCACTCTGCGATCCGCTCTGCACCGACACGATCCGTCAAACCGACACCGTCTCCGGCGGAAACGGGATATACACCTACCGGTGGCTCTGTAACGGTGTGCCCCTTCCCGGCAGCGATACTACGGACTTAGAGCTCGCGCATGTGCCGTTGGAGGCGGGGCTGACCTATGTCTTTACCCGCCAGGTGAAGGACAACACCGGTCTCATGGACTGGCAGACCGCAGCCGGCGAGGTGACGGTCAGGGTGTATGGCGCCTATTCCGCCGGCGCGATCACGCCACTGGACGAGCAACTGTGCTCCGACGCGTCCGTACAGGACAAGATACATATGCAGATCGCCGAGCAGTCCGCCCCTCGGGGCGAGGCGGGCAGTTCGTTCCTGTATGCCTGGCTCCTCTACCGCGGAGGTACGGACGGACAGTTGCTCGACACCATCCGTCACAATGCCCCGACGCTTGACACCACGCTTGTTCTCGGCAGCTACGGACTGGCTGTGCCGGTCACCCTCTCCGTACAACGGATCGTGAAGAACACCCTTTGCCAGACCGCATGGAAACCTTCTACCAATACCGCCGTGTGGCGCTACGGGCGGTCGCAGACCGGGCGGACGGAGATCAAGGTGTGCGAGACGGACCTCCCTTACACCTATACTTATACCTATGCGGACGGGCACACGCAAGCCTGTACGTTTTCCCGCGACGGACAGACCTATGTGCTGGACGACATGACGGAGCAGGGCTGCCCTCTGACGGTCACCCTCTCCGGTACCGTCACGCAGCTGCCCGCGGTGGAGATAGCGCCCATAGAACCGCTGTGCGAGACGGCGGACACGCTTCTCATTGCATACAGACTGAGCAGCGGCGCCCCGGACCACTGGGATATCACCTTCACGGAGGAAGCCAAGGCGGCGGGGTTCGCAGACTCCCTGCATGCGCCCCTCCCGGACGACGGGGTGATCCGTCTGCCGGTGCCGCCGGCACTGCCTTTCGGCGAATACGGTTTGTCGCTGGTCTTCTATGCGGACGCTTCCAGTTCGGCGGAGTGCAGTGCTACGAAGCCCCGGACACTCTCTTTTACCATCGCCATGGACGGGTTCGTGCACCGCAAGGGCAATGATGTTGCCTTTGTGGATAACAGCGGCAAACACTCGGACGATAATCTCACCTTCACGGCGTACCAGTGGTACAAGAACGGCGAACGGATGGAAGGGGAGACGGGGCAGTTCTATTATGAGCACCTCGGGCTCAACGGTTTCTATTACGTGGTCATGACCGGCGCGGACGGCAGACAGTACCGCTCCTGCGAGTACGAGTACCGGCCTGTACAAGGTCTCGTGGATACCAATTCCACGGTACCGGCGGTGAGGAAGACCCTCCGGAACGGACAACTGCTGCTTTGGGTCAATGACCGGATCTTCAACGCCCTCGGGCAGGAGGTGAACTTATGAAACGCGCCGTCTTTCGACTTTCGACTTTGAGCGTAGCGGTCTTTCTACTCTCCGTTCTGAGTGCTGCGGCTGCGCCCGGGAAAAAGCGTGCGCCTAAAGAAAAACCCGTCCGGCACTATCTGGATATTCATGCCGGGGGAGGCGTGAGCAGCTGGGCGTACCCCTTGGACGGCGGATCGGTGTCCGTCGGAGGGGCGTTCTCGGTCGGGGTGGGGTACACCTGGTTCTTCAAGCCTTTCATGGGCCTCCAGACGGGGCTCGGCTTCTCCGGACTGGACAGCTATGCCACTCTCCATACACCGCTCACATGGACTGCCAACGCGGACGGTACGCCCCTCGTGGATTATATGGGCGAGACCTATATCCACCGCGCTTCGCCCGATAACTGCCGCGAACACAACCGCGCCTACCTGCTGGAACTGCCTCTTGGACTGCGTTTCCGTTATTTCAAGGACCGCGACAGCCGTGTGGGACTCCACGCCGCCGCGGGGTTCAAAATGGCTTTTCCCGTTTTGGCGTCTTATACGCCCCTCAGCGGAACGGTCACACACACCGGTTGGTACGAGCAGTGGCAGTTGGAACTGCACGATCTGCCCGGACGGTTTGAAACAGAGTCCTTCGGTACCATGCGTGAGAGTTCGCTCCGCGACCGGCTCAATGCCGTCAATGCCGGGGTCTATGCCGAACTCGGCGCAGCGGTCCGTATATCGCGCCATTACGAGCTGTTCCTTACCCTCTTCGCACAATACATGCTCAATGATTTCTGTGCCGTACCACGAGCAGAAAGACCCTCCTTGGGGTTTCGGACGGAGCAGAATAACTATTCCTTCATGTCACCATACGCAGGCATTGCCGCCTCCGATAAGACCGGAGCCATACACCCGTGGATGGCAGGGCTGAAGGCGGGAATCAGTATCTGGCCCGGCAAAACGGAACGGGAGAAGAAACGCGAACTCAAGAAGCTGCTCCGGCTCTTCCCCGACGAGGTGCCGGTCAGAGAGGTGCATGACACCATTTATATCCGCGACACCATCTACATAAACCCTTCGCCTCTAACCTCTAACCCTTCGCCTCTAACCTCCCTGGATTCCCTGCTCTCGGAGGCCGTCATATGGTTCCGTCTGGACGAGTACGTGCCTATTCTTGAACCGGCGTATATCCTGGACTCCGTGGCGGTAATGATGCACCGCTACCCCTCGCTCCACATACAAGTGAACGGACATGCCTGCCGGCTCGGAACGGACCGTTACAACCGGCGTCTGGCACTGCTCCGCGCACAGGCGGTCGCGGATCTCCTGCAGCGGAAAGGTATCCCGCCCGAGCGGATGGAGGTGCGCTCGTACGGAGAGGAACACCCCTACCGATATAACACCCGCAAACAACTCTCCAAGGACCGCCGCGTGGAGATTATCCCTGAGATGAAAAACAAACAATGAGAATGAAATACCTGTTGATAGTATTATTGGTGGTGCTCGGCATCGCCGCCGTGGTGGCGGGTGTCTTGGCGCACCCGGCTTTCGGTACCTTCCGCCCGCGCCAAAGCCAAAACCGCATTCAGGCCTCGCCTAACTACCGCAACGGCATGTTTCAAAATCAGGAGCCCACACCGCAGTTCACCGGCTCCAAGGGCGGCGGGAATGCTATCTGGCGCTTCCTGACGGCGAGAGATACAACCCGTGTGCCACAAACGCCCGTGGAAGCATACAAAACGGATCTGAAGGCACTTCCGGCGGACAGCGACCTGATTGTCTGGTTCGGGCACTCGTCCTACCTCTTCACGATCGGAGGCAAACGCTTCCTGGTCGATCCTGTTCTCCAACCCGAGTTCCCCGCTTCGCTCATGCTCAAACCCTTCCCCGGCACGGATATATACCGTCCGGACGACCTGCCGGATATCGACGTCCTGATCATTACCCACGAGCACTGGGACCACATGGATTACGCCACGCTCCGCGACCTCCGAACCAGGGTACGCCACGTAGTCTGCCCCCTCGGCATCGCCGATTATCTGCGGTACTGGCACTATTCCGACGACCGGATAACCGAAATGGACTGGTATGACAAATGTCAAATCTCAAATGTCCAATGTCAAATTACGGCTTTGCCCTCCCGCCATTTCTCCAACCGGCTCTTGGGAGCCCGCAACCAAACCCTCTGGGCGTCGTTCATGGTCGAGTATGCCGGACGCAAAGTGTATGTCGGCGGTGACGGAGGGTACGACCAGCGGTTCAAGGAGATCCGCAACCGCTTCGGGCAGGTCGATCTGGCGTTTCTGGAGAACGGGCAGTATAACGACAACTGGCGGTATATACACACCACGCCCGAGGGCTTGGAACAGGCGGTAGCGGATCTGCAAGCCCGGCAGGTCTTCACCGTCCACCACGACAAATACGCCCTTGCCATGCACCCCTGGTACGAACCCGACTCCGTTGCAAGGGCCCTCAGCCGCCGGCACCCGGCTATCCGCTTCCTTGACGCACCCATCGGCAAACCCGTCCCGTTCTGATTGCCTCCTCCTTGCCGTTGCATAAAATCTTTGCATTTGACCGTGACCTGGCGCGGTTGTATGGAGTGGAGACTTTCCGTCTGAACGAGCAGGTAAAACGTAATATTGAGCGTTTTCCGGAAGATTTTATGTTCCAACTTACCAAAGAGGAGTTCGAAAATTGGAAGTCACAAATTGTGACATCCATTCCAAACGAAAATATGTCATCGCAAAATGCGAGGACATCAAAGGACGCTACGAACATGTCATCACAATTTGTGACGACATCCGCGAAAAGACGTCCGTTATCTGCACTCCCTTATGCATTTACTGAAAATGGTATCTTGAGTGGTACGAAATAAACTTTATTATACGGAAAGCGGGCTTCAGCTCGCTTTTTGTTGATAAAAAATGCAGTCCGGTTGTAAGATCTGGACGTTTCAATCGTATTACATATAGAAAGCCATCCAAACAGAGTATGACGCACGAGCAGTTCACGCAAATATATTTGCCGTATAGCGGAAAGATGTATGCGCTGGCATACAACTTGCTCCGTAACCGCGACGAGGCGCGTGACTGCGTGCAAGATGTGTACGCGGAACTATGGAACAAGCGTGACACGATAGAGCCAGACAAACCACCACTTCCGTTTGTGTTAACAATGGTGAGGAACAACTGCCTTGACCGTCTCAAAGCCCGAAACACAGAGCCAAGCGATGAATTCATTGAGACGCTTTTAGACCACAACACCGAAAATCAGATTGAAGCGGCAAGTGACCTTAACGCAGTGCTCCAAATGATTGAAAAACTGCCTCCCGACCAACAAACAGTGCTTCGATTACGCACCATTGACGGACTGGAGATAGACCAAATACAAGAACTGACCCGTTTCAGTCGCGAAAACATTTACACCTTGC
>ODAI012535040.1_pt1 | contig 10972 bp, 11 predicted proteins | sample 1539321 | NCBI WGS metagenome assembly ODAI01 (sample SAMN02144231, study PRJEB22623) | gut metagenome | biome: sheep rumen | host: Ovis aries | place: New Zealand | reverse complement strand
TGGCGGAAGCGGTGGGATTCGAACCCACGAGCCCGTGAGGGCTACCTGATTTCGAGTCAGGCCCGTTATGACCACTTCGATACGCTTCCGTAAAGATTACTAAACTATTATACAGCATTTTTTCGGATTTGTCAATACAATTTTAAACAATTTTTTTATAGATTCAAAACAGCAAAATAACAGAAACGAATATCGGATAATTGGTAATTTTGCACAATTTCTCATTCCGGCACACTGATTGTTCGGCGCTTTTTGTTGTTGCTGAAAATCCGGAATTTGTCTATTATGCCGTATTTTGTTATAAATATTATAGAAAATTAGAAAAATTATTGTAATTCAGAAAGAAATGATGTATAATAATAAAGAATAGTTTTATTATGGTGACGTAAGAAAGGAGTCATTTTATGAAAATATCCGATCTTACCGTAATGGTATGCGATGATTCTCCGCTTATCAGAAAAAAACTCCAGGAGATACTTAACCGTGTCGGAGTTAACAGCGTTCTTTTCGCCGAGGACGGAGAACAGGCAGTTGATTTTTATAAAGAAAAACATCCCGATTTGGTTTTTATGGATATAGTAATGCCAAAGAAAACAGGTATTGACGCACTCCGTGAGATACGGGATTTCGATGCTGACGCAAGGGTAGTAATGGCTTCTACCGTAGGCACACAGGGAAATCTGATAAAAGCGATCAAAGAAGGAGCGTTTGAGTTTCTTCAGAAGCCGGTAAAAGAAGATGATGTACTTAAAGTCATCAATCGCCTGTTGTGCTGAAATAGGAGGAATATATGTACACACAATTATTCGGACACTATCTGTTGAATAAGGGTATCATAGACGCCGATGAGCTTCACGCTGCACTTACCGCAATGACCCGTATAAAGCCGAAGCTCGGAGCCGTGGCTATAGATGCCGGATATATGACTGCGGCACAGGTCGAAGAGGTACATGAAGCTCAGCACACTGCGGATATGCGTTTCGGCGCAATAGCTGTCAGCAAGGGTTATATTACCGAAGAACAGATGCTTGAACTTCTTGCAAGACAGAAAAATTCAAATCTCGTGCTCGGACAAGCGCTGATAGATTTCGGATTTCTCGATCATAAGCATTTTGAAGAGGCATTGAAAGAATACAAAAAGAGCGCTTCATATTCAGACGATCCCGAAGATCAGCAGATGGAACGTGAAATGCTTACTGTTCTCGGAATAGACAAAATGAAAGACAGTGACTTTTATGGCAATTATATTCTCCTGTTTATTAGAAATCTCATACGTTTTCTCGGAGATGACTTTTCTCTTGCAGGAGTATCAAGGAATGTCACAGTCTCCATGAATTATGCCTGCTGCCAGGAAATGAAGGGACCGATAAATGCAGCCGTTGCACTTGGCGGGACCGAAATGGGCTTTATCGGCATTGCCGCAAGATACGCAGGTGAAAATCTTACCGAGGCTGACGGCTATACAAAAGCCTGCGTCGGAGAACTGCTTAACCTCCAGAACGGTCTGTTTGCGGTAAATATGTCGAATCAGGAGAATATGGAGATCGAGCTTTCTCCGCAGGAATCCAAAGAAAAGCTGATGATAAACATTCCCGAAAACGGCATTGCCATAAATCTCAGCTTCTCTTTCGGCGATATAAAGATCGCAGTCATAAAAGAAGACTGACATATGGGTACCTCTAAAAACCGCTTTGAATAGAGAAAATGAGTTGATTGCGCCAAATGCAAGGAAAGGCTCCGAAAGCTTGCTGACGCAAGGTGAGGAGACTTGACGAAGCAGTTGGTGCAAGCAGTTCTTTTTCTCTCAAATGGGTTTTTAGAGGTTCCCATATATCATTCAATAAAACCGAACATAATGAGACTCCCCGCTTTGTACATAAGTATAAAGCGGGGAGCTTTTCATATATTATCGTATTTTCCTGCTGCCAGTCTTTTCTCAAATTCAGCGGCGGGCAGCGGCTTGTCGAAATAGAAGCCCTGAGCGATACGGCAGTCGTTTTCTCTGAGCAGTTCTATCTGCTGCATAGTCTCGACACCCTCCGCAACACATTCGAGTCCCATAGCCTGCGCCATTGCAACAACATGTCTGAACATAAGTTCGGTAACACCGAAGTTTTCCTCGGACGGAATAAAGTTCCGGTCAAGCTTCAGCACATCCCATGGGATCTCACGTATAAGATTGAGTGAAGAATACCCCATTCCGAAATCATCTACGGTAGTGTAAATTCCCTCTTTTCTCAGTCCGTTCACGACGCGCTTGATATTCAGAAATTCAGCGTCAGTTGTTGTTTCGGTAAGCTCTATCTCTATGTATCTGTGCGGAACTTTATTTTTGTCGATTATCTTTATCAGCTGTTCGAGCAGATCTATGTCTATCAGATGCTTTCTTGACAGGTTTACGGAAACTCTTACGATCTGTTTTTTCTCATTCAGCCACCTGCGTATATCCTTGCACACAGCATCGAGCATATAGTAGTCGAGCTGACAGATATCGGTGTTCTGCTCAAGTATTGGTATAAATTCGATCGGCGGCACGATCTTTCCATTCTTCACCCAGCGGCAAAGCGCTTCGGCACCGACTATCCTTCCTGAATTTATATCTACCTTAGGCTGATAGTATGCCTTAAATTCGCCTTTTTTGATCCCTTCCGAAAAATCAACACGGATCCGCATGAGTTTTTCTTTTTCAGCGATCGACTTTTCGCTGTAATACACAACAGTACCGCTGCGTTCACTTTTTGCGTCCTGACCCGATGCGATTATCCGTCCCACGATCTCACCCGGACGCTCATAGACAAAATCGTCTGGTATCACAAATACACCTGCGTAGGCTGATATCATCACACGTTTCTCGTTCTCCGTGTCATAAGTCACCGGAAAGCCGTCCAGAATGAAAAGAACGGATCTCAGGATCTCTTTGCTGCAAAATAATACAAAATTGTCTCCGCCGACACGGCATACCAAGCCGTTATCTCCGATGACTGCCTTTACAGTTTCAAAGTAGCTTCGCATCACTTTGTCAGCGGCTATCCTGCCGATCTCCTGATTGATGAGTGAAAAATGTCTCAGGTTATAATACACAGCGACATTCCCTCTGATGCAGTCCTTCTCGTTCATCTGATCGAGATATCGCATATAGTTGCTAAGGTTCGGATATCCGGACTCGTCATAATATCCGAGGTTCTCCACGACGGTCTGGAGCCTGTTGCGGCTGATGAAGCTGAGCATAGCACGCAGAATGATATCGACTTTCCGGTATTCATCGTCCGAGAGCGGTTCGGAGTCTGCCGCCATATATATCGTACTTTTGACAACTGCCATAGACGGTGTTACGATACGGCGGTATATTGCGACTTTATCGCCTTTGCCGTTATCATAATCCACCATTATCTCGCCCTGACCGTCTTTTTCCGCACTCAGGCTTTTGTAGAATTCCGTAACGCCTTTTGAAATGTTGAACAGTTCACAGATCTCTTTCAGGATCTCTACGAAATCCTCGCGGTCGAAGCCGTTGGGATTGGTCATACAGTCTATCATCTGCTCAAAGAGCAGGTTGTATTTCTGTTCTTTGTTTTTCTCCATGTTTCCCTCCCGACACGCAGAAAAATCCATCGTTTTTTTCTTTTATAATATAATAACATATTTTATCGTATAATTCAATGCTTTTCCTATATTTTTTTTCTTCTGCCCGTTAAATCCGGAGAAAAAACGACTGGCGGAAATTTTTTATGTTTTGGGTATTGACAAGTGTGTATATGTATGCTATACTGTGTATAACGTATATATACAATATAAGGAGTTCGCTATGGATATAATCCTTAAAAACTCGTCCGATGAGCCTATCTATCAGCAGATAGTCTCACAGATAAAAACACAGATAATGAGCGGCACTCTTGCGCCGGGGGACGCCCTGCCGTCAATGAGAACTCTTGCCGCTTCGCTCAGGATCAGTGTCATTACCACAAAGCGCGCTTATGAAGAACTTGAACGTGACGGATTCATCGAAAACTATGCCGGAAAGGGCTGCTTCGTAAAGACGCAGAATACCGATTTCCTGCGTGAAGAATCCGTCCGTCTCACTGAAGAACTTCTTGCAAAAGCCTGTGAAAAAGCGCGTATCTGTGGGCTCACTCTCGATGAAATGAAAGAAATGCTTGAACTTATGTATTCGGAGGAAAGCGAAAATGAATGATTATGAAAATGCTATCGAGATCAACGGACTAACCAAGAAGTACGACGGATTCACACTGGACAATGTAAGCTTCAATGTACCTAAAGGCTCTATAATGGGATTCATAGGTCAGAACGGAGCAGGGAAGACCACGACTATCCGTTCGCTGCTGAATATCATAAAAGCGGATTCGGGAGAGATAAAACTGCTTGGGCTCGATCATGCGAAGGACGAATACGAGGTGAAAGAGCGTATAGCCGTGGTGTTCGATGAACTTCCGTTCCACGAAAGCTTCACAGGTGAAGCGCTCTCCAGGATGTTTTCGGGGATCTATGGAGCATGGGATAAAAAACGCTTTTTTGAACTTTGCGACAGATTCGGACTGCCCGTGAAGAAAAAGCTGAAAAAGTTCTCCAAAGGTATGAAAATGAAGATGCAGATAGCCACCGCGCTGTCCCATAACGCCGAGCTTCTTATAATGGACGAGGCTACCACCGGGCTTGATCCTGTCGTGCGCAACGAAATACTTGAGATGTTCCGTGAATACCTTATAGACGGTGACAAGTCGATACTTATGTCATCGCATATAACCAGCGATCTTGAAAAAATAGCAGACTGTGTTACATTCATAGATAAAGGCAGGATACTGCTTACCGGCTACAAGGACGATGTTCTCGACAACCATGCTGTCATAAAATGCACGAAGTCGGAATACGCGGAAATGGTCCCTGCGGATATCATCAGCGCCCGGTTGAGTGATTTCGGCGCTGAGGTCATGGTCGCGGACAGGGGAGAGGCTCAGATAAAATACCCCGGTCTTGCAATAGAAAAGACTACGCTCGAAGAGATCATGCTGTTTTATGTAAACCGTGAGAAAAAGGAGTGGTCGTGATGAAAAAAGGCTCTTTCGCAGGACAGCTCTACCGCGAATTTTATCTTGCACGTAAATCTTATGTCATTGGACTTATCATGTTCGCAGTCTGGGCTCTGTTCGGCTGTCTTACGCTCATAAGCTTCAGGCATGGAAATATCGGAAGGCTCATCGATCACATTGCCGGAGATAATGCTGTCGCAGGAGCGTTTGACGCTGAAGGAATGCAGAATGATATAAAAAACGCGCTGTATCTTGCATTGAAGGGATTACCGTCGCTTATGACAATGGGTTTCATATTCTCCGGGGCGGAAATTGCAGGAAAAGACGAGAATGCTATGTGGCAGAGATACGCAAAATGCACTCCTGTGACTCCGGCGATGCGTTCAGCCGCTAAAACTCTGATGAATTTTTTTGCAGCTGCGGCTTCATTGATACTGTCGATAGGTTACATATCATTCATAGACGCACTTACCGGAAATAGTATCAGCTATAGAGAGATCGCGGTCCTGATAACATCTGTCAGCGTTGTCACGATTATGTCTGTCATTGCTCAGGCATATATACGTTTTTTCAAAGGTATGGACAAGGGTATGCTCGCGCTTGTCATAACAGTCGTTGTGGTAGAATTGATATTTATTGTATTCAATAAGCCGGAACCCGGTTCAGACGGAAAAAATATTGATCTTATTGAGGTGTGTGAACTGATATTCCCATTCACTCCGATGATATTCATAGGAACGCTTGCAGTCTGCTTCGTGCTGATGTATGCGCTGTACAGAAGGAGGGAGAAGTAGTATGTCCGGTCTGTTATACAAAAACTTCCGTCTCAATCTTTCGTCGATGATCTTCTCACTCGTGACAGCTTTTGCCTGCTGTCTTACGATGATCCTTGTGTGTCTGTTCAGCTATCCGCTGCGTGGTGTGAAGGCAGGACCCGATGATATACAGTCTCTTTCTTTAGGATTTTTTGCGTGCTATTTTCTTGCATTCTGGCTTCCGTCAATGGCAAGCAGCTCACTGTTCTCAGTTGATGAGAACAGGACGTGCTGGGCGTTTGCGATGTCACTGCCTCAGGGAGCAAAGGGTCATGTTGAAGCGAAATACTATTACCTGCTTGCACAGAATATTGTTATCATGTTCATTGTATTTATCTGTGACACAGTATCGTGCGGAATGCTCGGCGGCGCAGGGAACAATACCATTTTCATAATTTTCGCTTTTTCCGTTTGTATTTTCCTGACTGCAATAGAGGTGCCTTTCATGATACGCTTCGGTTCGGAAAGAGGAGTTGCCATAAAAGGTGCAGTCGTCGCCGGAGTTATCATACTGGCATTCCTGTACCTCTTGTTCGGGGACATTTCATGGGTATTTTCGGACGAAGACCCGATAGTGGCGCTGATGAACTGGCTGCAAAGCGGAGATATAATATTCTGGCTCGGACTGTTCCCATATTTCAGTATCGCAGCGTACTATATTTCTTTCAGAATATCTGTAAAGCTGTTCAGAAAGGGGGCTGAATCCTATGAGCAGTGAAAAGAAGATTACCCTGCTAAGGCTTGCTATATTTCTTGTTATAGCATTTCTGCCTTTCTGTATAATCGTACCGGTGATGTGGTCATATTTCGGTGAGCCGATATATGCAAGCACGAACGAAGCTGCTGCTGTGCCCGTATATATACTCGGGGTGTTCGGAATGATGACACCCTCGCTTGCGAACCTTCTGACCCGTCTTATCACAAAAGAGGGATTCGGCAGATCATATCTGGGATTTAAAACTAAGGGAAAGATAGGTTATTATGCTGCATCAGTTATCGTCCCCATAGCGTATTCCGCAATAGCCTGCGTTCTGATATGGGCGTTTTTCCTGAACGGGATCAGCTTTTCCGACACATTCACAGGCAGCGGACTTCAGACAGCCGGTATCTTCATGTTGCAGTTGATATCATCGGTGATGATCTTTTTTCCTGCATTCGGTGAAGAATGGGGCTGGCGCGGTTATATGATGCCGAAGCTGTTTGAACTTATGCCTAAGCCGGCGGCGATAGTTGTTGGCGGAATAATATGGGGACTCTGGCACGCTCCGCTGACGATAGCCGGACACAATTTCGGAGTGGATTATCCCGGCTACCCGTTTGCGGGGATCGGGCTGATGTGTTTGATGTGCATATTCATGAACGGTTTCCTTACACTTCTGACGAAGAAGACCGGATCTGTCTATCCTGCGGCATTCGTACATTCTCTCAACAACAATATGAGTGCGGGAGTGATGTTCATGCTCTTCGGCAGCGAAGCCGCAAATGAAAGGGTAGGGAGACTGTCATCAACAAAGGCATTCATACCGTATCTTGCTGTATTGGCTGTCATCTTCATCATAAGCATGGTGCTTCTGATGAAAAAACGAGCTGACAACTGAACAGGCTAAGGCAATACCGCACAAAGCACGGCTAACACCTTTGCACGTGCCTTGCTTGCATCTTTTCCGTCATATTAACCAAAATCCACTTGACTTGCGTCAGCAAGCCATGCGTGTCTTTTGTTTAATCCGACGTGCAAGCACTGATGCTTGCATCAATGCAGCCCAAACGCGGCACGATGCCGCGAAATAAGCTGCATTATTAATATGACTGACGGCGCAATTCACGTACAATCTTTGTGCGGTATAGCCATAAAAAAACAGAAGCACAGAACCATTGGCTCTGTGCTTCTGTTAATGTGCATCTGCCGTATGAAATATCAGCCTTACTGGATAGCGATATATCTTGTTTTGTCCTGTTCCGGTGTTTCCTGCGGTTTAGGAATGTCAAGCGTGAGAACACCGTTATCGAATTTAGCCTTGATATCCTCTTCCTTTACATTATCGCCGACATAAAAGCTTCTGCTGTATGAACCTGTGAAGCGTTCGCGGCGGATATAGTGACCTTTCTTGTCTTTTTCATCGTTGTTCTGAGAGGTCGAAGCGCTGATCGTGATATATCCGTCATTCAGCTTTGCCTTTACGTCCTCTTTACGGATACCGGGGAGATCAACGGCAAGTTCGTAGCCGCTTTCAGTCTCCTTCACATCGGTCTTCATGATGTTCGGCTGCTGTGTGTGTGAAGACATCATCGGGAAATCGAAAAAGTCATCAAATACATCTCTTCTGAATACATCGGGTACTAACATAGGTCATATCTCCTTTCGATCATTACGATCTTACTATAATTCTGAACATCTGAGAGGGGATTATTCTTTTTTGTCCCTATTTTTCTGTTCTGACTACAGTATAGCACAACTTTTTAGCACTGTCAATAGGAGAGCGCTAATTTTGATATACTTTTCACAATTTTCACATTTCTGTCATATTGGGTAAAATAAAAACTCCGGCAGTCTGAACTGCCGGAGCATTTGTCTGAAGCCATCACTTGAGGTTGTATTTCTTCTTGAACTTATCAACGCGTCCGCCTGCATCAACAAGCTTCTGCTTACCGGTGAAGAAAGGGTGGCAATTGGAGCAAATTTCTACTTTAATGTCCTTTTTAGTGGAACGTGTTTCAAAAGTAGCTCCGCACGCGCACTTGATCGTTGTTGCTTCATACTTGGGGTGGATACCCTCTTTCATTGCCGTCACCGCCTTTTCCGTAAACTTACATCAATGGGGAGCAACCCACTGACAACTGTCAGTGAATTATTATATCACCAAACATCATATTTGTCAATACTTTTCTGCAAAAATTCTTCTGATGTATTCAATATCCGATGCTTCGGATACATTGACTGCTATTAAATTTAACTCAATTCAGATATGTGAATATCACCATAAATCCGAAAACATTCCGGTCAAAATGATGTAAAATCCTACAATTCTGTTTTTTTGTCCTTGACAAAGGGGTATGTTTGTGGTATATTGTGTTAGTCAGAACGTTAGCGCGGTCTAACCAATGCTGTTCAAAGGTTGTCTAAAGATAACTGTGCGGGGGAGCCTTCCGGTAATTTTCCGGAAATATCCGCAGGCAGTGGTTAGCTGGCGCTAATAAATGCAGTTCCGATAAAGGAGTACACATAAACGAAAATGAGTACACTTAGGTTAGCAAATGCTAAGTCTGCTGCGGTGCTTATATCGCTGCTGCTGGTGCTTTCAGCGGTATGCGGAGTGTTCACATTTGCAGCTTCCGCAGAGAGCACCTCGTACATAGCGACATGGGAAGAGTACATGGCTGCGCACGGCATTGAAAAATACACATGGAATACTGTGGCAAATGCAGAAGATGAACTTCTCGAAGCCGCATACAAGCTCTACCGTGACGGAAACAAGGACGAAGCTTTCACAGCGTCAAGACAGGCGTATTACGGATATTATGAGACTACCGGATTTGAACGGAATGTCATGGGACATATCTCCGGCGCCGAAGTCTCAAAGGCTGAGCTTCAATTCAGAGCTGTCCGGAACGTTCCGAAAAAAGGAGGTTCGCTGGAAGATTTCTGGAAAGAGATCGAAAAGCTGAGCCAGATACTGCACGATCAGGCAAACGGACTTGACGGCATCTCCGAAGCCGGAGTCAGCGGAGTATCAATGGATCGCGTGAACGGTTCGGTCACTGAAACTTCTCAGACAGAAAGTTCGGCTGATACTTCTGATGCTCAGACCGGTAACACTCCGGCTGCAACAACAGCAGCTGAACCGGCAGTCGGCGAAAACGCAGTTAGCACCGACGGTACCGGAAGCTGGGGAATAACCTTTGCCGCGTGCTTCGGAATAATCCTCAGAGAAGGACTTGAAGCAATACTTATAGTAGGTGCAATAATAGCATATCTCGTAAAATCAGGCAACAAGAGCAAGCTTAAGATCGTCTATGCCGGCTGTGGGCTTGCAATAATCGCAAGCTTCATATGCGCATGGCTGCTCCAGCTGTTCAAATTCGCAAATACCGAAAATCAGGAGATAATCGAAGGTGTTACCGCACTTATCGCGGTGGTAGTACTGTTCTATGTAAGCAACTGGATGGTGTCGAAAGCCGAATCCGACGCATGGAACAAATACATTGACGGACAGGTAAGATCTTCAGCTGAGACCGGAAGCGTGTTCACGCTCGGTTTCACCGCGTTCCTCGCTGTATTCAGAGAGGGCGCCGAGGTCATTCTCTTCTATCAGCCGCTGACTACCGATGAAAACAGCACCGGTGCGATGTGGGCAGGCTTCGGAGTAGGCTGTGTCGTACTCGTGTTCGTATTCCTCGCGATACGCTTCTTCAGCGTAAAGCTCCCGATAAAACCGTTCTTCCTCGGAACGAGCATACTGATGTTCATAATGTCTGTCTCCTTCCTCGGAGCCGGAATTAAGGAACTTATCGAAGGCGATGTCATACCGTACACCTCACCCGACTGGCTGGCGGCGATAATCCCGTCAAATGATGTGTTCGATGTGCTCGGTATCTATCCGTGCTACGAGACACTTATCCCGCAGCTGATACTCATTCTGATAACATTCCTCATCTTCGTTATGATGAAGTGGGAACGCAATAACCGCAAAGAAGCCGGAGTCATAGCGATAATATTCGGCGGACTCGGTATCCACAAATTCTACTTGGGAAAATACGGAAAGGGTATCCTGTATGCGGTGTTCTGCTGGTCGTTCATACCGGCGCTGCTCGGTATCGCTGACGGAATACATTTCCTGACAGAAACGGACGAACAGTTTGAAGCCGAACGACTTCCGAAACCCAAGGAAAAGAAGAAGCGTCAGAAGCCTGAAAAGGCTAAGACATAAATGTTTTCTATAGCAACAGAGTTGCTTTTGGAAATAGATCTGCGGCGATCCGCAGAAATGGTAAGGCTATACCGCACAAAGATTGTACGTGAATTGCGCCGTCAGACTTTTCGTCAGATTGTACAGAAATGACGCATGGCTTTTGAAGGTTTCTCTTTTGCGCTGCATCTTCGTTACCGCTTAT
>ODAI011188553.1_pt1 | contig 10972 bp, 7 predicted proteins | sample 1539321 | NCBI WGS metagenome assembly ODAI01 (sample SAMN02144231, study PRJEB22623) | gut metagenome | biome: sheep rumen | host: Ovis aries | place: New Zealand | reverse complement strand
AGGCACAGGGCACAGACAACGCCGCCCACGGCTACCTTATAGCTTTTGGTCTTGTTCACGCCCTGCACCCCCTTTATGTATATCACAGGGTCAGCGCCCTGTTAAAGTCCATGTCAGAATTATAGCACATTTGCACAAAAAAGTCAAGCAAGAAGCAAGAAATCAGGCAAGGGAACAGCTGACAGCAAAGCCCAGGTGCAGAAGTCAAAGAGGGGAGCAGCCAGCCAAAAGCCCCGCCGGAACGTTTCATTCTTCATTCCTGATCCTACATTATCTTTATTATCGCTTCTTCTATGGCTATATCAGGCATAGCCCCCGATTTCACCGCAATGTCCGTGTCGCTGAGTATTTTCATCGCACGGCGCAAACGGCTGATGTCCGCCCGTGATGCCGCAGAAAAGGCATTGTCCGCCTTGAAGGCAAAAACCTTGGGTATGCCGCAGTCGTTCATGTAGTCCGCCTTGGTGCGCCCCCCCAGCTGTGCCAGCTTTGCCCTGTAGATGTCGTTTATGCTGCCTGTGATGATGTACAGCAGATATATGGGATCCGTGCGGCTCTCCATCAGCTTGCCGAAGCAGCTGACAGCCCTTTCCCTGTCGCCTGCCGCAATGGCATCCGTCAGGGCGTAGACCTTGGTGTCATCCTGTTCCGGGGTGAGCGCTGCCACATCCGCTTCGGTTATGCTGTCGGTGTAGGCACACAGCTTGTCCGCCTCGTTCATGGCGGTGCGCAGATCCGACACGCAGCGGGTGTAGATAAGGCTTGCCGCAGAGCGTGTTATGCTGCCCCCGTTTTCCCTGACCCTTGCCTCTATCTCCCTTGCAGCCTCACCGGAGGTCATTTTGTCGCAGACTATCACGTTCCCCGACTTGGCTATTTTGTCAAGCATACGCTTGTTCTTGTCCGTGGGCTTTTTCTTGCCGGCGCACAGATCCGCCGCATCGGTGTAGAAGATGAGCACCGTGGTGTCGGGCAGCTCCTCTATCTCCTTGTACAGGGGCTTCAGCTTGTCCGATATGCGAAGGGTCTCAAGGTCAAGGTCGCACACGGTGACACACACCCGCTCGGCGAACATGGGCAGAGCCTCACAGGAGCCTATGACCTCATCAATATCCATTTCCTTCGCCTGATACTCGTGGAGATTGAAGGTGCGCTCATCGGGGCTCACAACGCTGTCCCGGAGGCTGCGGGCAAGCTCCCCCACAGTATAGGCATCCGTGCCGTAGATAAAGTACACACCCCGGGCATCCCCTGCCTTTATGGTGCGCTCCAGATCTTTCTTAGTCATTTTTTTCCCTTTTTAGTAACGAGGGCAATCCGAGTGTACACTGTACATTGTACACTGTACACTTGTACTCCGGCTGCCAAAGAAGCAAACAAGCTATTCATTCTTCATTGTGCATTATTCATTATGATAAGCACCGCCACATCCGCCGGAGATACCCCGGATATGCGCCCTGCCTCCCCGATGTTATCCGGGCGTATCCTGTTCAGCTTTTCAGCCGCTTCAAGGCTAAGACCCTTGACCTTGGTGTAGTCAATGTCAGCAGGAAGGCGCTTTTCCTCCAGCTTCTTCATGTGCTCTATGTCCGCAAGCTGGCGGGAGATGTAGCCCTCGTACTCTATCTTCAGCCCTACCTGCTCCCTTACCTCGTAGGAAAGGGCAGGGGCATTCTCATCAAAGCGCATGACATCATCGTAGCCTACTCCGGGGCGCTTTATAAGAGCTGCCTCCTTTACAGGCTCCGACAGGGGGGCGCTCCCCTTCTGTGTGAGCATTTCATTGAGTTCCTCACCGGGTCTTATGACCGCAGTCTGTACCCGCTTTATCTCGTTGTTTATCTGCTCCTGCTTTTTAAGAAAGCCCTCGTACCGCTCATCGGATATGAGCCCTATGTCGTGCCCCAGAGGAGTGAGCCTTTCATCCGCATTATCCTGCCTGAGTATGAGCCTGTACTCGCTGCGGCTGGTCATCATGCGGTAGGGGTCGCTGACACCCTTTATGACCAGGTCATCAATGAGGGTGCCTATGTAGGAGGAGGAGCGGGAAAGGCTTATCTGCTTCTTCCCCTGTGCGCTCCTTGCGGCATTTATCCCCGCTATGAGCCCCTGTGCGGCAGCCTCCTCATAGCCGGAGGTGCCGTTGAACTGCCCTGCCCCGTACAGTCCCCTTATCCGCTTGCATTCAAGGGTGTGGGACAGCTCCTGGGGGTCAACGCAGTCGTACTCTATGGCATAGGCGTTGCGCATTATCTCCACGTTCTCCAGCCCCTTTATGCTGCGCAGGAAGGCTGTCTGCACATCCTCCGGCAGAGAGGAGGACATCCCCTGAAGATAGAACTCATCCGTGTCAAGCCCCATAGGCTCGATGAAAAGCTGGTGGCGCTGCCTGTCCGCAAAGCGCATTATCTTGTCCTCTATGGAGGGGCAGTATCTGGGACCTATGGCGTGTATCCGCCCCGAATATATGGGGGAGCGGCCGATGTTCTCACGGATTATGCGGTGAGTTTCCTCGTTGGTGTAGGCGATGTAGCAGGAGACCTTGTTTTTAAGCCCCTCCCTGGGTGTCTCAAAGGAGAAGGGCTGTATTTCCTCATCCCCGTCCTGCCGCTCCAGGGCATCAAAGTTTATGCTGCGCCTATGTACCCGTGAGGGAGTGCCTGTCTTGAAGCGGCGCAGGGAAAGCCCCGCCTGTGCAAGGCTCTCTGTCAGGTGTGTAGCGGGCAGGGTGTGATCGGGTCCTGAGGCATATGATATCTCACCAACGTGTATCATGCCCCCCAGATAGGTGCCTGTGGCGATTATGACACACTTCGCCCCGTATTTTGCCCCAAGGGTGGTGTATACCCCTGTAACTGCGGTCTTATCCGCATTGAGAGTTATGCCTGCCACCTCCGCCTGCTTGATGAAAAGCCCCTGCTGTTCCTCGCAGACCCTTTTCATGTGATTGTGGTACATGACCCTGTCCGCCTGGACACGCAGGGAATGCACCGCAGGCCCCTTGCCACGGTTGAGCATACGGCTCTGTATAAAACAGGCATCCGCACTTTTGCCCATCTGCCCCCCCAGAGCATCTATCTCACGCACAAGGTGCCCCTTTGCCGTGCCGCCTATGGAGGGGTTGCAGGGCATATTGGCTATGGCATCCAGTGAGATGGTAAAAAGAGCCGTCCTTGCACCAAGGCGTGCCGCAGCAAGTGCGGCCTCTACCCCGGCGTGTCCGGCTCCCACCACTATAACATCGAAATCATCAGAAAAAAAGTATTCCATACATACACTGTCCGAATCTGTAATTTGCCGTCAGCCCGCCTGTGTCACGCTTTCCGTAAAGGGGACTATCTGGCCGCACATATTGTCTATGCTGTCAAAGTATATCCCCTTGGTGGTGCCAAGGTCGTTGGCGGCTTCTATATGCTGTCTTACGAGGCTGTAGCTGTTTTCAAGCTGGGAGAAGTTCATATCAACACTTTCAAGCTCACGCCCTGCAAGATGAGATGCCTTCTTTATCCGCTCACGCACCTCGTCGGCGCCTGTCACCGCCTCGGATATCTGGGCAAAGGACTTGTCCGCAGAGCGGGCATTCTCGTAGCCGTCGGATATGGATGCACGCACAGCAGACACACTGTCGTTTATCATGCGGGTGCCGTTGTTCACATCCTCCAGACCTGTATCAGCCGCAGCCGCAAGGCGCTTTATCTCGTCCGCAAGCTGCTTTACCTCCTGTGCCACCACAGCAAAGCCTATTCCCGCATCACCTGCACGGGCGGCCTCGATGGATGCGTTTATGGCAAGGATATTAGTCTGGGAGGCGATGTCCGTGATGCCGTCGATAAAGCTGGATATCCTCTCCACGGAGGCGTTGAACCGCTCTATGGTGTGGGACATTTCCTCAAAGCTGCCCAGCACGTTCTGTGCGGAGGTCTCAAAGCTGTCCATATCCCCTCTGGCCTTTGCCACAGCGGATGTGATATTGTTCCTGACATCCGCAAAGCTCTCCGCCGCCTCGCTCACCTCACGGAAAAGCCCTGAAAAGGAACCCAGCTTTTCCTTTGCTGAGGCATCCGCTGCCAGCACGTCATCAAAGGATGCCTGTATCTTGCGCAGCTCATCCAGTGATTCCACCTCACGGGTCACAAGCTCCCTGTGATCCGCCTGTATGCTTTCAGCGATGTACTTTAAGGGGGTGAGATCCGTTTTTGCCTGCAATTCTTTCTTTTTACCGAACATAACATACTCCAGTCATAAAGGCGGGAACGGCTTTCGCCGTCACGTTCATTTAAGGTCGTTGTCTATCATGCTGAGAAGGTCTTCCACAGATGTGCCGGTCTTTTTCTTCTTTTTCTTCGTCCTTACAGGTGCAGCAGGGGCAGCCTCCGCCCTCTGCTCCGCCTGTACCTCATGCAGCTCCGCTGTGTTTCCGGGCAGGGGCTGTGATACGGGAGGCTCTGCTGTGATGTCCGCAGGCAGCACCTCTCCTGCTGTCTCCTGTGTCATTTCCCCGTGGAATACATCCGTCTCAGAGGTGCTTTCTGCCGCAGGTTCGCCCACGTTGCCAAAAAGCGCATCCTCAAAGGTAGCAGCCTGTGCTTCCGCCGGCTCGGTGTCTTCGGCGTGTTCCTTTTCGTCAAGGAGTGCAAGGGTGTCCTGATAGGCATCGGAAAGGGGATTGTGCCTTTCGGGAGCCTTCTCGGCGAATATGTCTCCGCCTACGGCCTCAGCCGCCTCCTGGGCGGGGGCTTCGCCTGTGGCGCCTACGAATATATCGGTGACAGCCCGGGCAGGCTCCGCAGCCCTCTCGTCATCGCTGCCGCTGAATATGTCAAATCCCATGCCCCCTGATGCGGGAGTTTCCTTCTCATCTGCGAATATATCAGTATTTGCGGTGAAGCTGAATGCATCGTTCTCATCGGAGGGTTCGGTTGCAGTCTCTTCTGCAAAGGACTCGGAGAATATGTTTTCCTCCTCCGCTGAAGCTGTCTCTTCGGAGGGGGTGTCAAGTCCGAAGAAGTTGTCCGCTGTAATGGCAGCCGCCGGGGTGTCCTCGGCAGGTGTTTCAGGGGAGGGCTCCGCCTCAGGGCTGTACGCTTCGGGAAGGGTGTCCTCAAAGACAGCTCCGCCGCTGAAAGTGACTTCCTTTGAATCAGCCTCAAGGGTGTACAGGCCGTTTTCCTCGGTGCGCCCCGTGTATTCATCGTTAAAGAACACATTCTCCGGGTACTGATCCTCGCTGCGCATGAAGTCGGTGAGGTCGTCAAGGCTGCGGGCGTCCTCCTCGGCACGCTTCATGCCAAGTATCCTCACCACCTGCAGCACGATTATGAGCAGGCTGGGGATTATTATCACAAGGAGTATCCCCAGGGTGGATGTGGCAAAGCCCAGGAGTGCCCCCAGGGGAGCGCTGGTATATACCGCCTTTGCTATGACGTTCTCCGCGGGTATCTTGAAGGTATCGTCCTCACGGGCGGTGTCAAAGCGGACGATGTAGTAGAGCCTGCCGTCCTCATTCAGAAGCTCCGTTACTCTTGTGAGTATGGTGTTGTCATCGGAGGTGCAAAGTATAATGCTGCCCTTCTTGATCTCATCTATCTGCTTTCTGCTGGCAATGACCGCAGAGCCGGGCATGACCGCAGGCTGCATATTCACCGCCTTTGTATAGTAGATATTGTATCCGAAGACAGAGGGCGCCGCCCCTGTCTTGCTGAAGGAGAAGTAGAGAAACAGCATGAACGCTATCAGCAGTATGAGCAAGGCAATGACTATGCCCTCTATTATATTGAACGCCTTTGAGCCGGTGGACTTTTTATTTTTACCCATGAGGATCCTCCATTAGAAGCAAGAATTAGAAGCAAGAAGCAAGAAACATGGCAACAGCCTGCATCCTGACTGACATATCCTTTATCAGCACTTCGTCTTCGTCTGCATATACACACTGTACATTATAACACATATACTCTCAAATAGCAAATGTTTTTTTAAAAAAATTTCCATTTTCTCTTAAAAGAGCGATATATCGGGAACAGAGCAAGATCCTCCAAGGAATTTGACACCGGGATGAAAATGTGGTATAATCCTTATGCGGCACAGGTGCCCCTATGGCTGGACACCGTGCCCCAACTACTTACAGGAGCTGATTTTTACGGATATCAACCAGATGATCGCCAATGAGCTGAAGCTGAGGAAAGAACAGGTGGACAATGCAGTTGCCCTCATGGATGACGACAAGCCCATCCCCTTTATTGCCCGATACAGAAAGGAAGTCACAGGGTCGCTGGATGACACTGTGCTGCGTGCACTGGCTGACAGGCTCACATACCTGCGAAACCTGCAAAAGCGCAAGGAGGAGATAACAAACTCCATCACAGAGCAGGGGAAGATGACGGAGGACATCGCCGCCGCCATTGAAAAGGCACTGACCCTGGTGGAGGTGGAGGACATCTACCTGCCCTACAAACAGAAACGCCGCACCCGTGCATCCGTGGCAAGGGAGAAGGGTCTGGAGCCGCTGGCTGCACTTATAATGGAGCAGTCCCCGGATACAGACCCCTGTGCCGCCGCAGAGGGCTTCATAGATGCCCAAAAGGAGCTGCCCGATGCCCAAAGCTGCATCAAGGGGGCTATGGACATCATTGCAGAGGATATTTCCGACAATGCGGACATGAGGAAGTATCTTCGCAGCCTGATAAACGACGTGGGAGAAGTCCGCAGTGTCGCCGCAGATCCGGAGAACAAGAGCGTTTACGAGACCTATTACGATTTCACCGAAAAGGTGTCGAAGATCGCAGGCCACAGGGTCCTTGCCATTGACAGAGGTGAAAAGGAGGAGCTCCTGAAGGTGGGTATCGTTCTGCCGGAGGGTGCGGGGGAAAGGGCGGTGACAAACCGCTTTGTCAAGGGGGACAGTCCCTGCTCCGAGCTTGTGTGCGCCGCCGCCGCCGACAGCTACAAGCGCCTTATATTCCCCTCCGTGGAGCGTGAGGTGAGGAGTGCCCTTTCCGAAAAGGCACAGGAGGGAGCTATCAAGCTCTTTTCGGAGAATTTAAGGCAGCTCCTTATGCAGCCCCCCATAAAGGGCAAGGTGACACTGGGGCTTGACCCGGGCTATGCCCACGGCTGCAAGTGCGCCGTGGTGGATGAAACAGGCAAGGTGCTTGACACCTGCATCATCTACATCACTCCCCCCAGGAAGGATACCGCTGCCGCTGAGCGCATAATAGGCGGCATGATCAAAAAATACGGTGTCACCGCCATTGCCATAGGCAACGGCACCGCATCAAGAGAGACAGAGCAGTTTGCCGCCGCCCTCATCGGCAAGACAGGTGACAAAAATGTGGCATACATGGTGGTGTCCGAGGCGGGGGCATCGGTGTATTCCGCCTCAAAGCTGGCAGCAGAGGAATTCCCCGAATACGATGCATCCCTGCGTTCGGCTGTGTCCATTGCAAGGCGTTTGCAGGATCCCCTTGCGGAGCTTGTAAAGATAGACCCCAAGGCCATAGGGGTGGGGCAGTATCAGCACGATATGCCCGCTGCCCGCATGGATGAGGCTCTTTCGGGCGTGGTGGAGGACTGTGTGAACTCCGTGGGAGTTGACCTTAACACCGCATCATATTCCCTGCTGTCCTATGTTTCAGGCATCAGCAAGACCGTTGCAAAGAACATCGTCACCTACCGTGAGGAAAACGGCTCCTTCACCGACCGCAAACAGCTTTTAAAGGTGGCAAAGCTGGGTCCCAAGGCATATGAGCAGTGTGCAGGCTTCCTCCGTGTGCGTGACGGGAAAAATGCCCTTGACAACACAGGGGTCCATCCCGAAAGCTACGGTCCCGCAAAGCTCCTCCTTGAAGAATGCGGCTACACCCTTGCAGATGTGGGCAAGGTGGGCGAGCTGCCCGAAAGGGCAAAGAAGATAGGCCTTGAAAAGCTGTCACAGCTTTCCGGGGCGGGGGTACCCACTTTGCAGGACATAATAAAGGAGCTGGTAAAGCCCGGCCGTGACCCCCGTGACGACCTGCCCGCCCCCCTTATGCGCTCCGCCGATGTCATGGAGCTGTCCGACCTGAAGGAGGGCATGGAGCTGATGGGCACCGTGCGCAATGTCATAGACTTCGGTGCCTTTGTGGACATAGGTGTCCACGAGGACGGACTTGTACACATCTCACAGCTTTCCGACAAATTCGTGAAGCACCCCCTTGATGTGGTGAAGGTAGGCCAGATAGTAAAGGTCAAGGTGCTCTCGGTAGACACAAAGAAAAAGCGCATATCCCTGACAATGAAGGGGATAGCGCAGAAATAGCCGAAAAGCGAACCGCTGCTTGCGTTGTCACCGTAAGCAGCGGCTTTTTTTCATGTGTCAGAATGTGATCTCTGTGCGGGCGCAGGATGTGCCGCTCAGAGTGCAGGAAAGGTCATCGGGGGCGTGAGTACCCGCATAGAGGGTGAACCTTGTGCCAAAGCGCTCCCTGTGACCTTCATCGTCCACGGCGGTAAAGGCTCTGTCAGCCACGGGTATCTCTATGGTGCGCTCCTCGTCTGCTGCAAGAGTTATCCTTTCATATCCGCACAGGCTGAAATTGGGCACGGCATATTCGCAGTAGTCCTTGATGTAAAGCTCTATAACATCCTCAGCAGCGGCAGTGCCCGTATTTTTCACGGTGACATATGCCCTGCCTCCCTCATACCGCACAGCGGTGCATTCCGCCTTTGTATAGGTAAGGCCGTAGCCGAAGGGGAAGAGGATATTGTCCTTTGCGTAGCGGTAGGTGCGCCCCTTCATGGAATAATCCGTGAAGTCAGGCAGCAGCTCCGTCTTCTCGTAGAAGGTGACAGGCAGCTTTCCTGTGGGGGAAATGTCCCCGAAGAGTATCTCTGCCACGGCTGTGCCCCCCTCGGGTCCGGGATACCAGGCATGGAGGAGCGCATCAGGCTCCGCCTCGGTGTTGATGGCACTGCCTGCACAGCATACGATGACCACAGGCTTACCTGTTGCCATTATCTTCTGCACCAGGATCCTCTGGCACTCCGGGAGGGAAAGGCCGTTCTTGTCCCCGGAGGAGAATTCGTTGCCTGTGTCCCCCTCCTCGCCCTCGATGGATGCGTCAAGGCCTACGCACAGCACCACCAGATCCGATACCTTTGCGGCGGCGACTGCCTCGGCGTATCTGTCCCCGGGACGGGCAAGGACGGATATCTTGTTCTTGTACAGATGGCAGCCCTCGGCGTAGATGACACGCCCCGAGAACCTGTCCTGGATGCCCTCCAGCACAGTGTGGTACCTGTCTGCAAGGCCGTTGTAATTGCCCTCAAGGGCTGCCCTGCTGTCCGCATTGGGGCCTATCACGGCTATGGTTCTGTACCTGCTCTCATCCAGCGGGAGTATGCCGTTGTTTTTAAGCATTACAACGCTCTTTTCGGCACATTCAAGGGATATGGCCTTGTGCTCGTCGCAGGACACTATATCATAGGGGATATCATCATACTCAGTGCTGTCGTCAAACATACCAAGGCGTATGCGTGTACGCATAAGGTGTATGCAGGCATTTCTTATGTCCTCCTTTGATACCAGCCCCTCGGCAAGGGCACTGGGGAGATGCATATAGGTGCAGCCGCAGTTGACATCACAGCCTGCCCTCAGGGCAAGGCCTGCGGATTCAACTATGTTGTTTGTAAGTCCGTGGTGCTCGTGGAAATCCCTTACCGCCCAGCAGTCCGATACAAAGTAGCCGTCAAAGCCCCATTCACGGAGCTTCCCCATGAGGAATGTGCTGGCGCAGGCGCCCTCCCCGTTCACACGGTTGTATGCGCCCATCACGCCCTCCACCGCAGTTTCCTTAACAAGGGCTTCAAAGGCGGGCAGATAAGTTTCCTCAATGTCCTTGGGAGTAGCCAGCGCATTGAATTCGTGGCGCACCGCCTCAGGGCCGCTGTGTACCGCAAAGTGCTTTGCGCAGGCGGCTGTGCGGAGAACCTCCCCCTCCCCCTGCAAGCCCCTGACTGTTGCCTTGCCTGTCTCGGCAGTAAGGTATGGGTCTTCCCCGAAGGTCTCATGCCCCCTGCCCCAGCGGGGATCACGGAAGATGTTGATATTGGGTGCCCACAGTGTCAGCCCCTTGTATATATCACGGTCGCCTTCCTCGGTGTAGATGTTGTACTTCGCCCTGGCCTCGGTGGATGTGACTTCGGCTGCCTTTTCGGCAAGCTCCCTGTCAAACATGGCAGCAAGTCCTATGGCCTGGGGGAACATGGTGGCGATACCGGATCTTGCAAGGCCGTGTATGCCCTCGTTCCACCAGTTGTATTCGGGGATGCCGAGCCTTTCCACGGCGGGGGCATCGTATCTCAGCTGTGATATCTGCTCCTCTGTGGTCATGGCATCCGTCAGGGCAATTGCCCTTTCAAGGGCGGACAGGCTCTTGTCTCTGTACTTTTCCATAAACCTCACTGATTCCTTTCAAGCTTTGCTATGATATCTGCCAGAACAGGCTCATCATTGTCCGGGTTGTCGATGATGTACCATTTTTCTGCAAGCACAGCCTCCTCACCGGGGGCATACTCCCTGTACTCCCCTATGTTCTCACATTCAAGGAACATATGGTTCGTATAGGACTCAAAATTGCAGGCAAAATCCGGATACTCCGTGTGACGGTACTCCGGTACTGTCTTTACGAATATCTGACCCTTCACGGCATAGGCTGCAAAGCCCTCATCCACGTTCACGCCTATCTTGAAGGGGTCCTTCATAAACTCATCCTGCCGCAGCCGGATGCAGTCGTTGTCCATGTCAAAACGGGGATCCCTGATGTCCGAGTAATCCCACAGGGCAAAGGTGCGGTTGCCGAGGTAGCCCGTCCTTGCAGTGGAAAGGGGTATCTTTTCCCCACCTCCCGCACACATCCCGGAGATCGCCCATGCCGCATATTTTGCAGGGCTGTCCGACACGTTCCTTATGCGGTGAGTGACGGATACAACGGGTCTT
>ODAI010767993.1_pt1 | contig 10972 bp, 9 predicted proteins | sample 1539321 | NCBI WGS metagenome assembly ODAI01 (sample SAMN02144231, study PRJEB22623) | gut metagenome | biome: sheep rumen | host: Ovis aries | place: New Zealand | reverse complement strand
GCTCCCGGCCCTGTTTGACCAGGATACTGCCCAGAATCGCGAGTCCTGCGCAGAAGACCAGGGAGACCAGGCTCCACGCGGAAAAAAGTTCTCCTCCGACCGGTGAAAAAAGACCCAGGACCCCCGATGCCGCCGTCTCTATGAGCATGAAGCCGGCACACACGAAGCTGACGACTCCTCCGATAATCTTTCCGATTCCTCCGGACCTGCTCACCTGTCTCTGCAGAAAGGGGGAGATCCTGCTGGTATATCTGGTGTGGTGGCGGGCTCCCGATGCCCTCTGCATATATTCTTCCGTCACATTAGAGGATGCGCGGCCGGCATGGCCGTAAGTCCTGCCCCCCTGGGCGCCGGCGGTCTGTCCCGCCTGCCCGCTGTCCGTCCTGCCTCCTCCCTGCAGATGGTCTCTGAGGTCGTACAGGGCGTCCGCCGCGGTCCCGGCCGCGGTCCCGGTCAAATTTCTGAGCGTGTCATTCAGCCCGGAATAATCTCCGCGGTTGACAGCATCGTTCACAGCGTTCATAATATCGTTTCCGACGCCGTTAATATCTCTGTTATCCATATATGCTCCCTGCCTTCCAATTCTCCGCTGTTTCCCACAGCCTGACGCTTTATTATAACGCATCAGAGAGCAAAAAAACACTGGTTAATCAGGGAAGATATTGACCGGAGATGTTGCGCCGGCAATCACGAAAAGGATATAATGAGAGTTTGAGGGGACGTACTGAAGGCACATTGTTCTGCCCGCCGCGTTTCCCGGCTATGTTCCGGCTTCCGGCTCAGCAAATAAGTGAAGGCATTTGCCCTGCGGCTTTTGTACTGCGGCATGCGCGTGAAGGCATTTGCCCTGCGGCTTTTGTAAGGCGGCATATGCGTGAAGGCTTTTGCCCTGCGGCTTTTGTACGGCGGCATACGCGTGAAGGCTTTTGTACTGCGGCATACGCGTGAAGGCTTTTGCCCTGCGGCTTTTGCAGAGAGGACGGGAACAGATCCACAGATCAGACTTATACCAGGGAGGTAGACGATATGCAATTTATTTATCCGGCAGTATTCAGCAAAAGAGAAGACGGCGGTTACCACGGCTATTTTCCGGACCTCGACCAGTGCTACGCGGAGGGAGACACTCTGGATGAAGTCCTCTACAACGCCATCGAAGAAGCCAGGTCCTGGATCCAGGTAGAGCTCGAGGACACCTTCGAACTTCCCCCGGTCACGCATCCGGAAGACATCGTCCTCAAAGAGGGCGAGTTTATCAGGCCCATTGCTGTCATCATCCGCCTGAGAGACGGGTGGGACGAATAATCCGGCAGACGGACGGGTGAAACAAATAATCCGGCAGACTGGCGGTTGGGAGAAGGATCGGCGGATACACCAATACAGGAGTATTTTTCAATGACAAACGAAAAGGACGGGGAGACGGCACATCCCGCGGAGGGAGCCGCCTCCCCGACAGTAACAACAGGAACGACAGGAACGGCAGGTAAAAGAAACAACGGCATTGAACTGCTGCGTTTCCTTTTCACAACGATTATTATTCTATTTCATATCAATCTGGACCTTTGGGACCGGAAAAAGACGATCGCGCTCGTCCGCGGAATTCCGGTCACCTTTTTCAGGCACGGAAACATGGGAGTAGAGTTCTTCTTTCTGGTGACCGGATACCTGATGGCCGCCTCGATCTACAAAAAGATCCGGGCAGGCAAGGAAACTCCGGGACTCCGCACGGGCCTTGTCCGGGAGACGATGCAGTTCATCGAGCATAAGGCAAAGGCGATTCTGCCCTATTATCTGACGGCCTGCGCCCTCACACCTCTGGTGCGCTTTCTGACCGGCAGAAGCCTGGGAGCCTCCTACTTTGTCAAAAGGCTCCCTTCCCTGCTTTTTTTGCAGAGAATGGGGCTTGGCAAGCCGTTTATCGGCTGCACCTGGTATCTGAGTTCTCTTTTTATCGCGATGTTCTTCGTCTATCCCCTCTGCAGAAGATTTTACCGCGCCTACACGCGCATTTTCGCGCCGCTTCTGTGCGCGGCTCTGCTCGGGGCCATCATCGTCCTCACCGGATCCCTGGGCGACATAGAGGACTGGTTCTTTTTCACCTATAAGACCAATATCCGCGCTTTTGCGGAAATGTCCATGGGAGCCACAGCCTTTGAACTCAGCCGCCTCATCCGGGGGCGGGTCCGCTCTGTCTATGTACGGGCCCTGATCACCCTCTCGGCTCTCGCGGGCCTGGCGCTGACAGGGGTCTACATGTGCAGCAGCGCGGATGAACGTTACGGTATTCTTTGCTTCTATCTGCTCTTCCTCGTTGTCACATTGGTGTTCAGCGGGGAGGGTCTCCTGTGTCATGCCGGCGTTTTCCGCAGCCCCTTTTTCGCGTGGCTGGGCGCTGTCAGCCTGCCCATGTATGTGTCGCAGACTCTGTTGAGGATGCTGGTCCCCTGCTGCTTCGAGAAATCCGGCCAGTGGACGCAGTGTTTCCTGATCTACGCGGGAGTTCTGCTGCTGGGCATAGTCATGCACACCGCGGTCACCCGGGCCGGGGAGCGCGGCCTCCCGAAAATACCGGGTCTTTCTCTTCTGCGCGTCCGGGCGTCAAAAGGCCCCGATGCATTTTTCCGTTCCCGCTGAAAACATAATCCGGACAGGATTCTCTGAGATGATTCTCAGGAACTCTGTCCGGATTTTTTTAATCATTTTTTGATTATTTTTTTGATCCTTTGATCAGTTTGGCATGAATGTCTCCATGGCGCTCAGCATAGCGGCGACAGACTCGTTGTCGCCCTGGTTGCAGGCCAGTTCCCAGGTAAACGTCCCCAGGGCTGTTGTCTCGATGTACTCTGCCTGATAGAGATTTCTGGCCCCGTCGGCCGAAACATACTCATACTCGATGCCGGTCAGCCTTCTCTCCCCCACTTCCACGGTCTTGACCTCAGGGTCGTTGAGAAGCCGGTCCCCTAGCTTCTGTTTGATCTCCTCCGCCCTGTTGGACAGATAATTGGCAGGTTTCTCCTCCATCTCGATTTTGTCGACTACAAAATACGCGCCCTGCATAGAGCCTCTGGTATAGACAGTCGTCGAAGTATCCTTGGGAACGACGAGCCATTTTTCGTCCACATCGAAGGAATAGGCTTCGCCGAACGTCTCTGTCTCGCTCTCTTTTTCATCCGTGCTGTCAGTCAGGTCCGCGATGCCGACCGTTTTTGTCGAGCTGTCTTTTTTGGACTTCTTCTCCTTTTCCGACTTCGACTCCGCCGCGGCCTCCGCAGTCGAGGAGGTTTTGGAGGCGGCCTTTTTGGTCTTATCATTGGCGAACTTCAAAGTGCGGATCGCCAGCTTCAGCGCGTCATCCGCAGGCGCCGTGTCTCCGCGCATGGCCTCTGTCTTAAAGAACGAGCAGCGCCCGCCGCGGATCTCTATGTAGGAGGCGCATTCGACAGTTCCTCCCGAGGGCAGGCTGTAGGCCCAGGTCTGTCCGGTCAGGTCGTGATCGTCCACTGTGAGGCTGCTCTTCTCGGGCTCCTGCACCATGGCGTTTTTGTATTTCTGCCGGACATCCTCCGCCTCCTCTTCCAGGATCTGCGATGCCTCCGGCATGTCTTCCGCGGAGAGGCTGCTGACAAAAAGTCCGGTCAGCTTCTTTTCTTTGCCGATGATCATCTCGCATGCGCCGGTATCTGTGGTGTCCGGTGTATTCGCGGGATCATATCTGAAGGAAAAACCCATTTTGGAACTGTTGAATTCACTGTAGTCCGCGTATTTGTCTTCTTGCGTGTTTCCGGAGGCTTTGTCCTCCCCCACACTTCCGCCGCCGGCCTTTTCGGTCAGAGGGGTTTCTTTTCCTGCTGCCGCAGCCGCAGTGGATGTTTTCCCGTTTTCGGCGCCCGCCTTCTTCCCGGCCTTTGCTGCCGCCGCAGTTTCCTTTTTGCCGGCTTCTGCCTCACTTTCGGCTCCTGCCTTCTTCCCGGTCTTTGACGCTGCAGCAGTTTCCTTTTTGCCGGTCCCGGCTTCCGATTTGGTCTCCGATTCCGCCCCGGTCTTTGCTGCCGCCGCAGTTTTCTTTTTGTCTGCCCCGGCATCCGCTTTGGCCGCCGGCTCAGCACCGGTCTTTCCGGCTGCGGCATCCTTGTCTGCCGCCTTGCCCTTTTCCTTGTCTGCCGCAGTCTGCGCGCCTGTTGCTCCGGCTCCCGCGTCAGCGGCCGACTCTTTCACACCGCTTTCCGCTCCGGACTTCTCTCCGCTGTCTTTGCTTTCGACAGCCGCGGTCTCCTGTGTACCGGCATTCCCGCCGTCTGCCCGGCCCCCGCCGGCACCGGTTCCGGTTTTTTTCCCGCACCCGGTCATCAGCAGCGCAGCCGCCAGAGCCAATGGCAGCATGAAGGTAAGCGCGCGGCTGTGTTTATTTCTTTTCAGACACCTTTCACCCATTGTGTTTACCTCCCTCGTACATCACCTGAGCAGATGCCCAGCTGCCTTCCGCTTCTCCTTCCGTCCGGTTTTCCTTCTCACATTGAAAAGTGCTGCACGCGGATGCGACTCTGTCTTCCTGCCTTTCCGCTTCCTCCGCCCGGCTGCCGGTCCGGCTCCGGCCAAAATACTGTACCGTCTGCGGCTCTGTCTTCAGACCTCCCCGGGACCATCCTTCCGCGCCAGGGTCGAAATTTCATACCTCTCGTCTCCCGTAACGTCTTTGAGGATCTTCAAAAACGGAGGGAACTCGATTGTCTGATTCTCATCCCACAGGGACACTTCGAGCAGGGCCCGGTCCTTCCAGATTTCGTACAGGTCTATGGCAAAGCTGTGTCCTTTCCAGTTCAGGCGGTAGCGGTGCTTTGTCAGCGTCCTCTTGCCGGGATCCGCGTTTTTCAGCCGGTCGTGATAGGCACGGGCGGAGAGTCTCTGCTCTGAATCCAGAAGCCTCTTTCCTCCGGACAGAATGTTCTTGGTCTCATAGTACATACTGTCCTTCCCGCTCTTCTGGCTCCTGATCCGGATCTCGGTATTATCCGGGGAGAGGACATAAGTCTGCCGGATTTCGACCCGCTGGCATTCATCCAGCTTATCCAGCATTGCGGTGTCTGGATAGTCGATCAGATATCTGCGGCGTACCTCCGGCGGAACCGGTTCTCCCAGGCAGACCGCGATCTCCGCGATCAGATGTCTCATCTTGTTTTCAAATCCGTTGAGGTTTTCGATCAGGCGGAAATGCGGATGGGCGGACCAGGCGGCGATCAGGCGGTCATCCAGGGCCGCCGCCTCTTCCGGCGTCTCGGTCCGCACCGCGTTGTTGGCTGTCCCGTAAAAAAAGGACGCTCTCTTTGCCGTCGTCTCAAGATGGAAGACCCCGTCATAGCTCTCGAGAAGCTCTTCCTCCGTGACATTCAGCTTCCCGAGGACCTGCCGGAACTCATCGCCGGTCATATACGCGCAGTTGTCAAAAAAACCCCGGTCGCAGACGATCAGGACCTTCCGGGGACCGGGATCACTTCCTTCCGGGTCTGCGCCGCCTCCTTCACCGCCGTCTTTCTCCAGATGCGCGTAGGCGATGTCCTCCGCCGCACGCTCAAAGATTTTCTCTTTTTCATACTGGAGCTTCATCTGGAATTCCTGATAGGCCAGCGGCGACGAGCAGCGGGAGGGAGTGACCCCCGCTGTCATCATTTCAGTGGCAGGCTCCTGCAAAAACAGGATCGTATAGCCCATTTTTTCAAAAGTATTCTGGATCCAGGTCAGTCCCGTCGTCTTGCCGGCGCACGGGCCTCCCGTGACGACAATTTTCCGGAAATGACGTCTGTTCTCCATGTCTCCCATTTTCGCCTCTCCCGCTTTATTCTCCGAACAGCGGTGTGGAAAAATATCTCTCCGCCGTGTCGGGCAGAACTGTCACGACCGTCTTGCCTTCGCCCAGCTTTTTCGCCAGCTTCAGAGCCGCCGTCACGTTTGTCCCCGAGGAAATGCCGACCATGAGTCCCTCTTCCCGCGCAAGCCTCTTGGAGGTCTCGATTGCCTCCGCGTCGGTCGTGACGCAGATCTCATCATAAATCTCGCGGTTGAGGATGTCGGGAATGATTCCGTCCCCGATTCCCATCTGCATATGTGTCCCGATTGTCCCGCCGGCCAGAATCGCGGCATTCTCGGGCTCGACAGCCCAGATCTCGATATCCGGATTGTGCTCTTTGAGAACTTCACCGATGCCGGTCAGCGTCCCGCCGGTGCCGATGCCGCTGCAGAAACCGTGAATGGGTCCGTCCACCTGGTCCAGGATTTCCCGGGCTGTGTACTTTTTCTGTGCCAGTGTATTGTTCACATTTGAAAACTGCTGAGGTACAAAAACCCTGGGATTTTTCTGCTGCATGCGCAGGGCGGTCTGCAGGCATTCGTCGATGCATGCCCCGATGTCGCCCGCGTCGTGGATCAGGCGGACTTCCGCGCCGTAATGGCGCACAAGCTTTGCGCGCTCCTCGCTGACCGAATCAGGCATGATGATAATCGTTCGATATCCCTTGACCGCTCCGACCAGAGCCAGGCCGATTCCCTGGTTTCCGCTCGTGGGCTCCACAATGATGGTATCCGGTCCGATGATGCCTTCCTTCTCCGCCTGCTCGATCATGTTGAGGGCTGTCCTCGTCTTGATAGATCCCCCCACATTCAGGCCTTCGACCTTGACCAGCACCCTGGCGCTTCCCGGCTCGGGCATGCGCTGGAGTTCCACCATGGGTGTATTACCGACAGCTTCCAGAATGTTACTGTAAATCACGTTGAGTCTTCCTTTCTATTCTATTTATATATCTTTCTGTCTGTATATTTTTGCAGAGCAGAATTCTTCATCGCAGGATCGTACCCACGATGAAGTGAATTTCACTTTTTGTTTCCCGCTCAGAATACCATTGAGTGACAACGATTGCAAGATAGCACAGCGCACATCCTGCGCGCATATACCTGCGGTACTGAGCGTGTTTCCGGCCGGAGGCACTGCTCCCGCCCCGATCGGAGGCAGTGCGCCTGAGCGCGCGATTTTCGCCGTAAAACCCGGGGTTCGTGCCGGTCTGAAAAGTAACAAAAATGACTATTTCCCTCCGCATCATCCTCTAAAAACTGGACACAATGCACATAAATACATTATAATATTTATGTTCCGCCGATTCCGGCAGGTTTTCTCGTCTGTCCCTGCCTGGATCCGCTTCAACACATTCCGGCAGCGGGATGTCCGGGCTTTACAGGTCAGGACAAAACGATGCCTTTTCTGGTTTTCTGTGCTGTATGGAGAAATAATCATTTTTTATATTAAGGAGGATGATTCAAATGATTTCCTGGAAAAATCTCGACACACTTAATGTCTATAAGAAATTTCTCGCACTGAAAGGCCGCGTCAATATCGTCGAAGCTATGGCCGGCGAAAACGGTGCAAAGCGTGTCGCCGAATACAGCGTACCCATGGCATGCGGGATGAAATACAATTTTGCCGCCAAGGCCGTCGATGACACCTCTCTCGATGTTCTTCAGGAACTCGCGGACGAACACCAGCTGATCGCCAAATACGAAGAGCTTCTCGGCGGCGCCGTGATCAATACCGGCGAAAAGCGCCTTGTCCTCCACCAGCTCTGCCGCGGGCAGCTCAAGGGCGATGTCATCGCGGACGGCGTCAACAAGCGCGATTTTTATGTCTCTCAGCAGAAGAAAGCCGCTGACTTCGCCAACAAGGTTCATGCCGGCGAAATTACAAACGCAGCCGGTGAAAAGTTCACAACTGCTGTACAGATCGGTATCGGCGGAAGTGACCTGGGCCCCCGCGCCATCTACCTGGCTCTGGAGAACTGGGCAAAGACCAACGATTCCCTCAAGATGGAAGCCCGCTTCATCAGCAACGTCGATCCCGACGACGCGGCAGCCGTCCTGAAATCCGTTGATATTCCCCACACCCTGTTCATCGTTGTTTCCAAGTCCGGCACGACTCTGGAGACCCTGACCAACGAGTCCTTCGTGCGCGACGCTCTGCGCAACGCAGGTGTGGATCCGTCCAGACACATGCTGGCAGTCACCAGCGAGACTTCCCCTCTTGCATCCAGCTCGGATTATCTGGAAGCCTTCTTTATGGATGACTACATCGGCGGACGTTATTCCTCCTCCTCCTGTGTCGGCGCTGTTATTCTTTCCCTGGCCTTCGGTCCCGAGATTTTTGCCCGCATCATGAACGGCGCTTCCGAGAGCGACAAGGCCGCCCTCAATCCCGATATCCGTCAGAACGCGGCCCTGCTCGATGCTCTGATCGGCGCTTATGAGCGCAATGTCGAAGGCTATCTGTGCACCGCGGTCCTGCCTTATTCCCAGGCTCTGTGCCGCTTCCCCGCACACCTGCAGCAGCTCGACATGGAGTCCAACGGCAAATCCGTCAACCGTTTCGGCGAGCCCGTCGACTACGTGACCGGCCCCGTCATCTTCGGTGAGCCCGGCACCAACGGCCAGCACTCCTTCTATCAGCTTCTGCACCAGGGCACAAACATCGTCCCGATGCAGTTCGTCGGCTACAAAGACAGCCAGATCGGCATGGATGTCGACATCCAGGGCAGCACCAGCCAGAAAAAGCTGTGCGCAAACGTCGTGGCCCAGATCATGGCCTTTGCCTGCGGCAAAGACGATGAGAACCCCAACAAGGCATTCGCAGGCGGACGCCCCTCCAGCATTATCATCGGCGACTCCCTGTATCCCGAATCCCTCGGCGCTCTGCTCGCTCACTTCGAGAACAAGGTCATGTTCCAGGGCTTCATCTGGAACGTGAACAGCTTCGATCAGGAAGGCGTCCAGCTCGGCAAGCTCCTGGCCAAGCGCGTCCTCGCTCATGAGACCGACGGTGCCCTCAAGGCCTATGCGGATCTGTTCGATATCTGATCGCCGGATCCCACAGGATTTCTCAGGATTCCACAGGATTTCTCAGAATCGCCTGCGCAGGATTGATCCCTGAGGCGTCCTGAACAATCGATTGACCGCAAAAAGAAACCCCTGCAGCTTTGAGCTGTATTCTCTTAGCCGGATACCCGGCAAAGAGGATAGCGTTCAAAGCTGCAGGGGTTGTTTTTTTCTTTGACGACTGCAGTCCGCGTCCCCGGCTTTCTCTTATTTCACCAGTTGGGAAATCTGACGGAATACGGGGTTGCGGGAATCAAGGGTGAGCTCGAACAGAATCGCCTCGGCCGTCGTCAGCAGAATGCCCTCCTGAACAGCCCGCTGCAGGGCGATCTTTTTGTCCGACTTTTTGCGCGACGCGATCGCGTCGGTCACCAGCACGGGATTGTATCCCAGTTCTTTGAGATCAATACAGGTCTGGAGCACACAGACATGGGCTTCCGTCCCGCAGACCAGGACATTCCCTCTCTCGTTTTCCTGAAGGGCTGCCAGAATAGCTCCGTCCTTTGTGCAGCTGAATGTCCTCTTGTCAAAATACTCTTTGGTCCCTGCCGCCTCATAGACCTCCGGTATGCTGTCCCCGAGTCCTTTGGTGTACTGCTGGGTGATCAGCATGGGGATCTCCAGTATCTTAAGCCCCCGGATCAGCATGAGAGCGCGGTCTTCACAGTCTTTCCTGCCGCTCATGGCCGGCATCAGCCTCTCCTGCATGTCAATGATCATGCACTGGGTCTCTTCCGGTAAAATTCTCATTTTTTCTTCCTTTTCTATAACTATAAAAAACTATAAAATTCTATAACTATAAAAAACTATAAAAAGTCTGCAGAGCCTTTTAAAGACCCGCTGTCAGAATCCTGTAAAAGCAGGGTTCCCTCTGAAATCCGCTCTCCCTCATCTCTTATCGTTGTCGATAAACTCCAGAATAATCATCGCGAGGAGGGCGAACACAAAAATCATGATGGCCAATACGCCCCAGCAATGGAGGACATTCTCCGCCGTTGCCGTGTATGCCGGATTCATATTATACCTGCCCGACTCCAGAAGCAGTTCGTCGAGCTGGTTATTTTTGATAATATAATTGGTCATCATCTTGATCGGCTTCTGCCCGTCGATCTCCATGGAACGGAATTTCCAGATGTTGTTCCAGAGCGTGACCATGGGCAGATTGTTGTAGTTGCCCAGCGCGCAGAAGGAGTTGAGCCCCCACTTTGTGATCGTCACATTAGAAAACTTCCTGGCAAATCCGTCCAGTGAGAACATTCCTCCCGAGAAGACCAGCTGGAAGATCAGCATGAAGGGCATCATGGTCATCGCCGTTGTAGTGTTGTGCACAATGGAGGAAATCACCAGGGACAGCATGTCGGCCGCAAAAGTAACCAGGAACATGGAAATCCCCATGTCGATCAGATAGTATTTTGTGACCAGGCCCGCGGTGGGGAAAAAGACTCCCGTCTGCTGGCAGACAAACAGAAGAATCACCGTCTGCGCCAGGCACAGGAGGGTCTGGTAGATCATATGGGCAACTATATAAGAGCTGATGTGCATGCCCGAGCGGTGTTCCCTCTTGACGATCGATCTCTCCCTGCACACAGACTGGATCGAATTGAAAAAACCGTTCCAGACGCATACGCAGACCATGGCAAAGCAGCCGGTGAGCGTCCCCTCCTGGGTCTTGTTAATATTCGCGCCGACGACATATGCCACCAGGCCGGAAATAAGCGCCGCCATGGGAAGCACTGTCCAGTCACTCTGATATACGAACATTCTCAGGAATTTTCCCAGATAGATTCCAATCTGGGAGAACCTTCCGCGATATCGAACTTTCTTATTCATGATCAGCCGCCCCCTTTGTCGTCGTCATCTTCGCGTACTTCTCTATGAATTCATCCGCTCTGCCCTCGCCGCCTTCCTCCTCGCTGTTGACAGCCATGACGATTTCCTCCATCGTCTTCTTGCCAAAAAACGTCCTGGCCTGCTTAGGCGATCCGTAGAAGGCAAGCCTTCCGACCTTTCCGGAATCCTTTGCCAGCACGATCACCTTGTCAAAGAGCTCGATGACCCGGTCCGGCGT
>ODAI013646322.1_pt1 | contig 10974 bp, 8 predicted proteins | sample 1539321 | NCBI WGS metagenome assembly ODAI01 (sample SAMN02144231, study PRJEB22623) | gut metagenome | biome: sheep rumen | host: Ovis aries | place: New Zealand | reverse complement strand
TGACGACCCGAGGACTTGTTCTTGCCCTCGCCGCCGCCGTGCGGGTGGTCGATCGGGTTCATGACGGTGCCGCGGACGGTCGGGCGGATGCCCAGCCAGCGGTTACGGCCGGCCTTGCCGATCTTGATGTTGGAGTGCTCTGCGTTGCCGACTTCGCCGACGGTGGCGCGGCAGGTGAGCAGCACGCGGCGCATCTCGGAGGACGGCATGCGCAGGATGGCGTACTTGCCCTCCTTGCCCATCAGCTGGATGGAGGTGCCGGCAGAACGCGCGAGCGCGGCACCCTTGCCGGGCTGGAGCTCGACCGCATGGACGAGCGTGCCGACGGGGATGTTGGCCAGCGGCAGAGCGTTGCCGGGCTTGATGTCCGCGTCGGGGCCGGAGACGACCATGTCGCCTACATGCAGGCCCTTCGGGTGCAGGATGTAGCGCTTCTCGCCGTCCGCGTAATGGAGCAGGGCGATACGCGCGGTGCGGTTCGGATCGTATTCAATCGTGGCAACCTTGGCGGGCACGCCGTCCTTGTTGCGCTTGAAGTCGATGATGCGGTAACGACGCTTGTGTCCACCGCCCTGATGGCGCGTGGTGATGCGGCCGTAGTTGTTGCGCCCGGCATGCTTCTTGAGCGGGGCAACAAGCGACTTCTCCGGCGTACTCCTCGTGATCTCCGCGAAATCGGAAACCATCTGGAAGCGGCGGCCGGGGCTAGTCGGCTTGTACTGCTTTACTCCCATTCTTCCTTCTTCTTTCTTCCGCGAGGCCTTCCGCTCCATGCGGCGCCTCTTTTCTTAGACCCTTGCTCGCACGCCTCGTCGTACCCCAAGGGCCCCTGCACTTCGTGAATTGCGATGGCCAGCTAGCAAATGAGGAGGCATTTGCCCTGACTCCGTAATCCACGCGCCCGGGTGTATCCATACACTGCCAGACGCAAAGTAATATTATAGAGATGCCCAGGTGGGAGTTCAAGAACAGATTGCTCCCTCACAACCTGACCACAAGAGAGGGCGACGAGTGGATGCTCGCCGCCCTCTTTCGTCACTTCCGATGCCCACATGGATAGCCGCACCGCCCGACGCGCCCGTCGTGCTCGGCGCGCTCGGAACGCCCGACTTTTTTTCCGCGCCCTCGGCCTATTCGGCTTCCTCGATCTTCTCGACCTTCCCGGCGCCTTCCGCCTCGTCGTTCTCGTCGGTCGTCTTTATCTCGGAGTTGGCCACGAGATGCTTCACCGCGGCCAAACGCTCGGCGGATTCGCGCAGAGCGTATCCCAGGCCGGCGGCTTCCATCTGCCTGCGAACGCCGTTCGGGTTGCGCGGGTTGATGGAGGCGCAGACGTCGTTGAGGTCCTCCTCCGTGAACGAGAGCCCGTGGTGACGGTAGTACGCGTCGAGCGCATAGCCTTGGATGAGCTGCTCGCGCGTTTCGAGCATCAGCATCATGCCGACCTGCTGCTCGCCGCCTTGCTGCTGGAGGAACTGTTCCCACGACATGCCCTGCTGGGACACTTGCATCTGCAGTTTGCGCAGGATTTCGACGCGCTCTGCCTCGTAGATCTCGTCGGGAATGGAGCCCTGGAAACGCTTCGCGAGCTCGGAGGCCGCGTAGTTGCGCTTGTAATCCTCGTAGCTCTTTCGACGTTGACCGTTGATGTCCTTGCCGATTTGGGCGCGCAGGTCTGCCAGGTCGCGAGCCATCGGGACGTTGCTCTTCACCCACTCGTCGTCGATGACCGGAGCGACTTTCTTCTGCATCTCGAGGAGCTCGACGGTCGCCTCGTATTCCTCCATGATCTCGTTGTCGTTCGCGTCGAGGCCGGGACCTTCGAACTTGAACGTGCGCACGTCGCCCGGCTCCATGCCGTAGATGCCGTCGTCGAAGCCCGTCGGCATGTAGCCTTCGCCGACCGTGTACGTGCGTCCGGACGTGGTGAGGCCGGGAACGGGCTCGCCGTCCTTCGTGGCGTCGATCTTGATGAGGACGTTGTCGCCCTTCTCGATCGGCTTCGCGTCGGTCTTCTCGTAGCCCGAGTACATTTCCGCGAACTTGGCGATCTCGCGATCGACCGCCTCCTCGTCCTCCTCGAAGGGCTCGATGGTGAAGGAAACGGGCTCGTACGAGGTGAGTTCGTATTTCGGCTTCGGCATGACGTCGAGCTCGAACTGGAACGTGCGGCCGCGGCGCAGCATCGACTTGGCCTTGATCTCGGGATTGTAGGCAGGAATGATGTTGTGCTTCGATACCGCCTTGGGTATGAGCATCTCGGCGGCCTGCTGCACGACGGCCTGGTCGAGGTCCTTGATGCCCATCTGCTCCGATGCAGCCTGGGCAGGCGTCTTGCCCTCGGTCGGGTAAATGCCCATCTGGTTGCAGAACTGGATGCTCGCGTTGTTGAGCGCCTCGCTGACGTCGGAAGTCGAGGCGGTCGCATCGAGGGGTATCAGGCCGTTCTCGCCCTTCTTCTTGATTACTTTCATGTATATCCTCCCTCGGGGTTTGTATACGCAACGAATGATTGTAACGCAATTCCGACCGCGGAACCCGCAAACATGACAAACCTGCGCACTGCAGCGACAGAACACCATGCCAAGTTCGGCAATTCCAGCCAGAATCGCGAGAATTACAGACATTTCGCAGAGATGGACGTCGATGCCGCATGCCACGTTTTCGCAACGTATCGCTGCTAGCATTGCCCTATGGCGAACAATGACAAAACAACCGTGGTCATAGGCGACGAATCGGCGCTGTACCTCCACCTTCACACAAACGGGCCCGAACGTTACGGCGGAGGCTCAGCATTCGGAAACCCGCTCGATTCATGCGCAAGCAATTATAGGAACGGCGTCCCCTTCAATGCGAGCAATCCGCTGTACGGCGGAGCACCCTTCACGCTGCTCGTGCCAAAGCGGACGCAGCGTCGCACGACGAAGCTCGTGACATGTCACAGCTGTTCCCAAGATATGCCTTCAGGCTCTTTTCTCAAGATTCGAGACGGCCTGTACGTCTCCTCCCCTGAAATGACGCTCGTGAGGTTGGCAAGCAAGATGTCGGTTTCCCAAATTGCAGAAATCGGAATGAACCTCTGCGCCGGATACTATCTTTCGGCAGAAGGCGATATCGAGGAACGCCAGCAATTCCTCACCGATCCGCGGAAGATCGAACGTTATCTGAAATCAGCGAAGGGCATGCGCGGCGTGGACAAGACGAAGCGCGCTCTCAACAGAATCATCGCCAACTCCTGGTCGCCCATGGAAACAAAGTTGAAGCTCGTCTTCTGCAACCCTCTCTGGGATGGTGGCTTCAACATGCCCTTTACTGTCATGAACTACGATTTCGTCACGAAACGGCATCTGAAACTAACCGCGCAATCATCATTTGCCATCGACCTCGCGAATCCGGTTCTGAAGCACGGACTGGAATACGACGGTAAAGACAGCCATCCGGACCCGAGTAAAGACAAGCAGCGCAGGAACGCGCTCAAATCGCTTGGCTGGGACATAACGGCTATAGACTGGAACGTTCTTCGCGATCCCGTGGAAACGGAACGAACTGCTTACCAGATCGCGAAGACCCTTGGCATTCGAATTCGTAAACCGAAGAATTGGGAAGATAGATATGTCAGACTCCGCAAGGATCTAGAGCTGCCCGTTTAGCACAGGAATTCGTCGTTCGCGCAGCGGCCACGTTCGTGCGGCGACCTCATTCGCGCAGCGGCCTCGTTCGCCGAGCGCCCTCGTTCGCCGAGCGCCCTCGTTCGCTCCGGCAGTAGTATTAGCGCACTTCTAGCATATGCTGCCATGCCTGTGAATTCGCGACATAATAACGAAGATGTGCGTCGATCGAGAGGGCTCATTGGCAGAAAAACCAAGAAGTGCCATCGCACAACTCTGTTATCTTGCCATCCGACAACGCACATCTTCAATATTATGCCGCGAGTATACGGGCATGGCAGCATATGCTAGAAGTGCGTCGTTGTCCAGGAACCGCTAGGCCGAAAACGAGAGATGTGCGTCGTTTTCCAGGAGCCGCAAGGCCGAAAACGAGAGATGTGCGTCGTTTTCCAGGAACCGCTAGGCCGAAAACGAGAGATGCGCATCGTGCGACACGTTGCGCCGCCCTGCCGTCATTCGTTGGATTTCAGGCTCTCCACCATGTCGATACGCGCGAGCTTGGGGAGCATCAACGCCATCGACACGGCCGAGAACGCGAGGGTGAGCGCAAACGCGTACGCGTAGCTCGGCGGGTGGATGCTGCGCCCGAACATGACCTGGTCGACTTCGGCCGTCGTCACGACGAATCCCTCGAGCACGACTCCGAGCGCAAGCCCGACCAGCGCCCCGAGCACCGAGAGCAATGCGATTTCCCTGAAAATGTATGCGTTGGTCTCGCGCCGCGTGAACCCGAGCACCTTGAGCGTCGCGATTTCCCGTATCCGCTCCTCGATGTTGATGTTGGTCAGGTTGTACAGCACGATGAACGCCAGCGCGGCCGCCGAGACGACGAGCACGACCACGATCAGGTCCACAGAGCGCAGCATGGTGCGATACGTGTCGATCGTCTCGTCGTTGTACGTGAGCGTTTTCACCGTATCGAGCGAGCGAACGACCCCGTCAAGCTGCTCGCGTAGCGCAGGATCGGTGGCGATGTTCGCGTACACGGCATTGAGCTCGGGCTTCTTGCCAACCACTTGCTCGTACGTCTCCTCGGACAAATACAGGTAGTTGTATATGTAGTTCTCGAACAACCCGCCGACCTCGAACTCGTATACCGTTGTCGTCGCATTTCCGAGCGCGTCCTGCGGACAGACGCTCACGGTGTCGCCCACACCGACGCCGAGCTCCTGCGCCATCTTCTCGTTCAGTAGGACGGACCCGTCTTCGAGCCCGAGCGGTTCGTGGGTCATGCGGTCGCGGACGGTCTTCATCGTGAAAAAAGCCTCGGGATCATGGGGAACGACGATGTCGATCCGCTTGTCTTGCGCGCGGGGCCCGCTGGCAAGCATCGTCTCGGTGAAGGCTTCCGTCTCAGATTCGATAGCCCCCGTCTCGCGGAGGACCGCAAGCGCCCCCTCGCGTTGCTCGTCGTTGATCTTGTCCTTGAGGGAGACGACGGCATTGTGGTGAATTATATCGCCGTATTGAATATCGATGATGTCGTTGATGGCATCGTGCAACCCGAAGCCCGTCAAGAGCAGCGCCGTGCAACCGGCGATACCGATGACGGTCATGACAAGGCGCTTCTTGTAACGGAAGAAGTTTCGGCACGTCACCTTCCACGTGAACGTAAGACGGCTCCACACGGGCCCGATCCGCTCGAGGACGATGCGCTTGCCCGATTTCGGAGCGCGCGGGAGCATCAGCGACGCGGGTTTCTCGCGTAGGGTCGCCATGGCAGACGCGCCCGTCGCGAATAGGACCACGCCGATTGCGAGGCCCGCGGACAGCAGTGCGAGCGGGACGTCGACAGGCAACGGGCCGGTCGGGACGTAGTACATGATCGCATAAGCGTTCATGATCACCCCGGGAAGCACCTTCGACAGCACCGCTATGCCAAGAATCGACCCCGTCACGCTTGCGAGCAACACGTAGGCAGCGTATTTCCACGTAATGCGGCCACGTGAATACCCAAGCGCCTTGAACGTCCCGATAAGCTGCCGCTCCTCGTCAACCATGCGCGTCATGGTCGTGAGCGCGACCAGCGCCGCCACCAAGAAGAAGATGAAGGGGAAGATGCTCGCAATCCGATCGACGCGCCGGGCGTCTGCAGTGAACGACGACATGCCGGGGTTCTTCGAACGCCCCATGACGAGCCACTCGGGTTTCTCGGGCTCGTCAATCTGCGCCTGGGTATGCGTGAAGCGATACTCGGCCAAATCCATGAGGCCCGAGTACGACGTCGCCCTGTCGTACAGCTCGTCGGTCATGGACTCGAGCCTCGCCTCGCAGCGCTCGGCGGCTATCGACTCGACCTCGCCTATCGACGAGTCGACGAGCTCGTCGTAGTCCTTCTCCCCGTATCGGCGCTCGCGCGCGCCGACGACGGTCGCACAGGCATCCGTATACGGAAAACGGGCTGAGAAGCTGTCCTCTCCGACATAGAGCACCTGTTGAACGACGCCCGAACCAAGGGAGCTCGGATCGATCGCCGCCGACGAGACGTAGTACGGCATATGGGCGCGCCCGACGACCGTGAGGCCTTTGACCGAGAACGTGTCTGTCAGCCTCGACGTTCCCTGCTCGAACGTAATGCGCGACCCGAGTGCTATCTCCTGACTGAGCACCCTGTCGGCCGAGATCACGCACTCTTCCGGGCTCTCGGGCCATCGCCCTTCACTCAATATGAGCCTGTTCAGGTACGACGAATCGTCCGATTCGACGTATACGTCCCCTTCGGCGACGGCCGTCGTCGCCGAAGGCGGGAACGAGTGGATGCGGGTCGTGTACCGCGAACCGTCGACCTCGGCGAGCACGTCGGCTTGCTTGCCGCCCATAACCGATTCGACCGACGCGAGCTCGCGAATCGCCTCGAGGTCCGCTTCCTCGAGGCCCGCCGTCGAGACGATGCGAACATCGTAGGTCCTCGTCGCGTCAAGGTAGCGGTCGAGGGCGATATCCATGTCGGGTGCTGTCATGCGAAGCCCGGCGTAGAACCCGGCCCCAAGCGCGACGATTGCGAGCAGGGCCAAGAAACGCCCCGGCTTTCGCGTGATGGAACGGAACAGTTCCTTGGAAAAGGCGCTCATGCGACGCGCCCCCCGACGGGGACGGTCCCGGGATGTCGTTGCGCTGAGCGACGACCGGCTAAAGCGACATGTGGCAAAGCTACCATTCGAGCGTTTCCGCCGACAGCGGATGCGCGTTGACGCGTATGTCGGTCGCCTTGCCCTCGCGCACGTTGATCACACGGTCCGCAATGGCGGTGAACGCCTGGTTGTGCGTGATGAGCACGACGGTCTTCCCCGTCTCGGCGCATGTCGTCTGAAGCAGGCGGAGAATCTGCTTGCCGGTATTGTAGTCGAGCGCCCCGGTCGGTTCGTCTGCCAGCAACAGCTTGGGATTCTTCGCAAGCGCACGCGCGATGGCGACGCGTTGCTGCTCGCCCCCGGATAGCTGCGCGGGAAAATTGTCGAGGCGATGACCCAGGCCCACTTGCTCGAGCACGGTCGCGGCATCAAGGGGATTCTTGCATATCTGGCTCGCAAGCTCGACGTTCTCCTTGGCCGTAAGGTTCTGGACCAGGTTGTAGAACTGGAACACGAAACCGATGTCGTAACGGCGATAATACGTGAGCTTCTTCTCGTCGAAGCCCGACACGAGCTGCCCGTCGAGCGTTATCGTGCCCGAAGTGCATGAGTCCATCCCGCCGAGCATGTTGAGCAACGTCGTCTTGCCGGCGCCGGAAGGCCCGACCACCACGACGAATTCGCCCTGTTCGATATCGAAGGTCATTCCCGAGACGGCCGCCACCTCAACCTCGCCCATCTGGTACACCTTGCACACGTCGCGAAACTCGACAAACGCCATGAAAGCCTCCAACCTTGCCGTGTAACCCGTATCATAGCCGAATTCCGCCCCATAGACGAACGGGACGCCAGCATGGAGGACGTCCCGTTAGAGAAAGCGCTATCGGCTCAACCGGCTACACGGAGCTCTCGATGCGGCGAAGGTGCTGCTCGCCGACTTCCGCGAGCTGTTGGAAGTCGTCTATGGTCTTGCGGATGCGGGGCAACGCCTCCTGCTTGTACGTGCTGATATCATCGAGCGCCTGGATCGTGTCGGCAAACGATTGCTGTAGCGTTTCGACCGAAATGCTCGACTCGCCGGCCTGGCGCTGGATCTCGCCGCCCTGCTCGCGCAGCATTCTCGAAGTTGCGGCGATCATCGCGTTAGTGGACTCGTTGAGCGCTTGGACCTTGTCGAGGACGATCTTCTGGTTGTACAGCGCGCCTGCGACCGTGACGGCAACTCGCAGCGCCGATACGGTGACGTGCTCCGCGCGGTCGACCGCGCGGATGAGCTCGGAATTGTTGCGGCGAAGGACGTTCATGGAGACGATGCCCTGCTGGTTCACTACGAGCAGCTGCTGGAAGTCCGAGATCTTCTGCCGCAGCGGGAACAGCACCTCTTCCTCCACGAACTGAACGCGCTCGAGATCGGCGGGGCCTGAAGCGCGCGCAGTCTCGCAAGCCTCGCTCAGGTAGGCGTCGAGGTCGAGCGCAATCTCAATCTGCTGGTTGAGCTGCTTCGTCAACTCGCGCATCGCCGATTCCTCGAGCTCGAGCGTCACGTTGTCGTTCTTGAGCGTGACCTTGCCGTTTTCGAGCGACTCGACGATGGAGGCGATTTCGGCGTCTGCTGACTTGTAGCGTTCGAAATAACGGCGCACCGGATTGAACAGCTTGCCGAAGCGGCTCGTGTTCGAGAAGTCGATGCCCTTCGGGTCGAGGTCGCGCATCTTGATGGCGAGGTCCTCGAGGCTCTTGGCGACCTCCCCCGTTTCGCCGCCCTGCTTTCCGAGGGTCTGCATGCGGCGCGCGAGCATCTCGTTCTTGGTGGCGGACTTGAATGCGATGTCCTCGCCGAGGCCTTCGATTGCCTGGGTTATCTCGCGTTTTGCCTCCATGGAATCCATGTCCACGGTCATGATCTGCTGGCCTCGCTCGACCGCCTTCTCGTCGATCAGCTCGGCATGCTCCTCGGTTACCGCAAGCTCTTTCGAAACCTCTTCCTTAGTTTGCTCGGGATCGGGGATACTTAGGTCGAAAGCCATCGAAGACTCCTTTCTCGCCTGCGCGGAAGCCACTCGCGCATCGTCATGTTGCCACCCGGCAGCTTCCCGCCGAATAGCGCCGCTACCGCTAACGGTAGTATTTCGTCTCGTTGATCAGATCGTTTATCTCCTCGAGCATTCGCGTGTTCTTCGTCTCGTGCGCGGTCGCCTCGAGCTGCCCCATCTCCACTCCGAACTTGTCGAGTTCGAGCAGCAGGCGTTCGTTCGTCGAGATGATGCTCCGCATATCGTTGAGGCTCGCCTCCATGACGTAGATCTTCTCCTGGCGCAGGTCTTCGGGAATCGCGTTGCGCTTGAACAGGCTTCCCATGTTGCCGCGCTTCATGCGGTTGTAGTCCTCGACGTCGAACGTTTGAATTCGCTTTGCGAGCAATGCGCTGTTATGCGCGACCGCCTGCGTGACCGACTCGACGACTTCCGTGAACTTCTGCCAGCTCAAGCTTCCCTCTTGGAATTTTCCGCCGATGGTCGCATACAGGTTGTTTCGCTTGCGCTCCGCGCTCTCGAGTTCGGCGATGCCGCTTTGCGCGAGTTGGCCTACGACGGAGATTTTCTCGTACTCGTGAAGGGCGAGCTTGATGTCCTCAACCGACACGTCGCTGCTGCCCGCCGTAAGCCGTTTCGCGGCTCGAGACGCTTTAAGGGCCTTGGCGTTGACCTTTACGGTCTGGTACCCGATGAGCGCCGCGCATATCACGCTGAGCGCCGCCTTGATGAAGTTCGGATCGAGCGGGCTCAACGCCAGGTTGAAGGGGGAATAGAGCAGTATGACGAGTATCGCCATTGCCACATCGAACGCTATGACCCGATTCCACTTGACCACGTGACGGCCTCCCAACTCTCGTGGACGGTACCAATGTACCAGATTCGCCGGTCTCGGGAATCTTTCGTCATTGTATCGTGAAACGCAAAGGGACGCCCCATGGGCGTCCCTTTTCAACGAGCGTATGCTCGCGCATGTGGTTACGAGGCGAAAATCTCGATGGTCTCGCCCTCGGCGATGGTGACCATGGCCTTCTTCCACTGACGCGTCTTGCCGGGGACGGCGCGCACGCGCTTGACCTTCGGCTTGACGTTGATGGTGTTGACCTTCTTGACCGTCACGCCGAAGAGCTCCTCGACGGCCTTCGCGATCTCGATCTTGTTCGCGTCGCGGGCGACCTCGAACGTGTACTTGTTCATCTCGATCATGTCGTAGCTGTGCTCCGTGATGATCGGGCGGATGATGATGTCGCGTGCGTCCTTCATTACGCCATCGCCTCCTCGAGTTTGCGCAGCGCCTCTTCTTCGAAGATGAGGTACTTGTTGTCGAGCAGCTCGTAAACGTTCTCGTAGCCGGACGGCACGATGTCGACGGTCGGAATGTTGCGGAACGAGAGGAACGCGTTGACGTTCTCGTCGTTTACGACGACCGTGCAACGGCCTTCGACCTCAAGCGCCTTCAGCATTGCGACGGCGTCCTTCGTGCGCGGCTTCTCGAACTCGATCTTGTCGACCACGATCAGCTGCCCGTCGGCCAGCTTGGCGGAAAGCGCCGAGCGGATGGCCAGCTTGATTTCCTTCTTGTTGACCTTGAACGCATAGGAACGGGGATGCGGGCCGAAGACCACGCCGCCGCCACGCCAATGCGGCGCACGGATGGTGCCCTGACGAGCACGACCGGTGCCCTTCTGACGGAACGGCTTCTTGCCGCCGCCGCTGACCATGCCACGCGTCTTGGTCTGATGGGTGCCGGCACGCCAGGACGCACGCTGCATGCGGACAACCTGGTGCATGACCGGGACGTTCGGCTCGATGCCGAACACGGAGTCGGCGAGTTCGGCCGTGCTGGCCTTCTTGCCCTCCGCGGTTTTGATATCGATAGTTGCCATTAGTCCTTAACTCCTTACCAGTTTCCGTTGCCGGCAACGCGCACGCGGACGATGCCGTTCTTGCCGCCGGGCACAGCACCCTTCACGAGGATGATGTTGAGGTCCTCGTCAACGCGTACGACTTCGAGGTTCTTGACGGTAACGCGATCGCAGCCCATGTGACCTGGAAGGCGAACGCCCTTCAGGACGCGCGAAGGCGTAGCGCACTGGCCGATCGAACCGGGAGCACGATGGAAGTGCGCACCATGTCCGCCGGGGCCGCCACCAAAGCCGTGACGCTTGATGACGCCTGCGAAGCCCTTACCCTTGGACGTGC
>ODAI011188778.1_pt1 | contig 10974 bp, 12 predicted proteins | sample 1539321 | NCBI WGS metagenome assembly ODAI01 (sample SAMN02144231, study PRJEB22623) | gut metagenome | biome: sheep rumen | host: Ovis aries | place: New Zealand | reverse complement strand
TTGCCGTTACTGCAAAATTAGGAGATTTTTATGCTTAATGTAAACACAATTAAACATGAACTTGTAATAGATCACATTCGTGCCGGTGCCGGCTGGCAGATTTTTCAGTGGCTGGGCTTAGATAAGGCACCATTCACATCCTGCCTTATTCAAAATGTGCCTTCAGAAAAATCAGGCAAAAAGGACATAATCAAAATTGATAACATCATCAACATTGATTATTCGGTTCTGGGCTTTATTGACCCTAATATCTGCGTAAACGTAATTGAAGACGAAAAAATCGTCCGCAAAATCAACATGGAGCTGCCGGGCCGCGTGCAGGGCGTTTTCACCTGCAAAAATCCCCGCTGCATAACCCAGACCGAGCACTACATAAAACCGACTTTGATTTTAACCGACCGCGCCAAAGGCCTCTACAAGTGCGAATACTGCGACACACTTTACCTTGCCGGTGAAAAAAAGTAGGCATAAAAAAGCCTTGTTTATAGTCGGTGAATACATGCGCGAGTGGAGTAGGACTGCAAAGTCATTCTAAGGTTTGGGCGAGCTTGCAAAGCAAAACGAAGTTTTGCGTAGTTCTGCCCTTAGCCTGACTTTGCTGGACTACGCAACGGGAGCATGTTTTAAGAAAATATTCAGGAGAAGATTTTTTATGTCAAACTTAGTAATCTACAATGCCCGTCTTGTCGACGAATTCACCGACGCCTACGGTGCCCTTCTTGTTTCCAAGGGGAAAATCCATTCTGTATGCAAAAGCGACTTCTGCACCGAAGAAAGCGCCGTAAGGCTTGCAGAAGGTATTTTTTCTGACGACGAGCCTGTAGAACTTATTGACGCAAAAGGTCTTGTCCTTGAACCTGCTTTTATCGATCTTCACGTGCATCTTCGTTACCCGGGACAGACACAAAAAGAAGATTTGAATTCCGGACTTCATGCAACTGCGGCAGGCGGATTTGGAACAATCGTTGCCATGCCAAATACAAATCCTGTTGTTTCAAGCGCAGATCTTGCCCTGCAGATTGATGAAGAAGCAGAAAAAATCGGCCTTACAAAGGTTTTTCAGACAGTCAGCATCACAAAAAATTTTGAAGGAGAGGACCTTTCCCATCTGGAAAAAATTGACCGTGAGACAATTCCTGTAATCACAGAGGACGGTCACGATGTCCTTTCATCTTCTGTTATGCTGGACGGAATGAAGATTGCCGCAGAAAAGGGAATCCTTGTCAGCTGTCACAGTGAGGCTCCGACTCTTGCAGAAAAAGCCCGCCCTTACCGCAAGGCTGCCCTTGAAATCATGAAAAAATACGGTCTTTCAGCCTGGGGCAGCGATGAAAATCAGCTTGCAAAGGTACCGGCCGAGGAATTGGAAAAAATTGACTCTGCTTTAACTCAGGCAAACAGTCTTCTTGCCGTTGCTGAAGATTCTGCCACCTACAGAAATATTCAGCTTGCAAAAGAAGCGGGCTGCCACGTTCATATTGCCCACTGCAGCACAAAAAATTCTATCGAAATTGTCCGTCAGGCAAAAAATGAAATCGAAAAAGGCCGCCTGAATAAAAATCCTGATTACGCACATTTTAATGTTACCTGCGAAGTAACCCCTCATCACCTTGCCCTGACCGGCGATACAGAGCCTATGATCCGCGCCCTTGTAAATCCGCCTCTCCGCCACGAAGAAGACCGCCTTGCCCTTATAGAAGCCCTGCGTGACGGAACGGCTGACGTAATTTCAACCGATCATGCCCCTCACACTCTGGAAGATAAGGCAGCAGGCGCACCAGGCTTTAGCGGAGCAGAAACAGCCTTTGCGGTCTGCAACACTGTGCTTGTAAAGGAATGTGGTTTTACTCCTCAAAAGCTTTCTCAGCTGATGAGCGCTAATCCCGCAAGAATACTGGGGCTTAAAAAGGGCCTCCTTGAACCAGGCTACGACGCCGATCTCGTCCTTCTTGACTGTAATAAACGCTGGACTGTTTCCGGGGCAGCTTTTAAGAGTAAGGGAAAGGCAACTCCTTTTGAAGGCCGCGAACTGACAGGAAAGGTTGAAGAACTTTTCATCGGCGGAAAACACTGTAATTTCTAAAAGACATTAACAATTTGTTTTTTCATGTTATAATTAAAGTATGAAACAGCAGAGGTTTCCTACCATAACTAAAAAAGTAATTTTATCTTTTATCGTTGCAGTTTTTCTTCTTAGTTCACTCGTATTTACCATCAGTTATTTATCTTTTAACCGTCAGTTCCGGGCTCAGTATGATACAAGCATTCAGGAGATTGCAGAGGCCGCCCGCGCTTATCTGAATCCTGATGATTTTGAAAAGTATCTTAAAAATCCTGTGCCGGATGCAAAATATGAAGAGGTTGCCGGCATTTTGCAGACTCTGGTTGATAAGTTTGATTTAAATGTTATTTATGTTTCTGCCGTTCAGGCGCCGGACTTTACTCACATTTTCTATTTTTATGATCCTGTAAACCGCCACGGAAAATGGTCGCCTTATCCTCTCGGCTATGAAGAGGACTATTTTGAACCGAGTTATAATAAAACTACCCGCCGTGTTTATCTGGAAGGAGCTTCTCTTGTCCGTCATACAATTAAAAGCAGGGGCGGCTCTCATATTACAGCCCAGCTTCCGGTTTATGATTCCAGTGGAAAAATTGTTGCCTTACTTGGGGCCCAGAAAAACATTCAGGAATTTGTAAACGCCCGCCTATCCTTTGTGCATTTTGTCATCATTACCGCAGTTATTTTTGGTATCTGCTTTATTTTCCTTTTTGCCCTTTATTTTAATCTTCATTTTATTAAGCCCATTCTTATTGTAACTAAGGAAACAAACCGTTTTGCCTCATACAGCGGGCAGCCGGGCGATGTTCTTCTTTCTATTACTAATCTTGATGAACTTGGAACCCTTGCTCATTCAGTTTACAAAATGGAAAATATAGTTTCCGATAATATCGAAACTCTTACCCGCATGACAACGGAAACTGCAGAGGCTCTGGCAAGTGCAATAGATGCTAAAGATAAATATACGCATGGTCATTCAACCCGCGTTGCTGACTATTCCAGAAAAATTGCAAGAAAAGCTGGTAAGTCTGAAGCTGAGTGCAGAAGCATTTATCTTGCAGCTCTTTTGCATGATGTGGGAAAAATCGGAATCCCAAATACTATCATCAATAAAAATGGTAAGCTTACAGAAGCTGAATATAATGTAATTAAAACTCATCCGGTAATTGGAACTCAGATTCTTTCAAATATTACCCAGACTCCTCATATTTCTGCCGGCGCTCATTATCATCATGAACGTTATGATGGAAAGGGGTATCCGGAAGGGCTTTCTGGAAAGAATATCCCGGAAATTGGACGCATTATTGCTGTTGCCGATGCCTACGATGCAATGACCAGTAACCGAAGCTATCGCGGAACACTTTCCCAGGATTATGTCCGCTCGGAAATAAAAAACGGAAGTGGAACTCAGTTTGATCCTGAATACGCAAAAATCATGCTTGAGCTGATTGATGCTGATAAAGACTATAAAATGCGTGAAAATGATTAAGTTAGCTGTCTAAAACGGAATGCCATACTTTCTGTTTAAGGTCTGAAAAGTCTTTTGTAAAAATAAAGTCCTGACTTCTCGGGTGTGGCTGACAGACTTTTACTTCTTTTATCAGGTTAGATTTTTTAGAGTTGACGGCATTTTCAAGAATAAGGATGCGGTCGGACAGTAAAATTGCCTCTTCAATATCGTGGGTGATAAGAATTGTTGAAAGGTGATGCTTTTCCATCGTCTGTAAATACCATTGGTGCATCTGATTTTTTGTTATCATGTCCAGGGCGGAAAAAGGTTCGTCCAAAAGGGTAACTTCGCGGGAAGAAAGATATGTGCGGAGGAGGGCGGCCCGCTGTTTCATTCCTCCGGAAAGCTGGGCAGGGTAGAGTTTTTGTGTACTTTCAAGACCAAATTCTTTGAAAAGCGGTTTTGCCTTTCGGCGGGCATTGGCTTTTGTGCTGCCACCAATTACCAGAGGCAGGCAGACGTTGTCTAAAATCGTGTAATAAGGGAAGAGCAGGTCTTTTTGCAGCATATAGCTGACGTGACCTGTTTTACCTGTGATATCATTTCCGTTCAAAATAACCTGGCCGTCGTCTGAGGCTTCGAGTCCTGCGATTATATTAAAAAGCGTGGATTTTCCCGAGCCGGATTTCCCTACAATGCTGACAAATTCGCCTCTTTGCAAAGAGAAGCTGACATTTTTGAGAACCTGCCGGGGGCCGAAGCTTTTATTGATGTTTTGAACGGAAAGAAGATTCAATTTTTACTCCAGATAGTCGTTGGTAAAGCCTTTATTTTCCGGCAAAAGGCCTGGCATAAGCTTGCTGTCGTTGAGCCAGCGGTAAAAGCGGTTCCATCGTTCAGCTTCGATGTAACCCCATTTTTTTGCATCGGAAATATAATAGTCGTTTATCCATTTCTGGCTGGCAAATACAAGGTCCCGGTCAAGTTCCGGGGCAGCCTTGCAGAGGATTTCTGCGGCTTCTTCCGGATTTTCAACGGAATACTGATATCCGCGGGCAAGTGCCTTAAGGAAGGCGCGGGCAGTTTTAGGCTCTTTTTTAAGGAAGTCGGTTCCCGATATGATAATCGGTGTGTAGTAATCGAATACCGGGTCGATTTTTCCAAAATCCAGATAGTTTGTTTCATATCCTTCGATTTCCATTTTAATTCCGTCCCAGGCGTAGTAAATCCATACCGAGTCGATTTCTGTGTTCAGTGCTGTTACAACGTCGTAAACTGTGGAAGGAATCAGCTGTACTTTTGAAAAGTCGCCGCCGTCTTTTTCTACCAGAGTCTGGATTGTAGAAAGCTCAACCGGCGATTCCCAGGTTGCATATTTTTTTCCTTCAAGTGCACGCGGTCGGTCAATTCCAGCTTTTTTCAGGGAAATGAGACCTGAGGTATTGTGCTGTAAAAGTGCTGCAACTGCGATTACAGGAAATTCTTCTTCCTGGCAGAGGGCCGGAGCAATTGAATCCTGAAAGCCTACTCCGAACTGGGCGCGGTTTGTGGCGACCATAACTTCGGCTCCGTCTTCAGATGGCTGAACGATTTCTACTTCTAATCCTTCCTGGGCGAAGAAGCCTTTTTCGCGGGCTACATAGAGACCTGTGTGGTTTGTGTTTGGTGTCCAGTCCAGGGCAAAGGTGATTTTTTTAAGGGCTTTTTCATTTTTGCAGCCGGTCAGGCAGAGAGCGGCAAGAAGAGTCAGAATTAATTTATTTTTCATATTTACAAATCCTTTTTTCTATAATAGATAATATTTTTATAAGGACAAGGCTGAGTGCCGAAATCAAAAAAATGACGGCAAAAAGCTTGTCGTAGGCATAAGATTTTTTTACGCGGGTCATATAAACTCCAAGTCCCCGGGTTCCTCCAAGCCATTCAGAAATTACAGCGCCTATAATCGAATAGGAAACTGAAATTTTAAGGCCGGAAAAAAAGTCCGGCAGGGCAGAAGGGAGTTTTGCGTACCACATAATCTGATTTTTACCTGCACCCAGCGTCTGCAGGAGGCGGATGGCATCCTTATCGACTGACGCAAAGCCTGTAAGCAGACTTATGGTTATGGGGAAAAAGCAGGAAATTACAATCAGAATTACTTTTGAGGACATTCCGTAGCCGAACCACAAAATTAAAAGTGGTGCCAGGGCAATTGTCGGAATTGTCTGACTGATTATCAGAAGTGGATAAACCGAACGGTGGATAAAAGTAAATCTGTCCATCACGACTGCAACCACAAGCGAAATGATTATGCTTACTGCAATTCCGGCTGCGGCTTCAATGAGCGTGGTTTTGAGGTGAAATATTAACAAGGAAAAATCCCTGAAAAATGCAAGCGCCACCTTTACGGGGGAAGGAAGCATAAATGCAGGAATGAATCCCGAAATGCTCAGAATCTGCCACAAGACCAGAATGAGGAAAATCAATGCAAAGGGCTGTAGATGACGGATAGAAGCTTTCATTTTTTTAGCCGTCCGCTTAAGCCTGATACTTGTGATATTTTCCGGTTTTCTTTTCGATTGTCAGAACTTCGCCCTTTGGACGGTAGCTGATTTTTACGTAAGAGCTGACTTCCGGTGCTCCCGCCTTAATGGCAATCAGCTGGCAGTTTTTTACAACTTCCATCAGGGTCTCGTAATCACCTTCGATGCTTGTTTCGCAAGGTCCGACAAAATAGTTCAATCCTGTGCTTTTAATGTAGGCAATAACTTCGTCTACAATGCGGCACAATTCTTCATCATTTTCTGCTTTTGGCAGAACCTGAATTGCTACGTTTGCTTCCATAGCTTACTCCAAAATGTAATGTAGATTATTATCCTGAGCGGTGGGGTAAAAAAAGAATTTAATCAGCTTTCCTACGCCGGCATTATCCGGATCAGGTGCGGTCGGAACCAGGAAGTTCCCTCTCAGCCGAATCTCGTTCAACTCCCGTGAATTGTATATTAGTGAAAAAGGGATTGTCGCGCAATAGGATATATTTTAGAATAAAAGCTGAGGTGGGAAATGGAAAACTTTATTGCGACGGCAGAGGCTGATATTAAGCTGACGGGGGCAGAAAAAACTGCAATTCTGCTTGGTGAGCTTGGAATGGCTTTGAGCGATGATATTATAGAACGTGTTGGACTTTCTGAACGCGAAAAAAAAGCGATTAATGCGGCCTTTAAGAAATTCGGGAAATATAATCCTCACAGCCGCTTTGAAGCCCTGCGTGAAGTTCAGGTTTTGCAGGAAGTTATGAATTACGGCGATTATAAGGGCATTTTACCGCCTCCAAAACCGGACTTTTACCAGCAGAAGCAGAATGAAGTTCTTGGAATGATGAAAAATAATCCTGATACTGTTGTAAACCTTCTTAAAACCTGGCTTGGAGATGATGACTAATGACTTACGATTTGCATAATATTCCCACCTTTGGCGTTGCGGGAAACTTTACGGGCCACCTTGAACAGGCCGGCGAGGCAAAGGACTTTGAAAACGTAAAAACTGCCGAAGTAAATGCGCCAAAGGCTCTTTTTCCGACTTATATTCCGCTTGCTCCCGGCATGACCATTGATGACGCTTCTGTACCAATGTTTTTGCACGATTTCCCCTTTGATGATGAAAAAATTATTTTTCCGGCCGGTGAGCAGAAGCTGCAGATTGAGCCGGAATGTGCTTTGATTTGTGACGTAAAATGGAAGGCTGGCCGCGTTGTCGGGCTGACTCCTGTGGCATTCGGCGCTTCAAACGACTGTTCCATACGCAAGGAAGGCGCAAAAAAAATCAGTCTGAAAAAGAACTGGGGCAGGGCTTCCAAGGGTTTTTCTTCCCATACAATCGAAATTGACCGTTTTGATAAAGAGGGGATTTTGAACCGCTACCGCATTGCAAGCTTTCTTGTGCGCGGGGGAGAGGCCTTTGCATATGGAGAGGACAGCGCAGTCCGCGATTACAGCTACATTTACAATAAGCTGACCGAATGGATAATGGACCGCCTTAATCAGCAGGAAGACCAAGACCCAGCAGAAAACGTAAACGCCTACCTTACAAAGTGCGGCTTCCCTGAGCGCATTTTAGTTTCGATTGGCGCTACCCGCTATACAGACTGGGGCGAGCACAACTTTTTGCAGAATGGCGACAAGGCCGTAGTTGTGCTTTACCCGGAAGATAAGTACAGCGGGGAAGAAATTGCACAAATGGTGAAAACTGGCAGTCTTAATAAAGACGATATCAGCGCATTAGTGCAAACTGTTGAAGTGTAAGAAAAATGCTCCCGCGTGGAACCGTAATTTGCTCCGCAGCTTTTCGCTCGCCGCAAGCTGCGCTTGCTCTGTAGGCACCCTTCCGCGTTGTGCGGTCCGTATCGCGAAAAAAGCTACGCAAATCACGAACCCACGCTCCGCATTTTTTACTTCCAACTTCAAAAATTACATACCGCTCATCAGTTTATCTTTACCTTCCGCAAATCTTTTCAATTTGTGTAAATAGTCTGAATTTCGAGTTTAGTAAAACTTATAATTAATGTAGGATTCTTTATTTTGAACAAAAATACAAATCATCAGGACAGATATCCTGTCCGTCTGGCCATTCAATATTAAAACCGTTTGTACGAACGCACTTAAAATATGAAAGTTCCTTTAATTTTCCAAACCAGGAACCTTTTATATAAGGAGTAACATCAAATTTTTTATTTTCCCCATTATCAAATTCTAAAAGGAGAGAAAAATCGTTTTGAGGAATTACTTTGATTACGGTAGGTCTTAACATATTTCTATTTCAATGGGTCAATTTTAAAATATTGCTCGCCTTCATCAAGCAATTTCCAATCAGCCTGTAAATCCTCTTTATGAATTTCAATCCAGGCTTCTACAAGTTTTCGTTTATTTGATGGAATTTCACCTTCAAGCAAATCACCATCTAAAGAAAAAACAGATTCATCATCACCACAAATTACATGAATATGGGGCACGTGATGTTTTCCACCATGTTCACTTTGCATGCGAATGATAATTCCATAAAACATAGAAATAACCGGCATTGAATACTCCTTAATTTCATTATAGCATGAAATACTAATAAAAGCAGTAAAATAAAACTCCGCCAACTTTTACAAAAGAGCAACCAAGAAGACGGAGTTTGCTTTATTTAACTAAGAATATGAGTTTTTATGTAAGATTTCCGTTTTACAGGAATTTATAATATTTTATAGACTTACCTGCCGCAAATCTTTTCAATCTGGGCAAGTTCATCTGCCGTGAAAGCAGTTTTTCCTACAATCTTAATATTATCCAGAATCTGTTCAGGGCGGCTTGCTCCAATAAGGACGCTGGTGACTTTGCCGTCGCGCAAAACCCAGCTTAAGGCCATCTGGGCAAGGCTCTGTCCGCGGCTGGCAGCGATTTCGTTCAGGGCTTTAATCTGCGGAAGGCGCGCCGCAACATCAGCTTCGTGGAGGAAGCGGCCGTCACGTTTTACGCGGCTGTCTTCCGGGATTCCATTCAGATATTTGTCTGTCAAAAGTCCCTGGGCCAGTGGAGAGAAGGCAATAATTCCATAGCCCTGCTCTGCACAGTAATCCTTAAAGCCGTTATCTTCGATAGTGCGTTCAAAAATTGAATACTTGTTCTGATTGATTATAAATGGAGTGTGAAGCTCGCGTAAAAGAGGAAGGGCTTTTTTAAGCTGTTCTGTGCTGTAGTTTGAAAGTCCCACGTAAAGGGCTTTTCCGCTTCTTACAATCTGGTCGAGAGCACAGATGGTTTCTTCAATCGGAGTGCTGTCGTCAGGACGGTGGTGATAGAAAATATCAACATAGTCGAGGTTCATGCGCTTAAGACTCTGATTCAGGCTTGAAATCAGATATTTGCGTGAGCCCCATTCACCGTAAGGGCCTTCCCACATGTAGTAGCCGGCTTTTGTAGAAATTACAAGCTGGTCGCGGTAAGCCTTCATTTCCTGATTGATGATTTTTCCCGCATTTTCTTCTGCTGAACCGGCTTCAGGGCCGTAGTTGTTTGCAAGATCAAAGTGAGTGATTCCATTATCAAAGGCTGTAAAGCACATAGCTTTCATATTGTCGTAAACGTCTTTACTTCCAAAATTGTGCCAGAATCCAAGGGAAACAGCCGGCAGCAAAAGCCCGCTCTTTCCGCAGCGGTTATACTGCATAGTTTCATAGCGATTATCAGCTGCTTTGTACATATTAAAACTCCTCTGTCAGCGGACAGGTTAAAGCCCGCATTTTTTACTCTCTTTGAATTATTTTATCACGGCATGAATAAAAAGTCCTAGAACAATTTATTATCCTTGCCCAGTCTGTCAGTTTGTGTTACTATATAAAAGAACAGAATGTTTCTATAAATAATAACACGAGGATAAAAATGAGTAAAGAAAAAATCCCTTACAAAATCTACCTTTCAGAAAACGAGCTTCCTGCAAGCTGGTATAACGTTCGTGCTGACATGAAAAATAAACCGGCACCACTTTTGAATCCGGGAACCCACAAGCCTATGACTTTTGAAGAGCTTCGTCCTGTTTTCTGTGATGAACTGATTAAGCAGGAGCTTGATGATACAACTCCTTACATTGAAATTCCGGCTGAAATCCGCGAGTTTTACAAGATGTACCGTCCGGCTCCCCTTGTCCGCGCTTACTGCCTTGAAAAAAAACTGGGAACACCTGCCAAAATCTACTATAAATTCGAAGGAAACAACACAAGCGGAAGCCACAAGCTCAACTCTGCAATTGCCCAGGCTTATTACGCTAAAAAGCAGGGCTTGAAGGGTGTTACAACTGAAACCGGGGCAGGTCAGTGGGGAACAGCCCTTTCTATGGCATGTTCTTACTTCGGACTGGACTGCCAGGTTTACATGGTAAAGGTTTCTTACGAGCAGAAGCCTTTCCGCCGGGAAGTAATCCGAACTTACGGGGCAAAAATTACACCGTCACCAAGTGATACAACAGAAGTTGGCCGCAAGATTCTTGCCGAATTCCCTGGTACTGGCGGAAGTTTGGGCTGCGCAATTTCTGAAGCGGTGGAAGCTGCAACTCACCAGGAAGGTTACCGCTACGTTCTGGGTAGTGTTTTGAACCAGGTTCTTCTTCATCAGACTGTAATCGGTCTTGAAACTATGACCGCAATGGATAAATACGGTATTAAGCCTGATGTAATTATCGGCTGTGCAGGCGGCGGTTCTAACCTGGGAGGTCTTATTTCTCCATTTATGGGACGTAAACTCCGCGGCGAAGCTGACTATCAGTTTATTGCGGTTGAACCTGCAAGCTGTCCTTCTTTGACCCGCGGTAAGTTTGTTTACGACTTCTGTGATACTGGTCATGTTTGTCCTCTTGCAAAGATGTACACTCTGGGAAGTGAATTTATTCCTTCTCCAAACCATGCGGGCGGACTCCGCTACCACGGTATGAGTTCTATTCTTTCCCA
>ODAI014119689.1_pt1 | contig 10975 bp, 10 predicted proteins | sample 1539321 | NCBI WGS metagenome assembly ODAI01 (sample SAMN02144231, study PRJEB22623) | gut metagenome | biome: sheep rumen | host: Ovis aries | place: New Zealand | reverse complement strand
GTCATTTTGGTTATCGCAAAATTCCGCCCCTTACACTCATATTCCATCTCGTAGTGAATGGATTGCGTCTCTGCACGCTTACCTTTTGTTTTCAATTGGTACAACTCATCAAATATCAAAAGCAATGCCTCCAAAAGATTCGACTTCCCCATACCGTTCTGACCGACCAATAATGTTATTTGGTCGGCATTCAGTTTCAGATCTACTTTCACGTTCTTATATACGGGGACAAACAGTCTCTTTATCTTCATAGTACTCTATCAAAAATCTGATGAAGCCAGGCTTTTTTCATCATCTCCACCTGCTGTTGCAAGTTTTCACTTGCAGCTTTCAAACCCTTATTATCCAGAGCCGTGGATAATTCTTTCAATCGCAATGCTTTCAACTTCGTTTCGTCAGCCAGCATCTCTATGTGCTGATATTTTTCAGCTATCTCTCTCTGTATATCTATATCTGGAACAGGTATCAACAAATCCTTCAGATACCTCACATCCAAATGACCAACGGCTGTACCTCTTTTCCTGTTCTGAAAATCATCATAGCAGTAAGCCAGATAGCAATATAGATAGTCTAAGGAAATATCATTACTAACCTGCGACAATATAATAAATGTAGAAGCCGCAACGCCTTCCTTTCCATGAAAAACCTTACCACTGCGATGCCCATCCTTCACCATTACCAAGTCTTGTTTGCTCATGATGAAGTTAGAAGCCTCGGTATATCTGCATGGAGAAGCCGTTTCCAAAGCCTTGATATCTATATAAGGCACCGACCCATTAAAGGGGTATTCCTCCACCCTCTCTGGTCTTCTTGCAGAGCGTACCCAAACAAGTTCCGCCAGAGGAATTTCGCGTATCGATTCTTTATATACGTTGTCAACCATTGATTTCTTTCTCCATTTTCGACAATAGGCTACGGATTTCCCTTACCACCTTATTGGCTTCCGATAGGTAATACGATGGCGTTTCCATCTTCTGCTTTTCACTATCGTTGTCAACACCAAAGTTTATTTGATAATCATCATTGTGCAATTGATCCAACGAAAGGAAATAACCTTTTTTTCCAAACACCCCGTCATGGTATGCTTTGATAAATCCATCGAAAACTGAAACGTCCTGTAACCGTTCTGGTTTCAGCTTCTCCGACTGCATATCATATATCAGCACCTTTCCGTCTTCGCTAGGCCTACATCTCAGGAAAATGGCGCACATCGAAATGTTGGTGTTTGGATAAATACCTTTAGGCAATCGTAGTATAGCGTGATTGCTATATTGTTCGAATAAGAATTTGCGAATATGTCTATATTCCCATCCTGATTTATACAGGAAACTCTCAGGCAGCAACATAGCCGCACGACCTTCAAACTGGTAACTGAGGGACTTCAGGATCAATTCTACAAACTCCAATTGTTTGTTCTTATAGGTCCCAGAACTTTGCTTCCCTGCCAAAGAGAACATCTGAATAGGCGGCTCACAGATAATGCCGTCATACTGCTGATAATCTACAGCCTCCAACGAATCACCGTGCTTCACATCACACCACAGCCCGTGAAACCTTGTATTGCAGAATCCTATTCTGGCAGCTTCTCTTTGGAATTCCATGCCCGAAAGGGCTTCCGTGATTTGAAACTTTCTTTCCTCCTCTGTCAGAGTCTGATATTTGTCATTGCTGTCTCGCAGATACTTGTCTATTTCTACCAAGAAGCCTGAAAATCCTGCAGCGGGGTCATGCCAATGCTCGCCAAGTTTCGGTTGCATCATCTTCACTAACAGTTGAGCCAGCACTTTAGGAGTTGTATTTTGAAAAGCACCGCCATCTTTTGCTTTGCTGTTTTCTTGCAGCATCAGGTCAAATAGCGCAGCGATATTTTCTTGTTTGGCACATTTTGACACCACTTTAATGGCTTCGCTGAGAACGGATGCCGAGTATATGCGAGTCTGTTGTTTGGTCCGACGAATTGCTTCCTGATATAAATGCAACAGGTCATCACCTGCCGTTTGTTCCAGTTTCTTCCATCTTTCAGCTTCCTTCTCATCATAGAAAGACATCCACCTCAGATACAGCATATTTGCCATCTCATATAGGAATTGATAGGATGACACCCCTGCTTCAAGCAAACTCTCACGAAGGTTCCAAAGGTTCCGGTACTGAACTTCAGCCATCGTAATGATTTTATGATGTACCTTCAAATCATCAGTCTCATACCGTCCCCTCAGCCAATGCTGCACTTCATGCACATATTTGAACTTTTGTTCCTCTACTAGGGCGCGCAGTGTCGTACCATCCTCCTCAGTCACTCTACCCAAGGCATCCATAAAGTAAGAATAGTCTGTACTATGTACAGGAATCTCATCATCAGGTCCTATTATTGAAGCAGCTATGATAGGGTCATAGTAAACATTCCCTGCATGCTTTTTGCTGATAGGCAAAGGTAGAATCTCGCTGGCTGATACAGTCTCATTAAGTTCATTTAGCGAGACCTTACCATCCTTTTCCACCTCTGCTACCACAAAGGCGTTGTCACTGAACCATAGTTGTCCTTTCAACTCTTCAAACTTAGAATCTCCAAGTCTGACTATATCGTTTCTTTGATATTCCACCATTTCCTTTACGAACATATTAATACTCATTTCCAATCAGCCAACAAACCATTGACTATGAATCACACCAAATCTTTAACTCTATGTAATGTTTTCAACACTTCTGCATACCTATTGAGTGTATCCACCCATCCTTCTAACGGCAATCGCAAGTCATATCCTTCATTATCATACAGATGGTCAACATGTGCAGGCTGAAAATAAATATCCACCCGAAACCTCAAAGCTTCAATCGTTCCAAGCCTTGCCAGCAATTCTATGGGTAGTCCTCCCAAATCAGGCATAATTCTTATCTCAGCCTCCTCATGCTTACAACGTTTCTGTATACTAGCCCATTTTCTATATTCGGTATTTGTAACCAATAAAGAATTTCTCATATCGGCTTCTGGATGCCTGGTTCTTACTGCCGCTAAAATGCCCTCGTCCAATATGTCATTGGGATACTCACGCTGAAGGTGAACGTTCTGTTCTTTCTCTCTCCGTTCTTCTTCATTCGCTGGCTCCTGTGAGTTCATTTTATAATCCTCTTTGAAATCTCTGAAATACACAATCTCAGCAGGCACCTGGTGTCCGTAAACATCTTGGTTTAAAACGACATGCTTAACCACTTTCACTTTGTCTACATCAAGGATTCTTATGACATGATAATACTTCCTTATTTCATCAAAAAGAAGCTTGATGTTATCTTGTGTCAAACGGTGAAATTCTATCTGTTCTTCAATATTATACTCACCCCAGTCATCCCAACCTAGAAAATGGAAGTCAAGGGCGAGTTCTGTTTCATTCAATTTCAGCAAAAGTAGTGGTTTGTTGCCTAAATGATCCTGTGCTTTTGCGGAATGAATGATTTCCATATATTTCAACCATTCATCCTCTTTCAGGAACTCGTCATCAACAACCTTTACCAAACACACTGCATTATCCACCGGCGTTTCAATGGCTATGTCATAGAGAACGCTATTGGCTTGCGTTATCTTAATCTGATCATTCATCCTCAGCAACAAAGACGCTGCCAGTTGGATTATCCTTATTTGTTTAACCTCGTTCATAATTGGCTTATAAAACTATCTTTCTGTGTGGTGATAAAAGAACTAAAGAGTGTTAACAACCTTCCCGCCCCAAGCATAGTCCCTCCATTTGATGTCAGAAGTATAAGTTGCAGCTGTCTTTATCAGATGATCGAATAGATCATACTTTGGATCTTTGCTGTCACGAAAGAACCTGCGATTAAACTTCCAGCAGTACTCATTAAGATAGAGTTGTAGAAACCGCTCATCAGCCTCTTTATGTATGGTTTCAATTCCACTCCGGCATTCACCAGTAACGATATGCACCCAAGGAAGTACATTGACCACGACTTCATGCGTTCCACCATCAGTTTCCTGATGTGCCTCATGCGTCTTGAGCAGCTCCTTCAAACGGAAAAGGCTCTTCCCTCCATCCGTGACAGCCTTGGTGTCTTTATCAATACTTGCCACGACAAATGGCTTGATGGTCTCAAACTGCTGGTTCGGGACAGCAAACATCTTTATATAATGTACAGCCTTCTTCACGCTCTGCTTTTCAGCTTTCTTTATAAGGCGAGAAGCCTTGTTAATGGACTCGTTATCAGCAATGTTCGACAAGTATTCAGACAATATCTCATCCACAGCCTTGCTCTCGGCAATCACAAGGACGGTCGTTTTCTTGGTATCCAAAACCTTCTCTCCTCCACTTTCTGCAAAAATGGTTGTCGGGAAATAAGACACGTCGAGTTCTATCTGGTCAGACAGTCTGTACATAGCATCGCGCTTGCCCATAATGTCCCGAAGCTTCATCATCATAAGCCACACTGGAGGGTATTCTTTCATTTCCAGTTGATGCTGAATCTCCTTCGCGGAGAGTACCTGCTTGAACGAGGTCATCAAATGTGCTGTGAAGAACCATGCATACATAGAAAGTCTACTGCTTTCCATAACGGTGCCTTTGGTAAGGGAAATCCTACATCCGCACTTCTTGCATTGGAACTCTCCACGACCGTTTAGCCAGGTATGGACCGTGCCACCGCACTTGGGGCAAGTGACACCAACAGATTGGCGTATCTCCTTGAAGTAGGAAACACAACTCTCCTCATCGGGGAATCTGGAAAAGAAATCTTTGAGCAGCATATTTACCGGTTTTGCTGCAAAAGTACAGGTTTTATTATGCATTCGGAAGGTATTAACATTCTTTAGTCCTTTTATCACCACACAGAAAACTATCTTTAAAATTTGCAGTATTCAAGCTCTGCCAGTAATTCATAACATCCCTTTTTAGTAAGCGTAGAACGCCTGCTGTCGCATTCCGGTTATTCAAATCCAGAGTATGATTCACTGGAATTCCATTCCTATAGGATGTCTTCATATTAAAAGCAGGAGCCAAATACATCTTCAAATCTCTCAGGTCGAACCCTGCCACGTATGTTGGCACCAGCCTATCTATGAGCCACTTCAATTTTTCATCAGGCACAGGGGTATTGATACCATTTCGACTATATCTTTTATCCTTATCCGTTGCCTTCACTTGTACAAGGAAAGGATAAGGATGCGTTTTATCGTTAATTTCAACATAAATGTCAAACGCCTCTACGGTTTCACCTAATAATTGGACACGAAATATCTCGTCCGTCTGTAACATGACGCTTGCTAGCATTTCGCCTTGGCTTCCTATTATTCTTGTATCATGATATCGCATAGTAATATAAAACTTCTGTTCTTTGATTCCCAAATCACACTATTACAGGTTCAATCTCCTCAAACCTGTCACCATTATACACGCTAATATATATAGATTCCGTCCCAACTATTACCATAAACAAAAACGGGGCTGAGTGCGTTGCAGTTAGATAATTGTTCTCAATAGACTGCATGTCAACTCCCGATGGTGTTGGATCGCTTTCAGGATGTGTATGCCACTCTCCCATGTAGGTTCTTGTCTGTTCCGATGCCTCATAATCATCTGTTAGGAACTGGTTGGCCAACTCGGCATCGCGCTGACAACCACATCGTGAATGACTCCTAACACAAGGCGGCGAAACCTTACATATTCTGAAAGTGTTGTCACCGACTTTTATTCCGGTCAACACCCCACATAGTTCGTTTCCTTCATGTTGGGCATAGCTTTTCAGCATATCCACCACCTCCTCTTTTATTTCAAACTGAAACTCATCAATATTCACACAGACAGACTCTGCACCATGCCTTTTGACAAGCTTGACGATGAAACAAGTTCGATGTTTTTTGCCGTTGCAATATCTACGTTTCCTACCCATCGGTGACAGCATGAATTTGTAGGTTTATCCAACAATTGGTCAATTATCGGGAATACTGCAGAAAGGAACATCGTCACATCATTGGCAGAATACAATGCGTAACTGCCATTGCATCCGACATCGCGACGTGTCAATTTCTCTCTGTTGTCATATTCTTCTCGTTTTATCAGGCAGTAATCTAAGAAGCTGTCTGCAGCCTTTCCTTTCAAGCGCCTAATTGAATCCTTATCATCTGGATTCACATATATCATTATGCCGGAAATCCCGTATGGCTCCAACCACAAAAGAAATGCAGGTTTATTAATGTTTCCCTCATCCATCTTATCTATCAGCCACTTTTCCGACATTACATCACCCGTGCAAACAAAGATAGCACTGGCCTCATTAATCTTTTCTGTTTCAAGTTGCTGCAGATATTTACAGTATGCCGTAACAGTCCTATCTGGGCGATATTGCTGCAAATAGTTGGTCACTGCATGTGCTTTATGCTGACCTATAGATTCAAAACCCAACAGATGTCTGCCAATATTATCCACAGATAGCCAGTCACGGTCTGCCAAAGTAAACTCAGCATTGTTATAACCATTCAAGTAGTAGCAGAGATTACTGCCTATGCTACCAAGCCCTGCTATCAGGAATGATCTCTTTGTCATCATTCCTCCCGCTGTTCGTTCTGCCATTCTACGGTCATTGTAAACAGAGAGGTGTAGTCTGTCTAATTTCTTATTTTTGTTTTCGAATTGGGTCAGAACGGTAAATGGTTTGAGCATCCCCTTTCTGTATCCATTCCTATTCACCTTCAATCCATGAATATGCACTCCTCCAAGGGCATAGTCCAAACCTATAGGGAAAAGCACATACCCCGAACCATGACAGTTGATAAAACTCTTGAAAAAAACTCGATCATCTGCTTCCGTAATACTGTCGATTAGCTGCTGACCTGTCATGCAGTAAGGAGGTGTATTCGGTATTTTCAGAGACGCAAGATATATTACTGACAACTCTTTTGTCTCATGATTATCTTTGAAATACGCTATTGTCGGATTGTTTTCGTCAGATGAAACCAGGAACATTGCCTTTACTTCGCCATCTTTAAAATTACGCTTAGCATAGGCCAAACCAATCATCTCACAAGTGCTTACCGGTATCTCGCCCAAAAGAGTCCAATAATCACTCACTACAGCCTCATCTTCATAGTCTTCATTCCAGTAGTTCCTTATTTCCTGAACATATTCGTCCGTATTGTCTCGACCATAGTAATGCTCAATCCATTTTCTCGTTTTTTCTATATTGTCGCGTATAATCCCTTCTATATTCTCTGCGTCAAAGACCACACCGTCTTCGTATAGGCACAACTTACGGGTTCCTACTGAGATATGAGGCAAGTATTTGAACCGGTCATCTAGTAGTATAACGCAGGGCATGGAATACGGGAAGTCCTTGGGGTATCGGATGTACGCTTCTACGTCTTCTGCCCTTCCAGCAACCAAAGCTGTTATCTGTATTTTCCAGATTCGAACATGGGAGTGATTTTTCAAATTTGGAATTGAATCAACCTCCTCAATATCGAATTCTCTCGACAATACTTTATAGCAAACGTCCAAAGCCGCCTTAACGTCTAGCATACTGGCTGTTATCGCGTATAGTACCGGAAAAAGCCTGATGTGTAGCGTCCTCGTCCACATCCTTGGCCGAAGAACAACTGAATCTCTCGCCGAAATGCATTTGCCATTTCACGCAAGAATCATGAGCGTTCGTTTTTTCGATTGCTTTCTCTGCATCATTCTTAAATGCCTTCAACTCTGATAAGAATTCATTCTTTCTTGTCTCTGAGTATGACAAAAACAAATCCTCATCCTTTGGAAAAGTGGGGCGTAAACAATGGAAACCGTCATCTCCCGACAATTCATCATAAATGGCTGTGAGCAGTTTCTGCATGGCTACATCATCACGGTCATCTGCTTCATAATGCTTCTCAGCAAGCATAGTCAAGATACAGCCAGTCGGCATCTTCTTATTCTTCTCAAAGCGCACATTCTCGCACCATGCCTTCAGGTACCGTACTAAACGACGCAATTGCGGATGTTCTTCTCTGCCATTAAACCATTTATAGAATTCTTTGGGATCTGTGTCAATCCACCCATCTTTCTTATGAGCCAGTTTGGGGTGATCATCTCCTGTCTCACTCTTGAAATAGATGGGCAAATCCACATGATGCCCGTCAGCATAAAGCACAGTTACGCAAGGATCATTGTCCTCTTGTCCTGTTTTCGTATGACCTTCTATAGCCTCGTAGATTCTTTTATGATACTCATCTACTGAAAGACGGTCGGCTTCATCATCACTCAAGAAATACACACCGTCATCTAGGTCATAAGCGCCCGTACCATCTGTATCCCGTATTGGATTCAGTATGGTATGCATAGCGTATGAACCTTGCATGTTAAACTTTGGCTGTACATCATCAGGATAATTATCCTTATAGTACTTCCGTATCTTTTCTCTTATTGTTTCGCGGTTCTTTTTAAGCGTTTCTTTTTGAGTGTCCGTAACCGTGATGACATCGTTAAAAGCAATAAATTGTTCGTGGTTATTTGCCATAGCTTTATATTTTTGAGGGGTCAATAGTTTTCTTTTCCGTATATAATTTCTTCACTACAGAGTCGTTCTTAGCTATATTGCCCACAACCGACCCTATACCTTTCAATATCGATAGCGATGCTTTACTTGCATTGTCCATCGTCACTTTCTTTGCTTGAATACAAGATATAGGATTGTTCTCTATTCTCTTAATCTCTATTTCAAAATCAAGGTGTGGCAAAATTTGCTTAATAAAGAAATCATTCGATTTACTTTGTCCTTCACCATAATCATCAAACAGAGTTGAAATCCATCGCATGAACGACCGTCTCTTCCGTTTTGCATAGTCACCTTTTGGCACCACACAACTGCTAATGGATAATATCTGTACTCCGTCAAAATCTTCATCACCTCTTTCTTCTTTTGGTTTAATCCAATATCCATTGAACACGGCTTCTGTTATGCCCACGAGCACAGGATTGTTAGCATAAAGGCCACCGTCCACATATTGAACGCTGTCAATTTCTTGCACGGGGAAATAAGTTGGTGCTGCTGAGGTTGCAAGTGCCACTTCCACAAATGTTTTCTCATCATCCTGGTTCAAGTGTCTGTAATCCTTCTTGAATATTCTTGGTGATGAAGTGGTTATATTAAAGGCTGGAATACATAGCAGGTTTTGACTCGAACCGATTTTCTTCGTTCCAAATACTGCCTCCAAGGCTTTCTTGAGTGACTTATCAGAATACTTCGATCTGACTATTGCCTGTTTCAAGGTAAACAACCACTCGCCCAGTTTCCCAATCTTCCATCTCTGAGAAAATATTTTAGGGCCGTTGTCGAAATAGAACTGAACAACGTCCTTCATCGGAATACCAGCAGCCACACCAAGTGCTATAATACCGCCAGTTGAGGTACCACAAATCAAATCAAAATGCGCTGATGTTGAGGATTTAAAAGCATCTTCAAGCTCTGCTAAAACTTGAGCAGAGTAAACGCCTTTAATGCCTCCCCCATCGATGCACAATATCTTAAACGGCTTTTTCATACCACAGCAAATCTTTAACAAAACTTCTACATACCTCTTGGGTTCCTTCCTCATCTCGGCACGAACTCTTCACATACCCCACATTATTATAAGCACACCCGCTCAGAGCAAGCTGTACTCCGATATTCATTCTCATACTTTTCAATATGCTTTTTTCCTATCTCGACCAACCCTTTCAATTCTTCTGCAACACCCATTCCCGCTTTAAGCAAGGCAATATTACAATAGCCAATCTCTGCATTGAATTTGTCCAGCAAGAATTGTTCAATAGGGCTTATCAACCTTCCCTTTGCTCGTATCTCACTATTCAATTGAGCCAAACGTTCACTATAGTAGCCTTTCACATCTTCAATCGTAACCACATCATTTACCTTAGAACCAAGAAGATACACTCCAACAGCAGCCTTAACGAAATCGTTCTTCACTAAGTCTTTGGCTTTAGACACGACGTCTTCAGCTGACAATTCTGCTAGTTTCTTACATGAAGGCAAATCTTTAATCGGCACCATTGTTCTGACGATATCCCTTAATTCACAAAGCATCTCTACGATATCAAACGTTGCAATTCTTATATCCAAATCATCTCTGGTTTGATATGCTTTTACCTTATTCACACAACGTTGCATACCCAACATTGACGTTTCAAAGCAATCTTCGAAAACGTTTATTGTATCATGACAATAATTTCTAAATAGAGCTCTTTGCTGGGTATAATCAACACCATTCCGACTGTTATACTTTTCACACAATTTCGATATTTGTATCTCAATATAACCGACTTCTTTTATACCAACAAATATTTCGTTCATTTTAGCCATTTCCAGTACCAATATTCTAATTATTACCAATCTCTACCCAATCTCCCTCAACATCCCCGCCGGCACCCACGCTATCGCCACGCTCGCCACACCTTCAATCTCCACTACGACCCTCTTACACCTCTTCACGCGCCTGACCACGCCCGTCACGCCCTCAAACGCGCCGCCCATAATTTCCACGCGCTTGCCTTCCTTCCCCACAACCGTCTCGTTGTCCAGAAACATCACGCTGTCGTCTGTCCTTGAAGCCACCCGCATAAAGTTCTCCATCTTCCTATCCGCCACCGTCATAATGGCATGTTCCTTGGAGACCGTATGGTCCATCATATACCTCAGCGGCTCCAGCACCTCGTTCCTTCTCTTCTGCTCGCTCAAGCGCTCCTGTGTCGACCGCACAAAAATCAAGTTATTGATAGCCGGCACCAGAACCCTCCGCAGTTCCGTATCCCCGTCATTCTGCGATTCCATCACCTTATACCTCATCGGCACAAAGTTCTCTATTCCCAACCGGTCCAGCTCCGCCTTCACATTCATCTCCGGCTGATACGTCACCCTCATCGGAAGCCACGTCTTGGGGTCACCACACATCGTTGTGCCGCGACCCACCCTATCATCTAATTTTTCCGTCGTCATCACACCACCT
>ODAI012037982.1_pt1 | contig 10975 bp, 10 predicted proteins | sample 1539321 | NCBI WGS metagenome assembly ODAI01 (sample SAMN02144231, study PRJEB22623) | gut metagenome | biome: sheep rumen | host: Ovis aries | place: New Zealand | reverse complement strand
CGAGCCGCGATCCCAGAACAGCCGCATGTAGTCTAGCCATCCGTAGTCAGCCATGTTCCTGCCGTTAATGTCCTGCGGATGTCCCAGCGCGTAGGCCAACAGATAAGCCGCAAGCAACAGCGCGTTCCATATAATATAAGGTACGAGCAGCGTGTGGAATCGGCTTTGCAGTTTCTCGCCATACGTCTTTTTGCTTAGGAAGAACAGAAAGCCCGAAATGAACAGGAATCCTGGCACGCCCGTCTCGCCAATCCAAAGCGACAACGGATAGACCGTCTTGAAGAAGACGGCATGGTCGCCGGGAATCTGCACCACTGAGTAGCCGTGCAGCAGAATGACGAAGAAAATGAGCGGGAAGCGTAGCCATGCTATCGCATCCGATGTGGGCTGGTGTCGCATGTGTTAGTGTAGGGGCGTGAGCGGATAGAAAAGGTTCACAATGAGGATATTGGCTGCAAGAATAATGATATTCATTAGCAGACCAATACGCATGAAGTCGCCAAAGCGGTAGCCACCTGGGCCATAAACCAACATGTGGGTGGGCGAACCGATCGGAGTGGCGAAACTTGAGCTGACGCTGACCATCAAGGCGATGAGGAACGGATAAGGCTCGTAGCCCAACTTCTCGGCAGCTTGATACATGATGGGGAAGAACATGGCACCTGCAGCCGTATTTGAAATAAACTCTGTGATGAATGTTCCCACCAGACAGATGGCTGTCATGACGATAATGGGATTGGTGCCGCAGACATCAAGGATGCCGAAAGCCAACCTTTCGGCAATGCCTGTCTTCTGAATAGCAACACCCAGTACGACTGAGCCTGCAAACACCATTAGAATCTCCCAGTTGATGGCCTTCATGGCCTGATCGACATTACAGCACTTAAATAGCAGCATAGCCATCGCAGCGAGGAAAGCACACTGAAGGAGGGGAATGACATTGAGTGCAGAGAGCACCACCATAGCAATCATAATGGTGGCAGAGATGAATGTCTTCTTACCGATGTTTGGTATTTGGGCTGAGTCAAAGAAATGTAGTTGTGACGACAGATGGTCGGTAAGGATGTTGATACGTGGCGGACACTCGAAGAGTAGCGTATCACCTGCCTGGAGAATCACCTCACGCGGTGACTCTTCGATACGTTTTCCGCGACGGGCCACAGCCACCAGCGTCATATTGTTGTCCTTCTCAAACGTGCTGTGACCTATTGCTTTATTGATCAGACTGCTACCGAAAGTAACATAGGCAGTGCGCAACTGACGGTCTTTATCAATCTCATTCATCGTGAACACGTGGTGATTAGCACTCACCAGTCCGTGAGTTTCCTTCAGGTCTAGAATCTCGTCAATTTGTCCTGAATAAATGAGGCGGTCGCCACCCAGGATTGGCTCTTCAGGAAGGGCTGGCAATACCATCTCATCGAAGTGAATAATCTCAATCAGACTGCCGCCTCTGACATCCTTAAGACCTGCCTCGGCTACGGTCTGTCCGATATAGGGATTGTCAGAAGGTACAAGCAACTCTACGGTGTAATCGCTAGTTGACTCGAAAGCTGCTTCTGGCGCCTTGCGATCAGGCAGAAGTTTGCGCATAGCGATGATGCTGAGCATACCAATGAACAGACAGAACACTCCAGGAATAGTTGTTGCCAGCACATTCATGGCTTGCCCTGTTTTATCGGCATAGAGCCCAGAGATAATCAGGTTTGGCGGTGTACCAATCAGTGTGCACACACCACCCATGCCGGAAGCATAGCTCAGCGGAATAAGTAGTTTTGATGGTGATACGTCCAATTTCTTTGCCCACATCTTCACAATACCAACAAACAGTGCCACAACGGTGGTATTGCTGAGGAACGAGCTGAGTCCTGCTACTGGCAGCATCAGTCGGATGATTGCCTTAGAATAGGTCTTAGGTTGCCCTAACAGGTGTTTTACAATCCACTGGAGTACACCAGTGTGAGTTAACCCAGCCACAACGACAAAGAGTACACCAATGATAACTACCGATGTGGAACTGAACCCCGAGAAAGCCTCCTTAGCATCGAGTACTCCTGTAACGAAGAGTATGGAGATGGCTCCGAGGAAGACCAAATCGGCACGCAGTTTTGTTAATAACAATACGGTGAACATTGTGAGCACCGTAGCAATAGTAATCCATGCATCGAGGTTAAAACCCCAGAATACGATTGATTCCATATCTTATCACTTTATTGAAAATTTGCGAAAGATAATAAATATCTGCTAATACGAGTATGTCTTGTTAACAATATTTAGGAACGTTGGAAGTTTTTAAGAATTTAGTACGACATGTCTCTCGTGTTACGGATTAGTAATTTAAAACTATTCGAAAAATTTTGTGAATGCCTTAACCGTATAGATATGGTCGGCTGTGCTGCCCGTCTCACGACAGCTGTGCATAGCGAGGATGGCATTACCCATATCGACACCTCTCAGTGGAATTGACGATGCGAGAATGTTTCCCAAGGTGCTGCCGCCTGCCACATCGGAATGGTTGACGAAACGTTGACAAGGTATGCCAGCCTCCCTACAGATTTCTGCAAAGACTGCAGCCGAAACAGCATCGCTGGCATACTTCTGAGCGGCATTGAACTTGATGACTGGCCCTCTGCCAAGCACAGGATGATTAGTGGGGTCATACTTTTCGCTATAGTTCGGATGCCAGGCATGGGCATTGTCTGCCGAAATCATAAATGCACGTTCCACGGCCTGATACCATGCTTCCTCTGTTCCGCTCTGAGCCAGAGCAATACGCTTCAGCATCATCGACAAGAAAGGACTGCCGGCACCTTGCTTGGTCTGCGAACCCGTCTCTTCGTTGTCGAAAATGGCCAGCACCTTGGTTATGTCTGTGGTTTCTGTTGCTATCATTGCCTCTAAGCCTGCAAAGCACATCGAAAGGTCATCCAAACGGCCTGACGACAAGAACTCATCATGTACACCGAAGGTACAGGCGGGTGTGGCATCGGCCAGATAGAGGTCGAAGTCAAGAATCTCCTTCTGCTGTATGTTCAGTTCTTTGCAGATGATGTTCATCAGCAGATTGCCACGTTCCATCTCGCTGGTGACAATACCCAGTATAGGTAGCATATCCTTCTGTTTGCTCAGCTTCACGCCATCGTTCACTTGACGGTTAAAGTGAATGGCAAGATTGCTGATTTGCAATAACGGACGTTTGACATGAAGTAGCAGCGTTCTGGGACTGAGTGCATCCTCACTGCGGACTATCACGCGTCCTGCTATTGTCAGTGGACGGTCAAACCATGTTGACATGATAGGACCACCATAGACTTCTGTATTCAGTTTCACGATGCCCCCCTCGCATGTCATCTCAGCATTTGGCTTGATGCGGAAGGTGGGAGAATCGCAGTGGGCGCAAATCATGCGAAACCCTGCCTCGGCTAAAGACTTAAGCCCGACGTGGAACGCATAGACCGACGAGTCGTTCTTAGTTACATACAGTTTGTCACCTGCCTTGACTTCTCCGATAGGCATCTGAGGGTCAAAGCGACGATAGCCAGCCTGTTCCAAATAAGTGGCGATGTTCTTTGCTGCCAGGAAGTTCACTGGCGAAGCGTTTAGGAAATCCAAAAGTCTCTTAATCATATTGTAAGTCTGCATAAATTGTTGTCTTTTTATCGTATGATTAATTCTGCATCTTGAAGCTGGTGCAAAATTAAACAAATATGTTTGATATAACGAACATGTTGAAAAACTAATTAGATGTTAATGCCGTAGGTCTGTTTCACCTCACTTATCACAAAGGTACTCTCTATGGAGGCAAGACTCTCAATCTCTCCTAATTTGTTGAGAACAAACTCCTGATATTGTTTCATATCGTGGGCGCGTACCTTTAATAAATAATCGTATGCGCCTGAGGTGTTATAGCACTCCGTCACCTCGGGAATGCGTAGGATGCGACGGACAAAGGCATCAGCAATCTCATGGTTGATCTGCTTGAGTTTAACCTTACAATACACCTGCAAACCAAGGTTCAGCTTCTCTGGGTCGAGAATAGCCACGTACTTCTTAATATACCCTTTCTTTTCCAACCGTTTCTGACGTTCAAACACTGGGGTAGGGGTCAGATGAACGGCATCGGCCAGCTCTTTGGTGGTCAGTTTCGCGTTTTTTTGCAGCGTTTTCAGTATCTGTAGGTCGGTTTCGTCTAAGATTTCAGCCATAATTTAGATTTTTATTCTGTTTCGAGGTCATTGAAAGACTTTTGATGGAGATATTTTCTGTTCCAGCTGCAAATTTAGTGGTATTTTCCGTATTTTGCAAGAAATTTGGTGGAAATTTCTAAACTCATTACCTTTGCAGCGTCAATTATTCGTTTAGGAGACATAATAACCAATCAACCAAATATTATAAGATTATGAGTACAAAAAAATTTCGTTTTGAGACTTTGCAACTGCATGTAGGCCAAGAACAGGCTGACCCCGCAACCGATGCCCGCGCCGTACCCATCTATCAAACCACATCGTATGTGTTCCACAACTCACAGCATGCTGCCGACCGTTTCGGACTTCGCGATGCAGGTAACATTTATGGTCGCTTGACCAACTCAACGCAGGGCGTGTTCGAGGATCGAGTAGCAGCCCTTGAGGGTGGGGTGGCAGGTCTTGCTGTTGCTTCTGGTGCTGCTGCCATCACCTATGCGCTGCAGAACATTGTGCAGGCTGGCGACCACATCGTCGCTGCCGACAACCTCTATGGCGGTTCATTCAACCTGATTACTCACACGCTGGCTACGCAGGGCATCACAAACACCATTATCAATGTCAACGACCTTGAGGCTCTTGAGTCAGCTATCAACCCCAACACAAAAGTTATATATGCCGAGACTTTCGGCAACCCAAATTCCGATGTGCTTGACCTTGAAGGTGTGGCTGCCGTAGCCCACAAGCATGGCATTCCCTTCATCGTCGACAACACTTTCGGCACACCTTATCTCATCCGTCCATTGGAGCATGGTGCCGACATTGTGGTCCACTCCGCTACGAAATTCTTGGGCGGTCACGGAACCTCTCTGGGTGGTGTCATCGTCGATGGTGGCAAGTTCGACTGGAAGCAGAATGATAAGTTTCCCACGCTGGCTAAGCCCGATCCCTCTTATCATGGCATCGTGTTTGCCGATGCTGTAGGTGCTGCCGCCTACGTGACCCGCATCCGTGCCGTCATCCTGCGCGATACTGGTGCTGCCATCTCACCCTTCAATGCTTTCATCCTGCTGCAGGGTGTCGAGACGCTGAGCCTGCGTGTTGAGCGTCATGTGGAGAATGCCTTGAAGGTGGTTGATTTCCTCAGTAAGCATCCCAAGGTGGCTAAGGTGAACCATCCCGCACTGGAGAGCCATCGTGACCATCAGCTCTATCAGAAGTATTTCCCCAATGGTGGCGGCTCTATCTTCACCTTTGAGATACGAGGTGGACAGGAAGAAGCTTGGAAGTTCATCGACAACCTGCAGATATTCTCACTGCTGGCTAACGTTGCTGACGTGAAGAGTCTGGTGATTCACCCCTACACAACCACCCATTCACAGCTCTCGCCAGAGGAACTGGCCGAACAGCACATCACACCAGCCACCGTACGCCTCTCCATCGGTACTGAGCACATCGACGATATTATTGAAGATCTCGCACAGGCACTCGACAAGATCTAAAGATAAAAAGTAATCTGTAAACCTTCCCATAGATTTGGCAGATTACTTTTAATTCCGTATTTTTGCACCCATAAAATAGAGCTTGATGAGGAATTATATCATTGCCGACAATCAGGAACTGACACGTTTTGCGCTGGAGAGCCTTCTTAAAACTTATGAAGGTGCTACCGTTTATCATGCCTTCGACCGAGCCGGACTTGTGGCTCTACTTAAGGAGCACGAAAGCTCCGTCGTGCTGCTCGACTACACGCTGTTCGACTTTGCCGACGAGGATCAGCTCTTGATTGTTGCCGAACGTTTTAACCTGTCGAGCTGGATTCTTATCAGTGACGAACTGACACCGCAGTTCATTCGTCGTGTGGTCTATTTGTCCCATCAGTTCAGCGTGGTGTTCAAAGATGGTCCAATGAGCGAGATACGTGAAGCGTTGCAAGCAGCCAACCGTCACTCCCGCTATCTTAGTCAACGTGCTTTGGAGACTATCATTACACAGCAAAAGGAAGGTGAAACATCCAGCATTCTGACCACCACGGAGATGGAAATCGTAAAAGCTATCGCCTTAGGCAAGACCACTAAGGAAATTGCCGCAGAGCGTTTCTCCAGCGTCCACACCATCACTACCCATCGCAAAAACATCTTCCGCAAACTGGGTATCAACACAGCGCACGAAGCAGTGAAATACGCGCTTCGTGCGGGGTTGATAGATCCTTCAGAATTTTACATCTAAATAACTAAGAATGGTCCAGGAAATCCTTATCTGCTGAACCCGAGTGGTCTGGCAGACCTTATCATTCAGCCATCTTAATAAAGTACTCGTGAATACGGGTATCATCATCGAGTTCGGGATGGAAGGCTGTCACTAATTTGTTGCCTTGGCGGGCGGCTACAATATGGTTATTCACCTCAGCCAGTATTTCTACATCGGGCGAAAGAACTTTATTGATATAGGGGGCGCGGATGAAGGTCATGGGAATGTTTTCGCCGATGCCCTTTATTGGTGCTACCGTATGGAAACTGCCCAACTGACGGCCGTATGCGTTGCGCTGCACATCGATAGCCATCGTACCCAAATGCATGGGCGACAGGAGTATCAATCCGGCGCAAGTACCAAAGACGGGTAGTCCGTCGATGATAGCCTGACGGATGGGCTCGAAGAGTCCTAAGTCGCGCAGAAGTTTTCCCTGGGTGGTCGATTCCCCACCAGGGATGATGAGTCCGTTCTTCGGTTGATTCCAGTCAGCTAACTGACGAACTTGAAAAGTCTCTACGCCTAAACGATGGAGCATCTGCTCGTGTTCGGCAAATGCTCCCTGTAATGCTAAAACGGCGATTCTCATTTTTTTACTTGCCACGCTCAGCCATCAAAAGTTCAATTTCATGTTCGTTGATGCCCACCATCGCCTCACCGAGATCCTCAGAGAGTTCGGCCAGCATCTTGGCATCCTGATAGTTGGTGACAGCCTTGACGATAGCTGCAGCGCGTTTGCGGGGGTTGCCGCTCTTGAAGATACCACTTCCTACAAACACTCCTTCAGCACCCAACTGCATCATCAGCGCAGCATCGGCAGGCGTTGCCACACCACCTGCGGCAAAGTTAACCACAGGAAGTTTGCTGTTCTCATGCACAAACTTCACCAGCTCGTAAGGTGCCTGTAACTGCTTGGCAGCCTCAAAGAGCTCGTCCTCGCTCATGCTGACTAGTCGACGAATCTCACTTTGCATCAGTCGCATGTGACTCACGGCCTGAACAACGTCGCCTGTGCCTGGCTCACCCTTGGTGCGAATCATCGTGGCACCTTCGGCAATACGGCGGAGAGCCTCACCTAAGTTCTTTGCGCCACACACAAAGGGTACATCGAACTTGGTCTTATCAATATGGTAGATATTGTCGGCTGGCGAGAGAACCTCGCTCTCGTCAATATAATCAATCTCAATGGCCTGCAGAATCTGCGCCTCGGCAATATGACCAATGCGGCATTTTGCCATCACGGGAATGCTGACAGCCTCCTGAATACCACGAATCATCTTGGGGTCACTCATACGACTCACACCACCAGCCGCACGGATGTCGGCAGGAATACGCTCCAGAGCCATTACAGCGCATGCGCCAGCTTCTTCAGCAATGCGGGCTTGCTCGGGAGTAGTCACGTCCATAATCACACCGCCCTTCAACATCTGGGCGAGTTCACGATTGAGTTTCTGTCTGTTTTGTGTCATTTTTTTCTGAATTGTGAAGGGCTTACACCCTTCTGTTTTTTAAAGAATTTCGTGAAATGTGCCTGTGAGGAGAAGCCGAACTGGTAGGCAATCTCCTGAACAGTGTTATCCGTCGATTTAAGTTGCAACTCTATTTTGTGAATCAGATAATCATCAATAATAGCCTTTGGTGACTTGCCAGAGATACGGCGCGTCACCTGTGCCAAATAGCGGCTGCTGACGTTTAGAAGGTCGGCATAGAACTTGACGTCGCTTGCCTTGCAATGGTGCTCGGCGATGGCATCAAGCAGTTCGTTGTAGAGCTCGCTGCCACGTCCCTGCAAATCGCTCGCCCTCACCACTTGGGTGTTGATATATGCCTTCGCTTTGCTTTCAGCCTGCTCTTGCGAAAGCCCCTGACTGAGAAACACTGCCACTGCACTGGCATAGCGATTGGAGAGGCCGTGCATAGAACCGTCGTCCTTCTTGATGACCAGTGTACACAGCGGTACCAGTTGATGGCTGATGGTTTCCAGCATTTCGCGACTGATCAGCGTATCGCCTCGTGACGACAGTACCACCGTGTCGAGAATCACATGTCGAGGATGGTATTTCTGCAAGGCTCTGATGACAACATCCAGTGTGTCCTCTCGACGAATCAGACCTATCTTCACCACCTCAGGCTCGAAGTCATTCATCACAGCGTCTATCTGCCCTTCTACGATGGCAGCAGGCACGTCGTAGAACTGTTGGATGCCTAGTGTGGTCTGTACGGTGATGCTGGTGATGGCCGACATGGCATAGCCACCAAGCTCAGATATCGTCTTGATATCTGCCTGCACACCCGAACCAGCTGTCGAGTCACTACCTGTTATCGTCAATATGGGCTTCATACTTCGAATTTTCGGGTGCAAAGAAACAAATAAAATTTTAAACGACAAAGGACAGTTCCAATATTGACAAACGAAACCACATTTTGTATAAATAATAGCTGAAATACAGGGGGGGGACAGTATGCTACAGAGGGCGCATACCAAACGTTTGGTATGTCAAATGCCTGATAATAGGGATTGTGGGAGTGCGAAAACCGATGTACCTTTGCACCATCGAAAGTGAAGAGTGAATAATTGGATTCCGCTCTCCCAAATAAAAAGATAATACATTATTTATTAATTCTAAAAGGATAAGATTATGAGTAAGATTGCAAAACAGCTGACCGAGCTCATCGGCAACACCCCTCTTCTTGAGCTCAACAAGTATTCACAGGCAAAGGGTCTTGATACTCCAGTTATTGCCAAAGTAGAGTTCTTTAACCCAGGCGGTAGCGTGAAAGATCGTATTGCACAGGCTATGATTGAGGACGCAGAGGCAAAAGGCATCCTGAAGCCTGGCGCTACCATCATCGAACCCACTAGTGGAAATACAGGCGTAGGATTGGCACTGGTATCTGCCGTCAAAGGCTACCATCTTATCCTTACCATGCCCGAGACCATGAGCATTGAGCGTCGTAACCTTGTGAAGGCCTATGGTGCTGATGTGCGACTGACTCCTGGAAAGGACGGCATGCCAGGTGCCATCCGCGCTGCCGAAGAGTTGCGCGAATCGATTCCTGGTGCAGTGATTCTGCAGCAGTTTGAGAATCCAGCCAATCCAGCCAAGCACTATACTACCACGGGTCCTGAGATTTGGCGCGATACCGACGGACAGGTCGATATCTTCATAGGTGGTGTGGGTACAGGTGGTACTATCAGCGGTACAGGAAAATATCTGAAGGAGCAGAACCCCAACGTGAAGATCATTGCTGTGGAGCCCAAGTCGAGCCCTGTGCTGAATGGTGGTCAGAGCGGTCCTCACAAGATTCAGGGTATCGGTGCGGGGTTCATTCCTAAGACCTACAATGCCGACGTTATCGACGAGGTGTTCGACGTAGAGAACGACGATGCCATCCGTACAGGTCGTGAGATTGCCCAGCAGGAAGGTCTGTTGGTAGGCATCTCAGCCGGAGCCGCCCTCTTCGCTGCCTTTGAGGTTGCTAAACGTCCTGAGAACAAAGGCAAGAAGATCGTTGTACTGCTACCCGACACCGGAGAGCGTTATCTCAGCACCGTACTCTATGCCTTTGAGGACTATCCATTGTAATATCTCATATTGAGAGCCGAAAAGTTCTTAAACCATTCGGCATAGACATCGGCTAGCAGTTTGCTACCGAAAGATTGACACGCCCCGACCTGCAGATGCAAGCCGGGGCCTTTGGAATTATATAGAGTATGGCATATTGTTATGCCATGAAGTGCATGATATGACGAGCTGATATGACTTTGGCATCATAGATGACGGTCAGCTCACGGGTACGCGGATTCCACTTTGTGTCTATAACACCCTTCATGTGTTCTGCCCTTGCGACGACCTTTTTATGGGAGTTGTGGCGGCTCACCTTAAAGGTACAGGTCTAGATGCTGACGTGTGGCTGGCCAAAGGTGGTACATGGTCTGACGGAACTATATCCGTATGGGCGTTAGGCAGCACAGACAGCGGCGTTTCATGGATTGTTGAGACTGAGGACAAGGCTGCGATTAAGCGAGGGCAGAGCCAAGCTTGCTTGGACTCTGCCGAGCGTGAGCAGACTCGACCAAAGGTCAAACGTATTTTCCATGCGGGCGGCCTGAACAACTGGTATGCGAGATTCCTACAAGACGTTAAACCTGGCGAAACCATCTATAGTGAGGAATTCGGCGAGGAAATAGAACCGATTGCCCATGAGAAACAGTATCTGGGTGAACTGAAGGACATTCGTAAGATTACGGATAGTTTCGACTTAGTGATGTTTCCTGTTGACGGTCGTATCGGCAATGGTTACACCCTTGGAGGCCGACAGTTCATCGAGCGCTTCAAGGTTCGTCACTTTGCGCCGATGCACTTTGTAGCCAGCGGTTTCAGGTCAGCATGGCGCATGAAGGAATTCACCGATGAAAAAGGTATTCAGTTTTGGAAAATCAATAGGGAAGGAGAAACAATTGAAATCTGAGAACCGATCATCTTTGCCGCTTGCTTAGATTTTTTCTAAAGATACACATTCTCTCGAGAATATTCATT
>ODAI011623952.1_pt1 | contig 10975 bp, 8 predicted proteins | sample 1539321 | NCBI WGS metagenome assembly ODAI01 (sample SAMN02144231, study PRJEB22623) | gut metagenome | biome: sheep rumen | host: Ovis aries | place: New Zealand | reverse complement strand
TCAACGGGTTCTGAAAGGAAGCAGGAGGAAACGTCCGAAACAAGGATATGACCCTTTGTGTTCGGGAGAGTCTTGTATTTTGTTCCGTAGATAGTATTGTTCTCGCAGATGTAAACATAGTCAGCATCTTCGGGAATAGGAAGATCGGAGCAGTCCGGGATATAGGAGAAAGTCTTGTCTGCGGAAGATGCAACAGCAACAGCGCCGTCACCAGCATAGATCTGAGCTTCCTGCCAAGCTTTCTTAGCCCACTGACCGGTGATGATATAAGCAGCCTTCTTGTTCTTCATAAGGTTCATAGGAACCTGTGCAAAGAAAAGTGAAGCTCCGCCCTGAAGGAAGAGAACCTTGTAATTGTCGGGAATGTTCATAAGCTCACGAAGGTCTTTCTCTGCATCTTTGATGATTGCATCGTAAACCTTTGATCTGTGGCTCATCTCCATAACCGACTGACCGCTTCCCTGATAATCAAGCATCTCGGCTGCGGCTTCCTTTAATACTTCCTCGGGAAGCATTGCGGGACCTGCTGAAAAATTAAAAACTCTGGACATTTGCAAATATCCTCCTTGCATATTATTAGTCCTTGCGGACAAAATTTTGATTGTTTACGCTTCCGCTTTAACGCGTTAATATTATGCACTTCTAAATCTTAAAATATAGAATAACTTTATCTTTGCAAAAAATCAAGATAAGATATTACAAATATAATGAATATTTATTCATTTATTTTGTAACTTTAGTCATTAACCTTCTTTTTTGGCAAGATCGTCTCCGTCAAAGACCTCACTGATAGGCGCTCCTGCAGGTACCATAGGGAATACCTTGTCATCTTCGGGGATTACGCACTCGATAAGCACAGGCTTCTTAAGCGCAATGGCCCTCCTGAAGGTCTCTTCCACTTCCTCGGGCTTTGTGATTCTGAATGCAGCGCAACCTAAAGCCTCAGCTACCTTGCAGTAATCTACCGCATCATCAAGAACGGTCTGTGAATATCTCTTTCCGTAGAAAAGAGTCTGCCACTGACGAACCATTCCCAGTACGCTGTTGTTTATAACAACTTCGATAATAGGAATATTGTATCTTGAAGCTGTTGCCAACTCGTTCATATTCATTCTAAAGCAGCCGTCACCTGCAATATTTATGCAGACATCATCCGGTCTTCCAACCTGAGCTCCGATACATGCGCCAAGTCCGTATCCCATAGTTCCGAGGCCACCTGACGAAAGAAATGTTCTGGGCTTTGTATATGTATAATACTGAGCCGCCCACATCTGATGCTGTCCTACGTCTGTTGTAATAACAGCTTTACCGTCTGTTACCTTGTCGATAGTCTCGATCACATAAGGGCAGGAAAGCTTACTTCCGTCGTACTTAAGAGGATACTTCTCCTTAAGAGAGGCAATTCTCTCCATCCATTCTTTATGGTTTTGCTTAGGGATAAGCTCGTTAAGCTCTGTAAGAGTTGCCTTAAGATCTCCGATAAGACAGGCATCTACACGAATATTCTTGTTGTCCTCTGCAGCATCTATATCGATATGAACAATCTTTGCATTTTCGGCAAATCTCTTGGGATTACCGATAACTCTGTCTGAAAATCTCGCGCCGAGAGCAAGTAAAAGGTCACACTCGCTTACTCCAAGGTTTGAAGTCTTTGTTCCGTGCATACCGATCATACCCGTATAGCGAGGTGACTTTCCGTCAAATGCACCCTTTCCCATAAGAGTATCGCATACAGGACAGTCGAGAAGTTCCGCAAGCTTAGCAACCTCTTCGGAAGCCTCTGAGATGATAGCTCCTCCTCCGAGATAAATAAAAGGCTTATGGGCCTTGCTTAGAAGCTCGGCAACTTCCTGAAGCTCTTTCTTAGTATACTTCTTTACTCTCTCTTCGCATCTTACAACAGGCTTAGGCTCAAACTCGGTAACCGCCGCGGTAACATCCTTTGTAATATCAACAAGAACAGGACCCGGTCTGTCGCTCGTTGCGATCTTAAATGCCTTACGAAGGGTATCAGCAAGGTCGTTTATATTTTTAACGATAAAGCTGTGCTTTGTGATCGGCATAACAACACCGGCAATATCAACCTCCTGGAAAGAGTCTTTTCCGAGAGCGGGAAGGTTTACATTGGCAGTAATAGCAACTACAGGTACCGAATCCATATAAGCTGTAGCGATACCGGTTACAAGGTTTGTGGCACCGGGGCCTGATGTGGCCATGCAAACGCCAACCTTTCCGGTAGCTCTTGCATAACCGTCGGCAGCATGCGCCGCACCCTGTTCGTGGCTTGTAAGAATATGGCGGATCTCGCTTTGGTGCTTATAAAGGGCATCATAAATGTTTAAGATGCTTCCGCCGGGGTAGCCGAATACGGTGTCGACGCCCTGTTCCTTTAAACATTCTATAACGATTTCTGAACCATTAAGTTGCATATCTTTCTCCAATCTATCCTAAATTTATTTACTTTATAATGTCGATGATCGCCTGCACATCAATGTCTCCGGCACCGCCTCCCGGCTATGACGTCCTCGAAGCAGCGGTACTAAGCTCGCAAAAGCTTACAGCTTTTACTCGCTAAGTGCCGGCCTCGGACACATTGCCGAAGACTATTGACTGCGCAGTCTATCATCTCTATTCCAAACTCATTAATTATTAGTATACCTTACGAAAGATATGCAAATGGTTCCTCAAGGAGAAACATAAGAAAAGGCGCCTCTGCTCCTCGTGCATACTTTCTTAGGTATGTCGTAACTAAAATAATTATAATGTTTTTATAATCGAATTACTTACGTATGTAAACAGTGTTTATGATTTACTTTCTGGGAAGTTCGAGGACCGCGCCGCGGTTTCCGCTGGTTACAAGCTCGCGATACCTTGCAAGATATCCTGTAACTTCTCCCTTGTCTACAGGCTTCCACTCAGCGCGCCTTCTTGCAAGCTCCTCGTCAGAAACCTTCATATTGAGCGTCATCTCGGGGATGTTGATAGAGATGATGTCGCCTTCGCGTACAAGAGCGATAGGACCTCCTACAGCAGCTTCAGGTGATACATGGCCGATTGATGCTCCTCTGGATGCACCGGAAAAACGACCATCAGTTATAAGAGCTACGGATGAGCCAAGTCCCATACCCGCAATTGCGGATGTAGGATTGAGCATCTCTCTCATACCGGGTCCACCCTTAGGGCCTTCGTTTCTGATGACCACAACATCGCCGGGAACGATCTTTCCGCCGCGGATAGCAACGATAGCATCCTCCTCGCACTCAAATACCCTTGCAGGGCCTTCGTGTACCATCATCTCAGGTACTACAGCGCTACGCTTAACAACGGAGCCGTCAGGAGCAAGATTTCCCTTAAGGACTGCAAGACCACCGGTCTTTGAATAAGGATTATCAATAGGTCTTATAACCTCAGGATTAAGATTCTTTGCATTCTTGATGTTCTCGCCGACAGTCTTACCTGTAACAGTCATACAGTCAAGATTTAAAAGGCCAAGCTCGGCAAGCTCGTTCATAACAGCGTAAACACCGCCAGCCTCGTTTAAGTCCTCCATGTAAGTAGGACCGGCGGGTGCAAGGTGACAAAGGTTAGGCGTCTTCTCGCTGATAGGATTTGCAAATGCAATATCAAAATCAAAGCCGATCTCATGTGCAATCGCAGGAAGATGAAGCATTGAGTTTGTAGAGCAGCCAAGAGCCATATCAACGGTAAGAGCGTTTAAGATAGCCTCTTTGGTCATAATGTCTCTGGGACGGATGTTCTTTTCGAGCATCTCCATAACCTTCATTCCGGCATGCTTTGCAAGCTTAATTCTCTCGGAATAAACGGCAGGAATAGTTCCGTTTCCGCGAAGTCCCATACCAAGGGCCTCCGTTAAACAGTTCATAGAGTTTGCGGTATACATTCCCGAGCAGGAACCGCAGGTAGGACAAACCTTTTGCTCAAACTCGCAAACTTCCTCTTCGGTCATATTTCCGGCAGCGTGCGCTCCGACTGCTTCGAACATCGAAGAAAGACTTCTCTTCTGACCTTTAACGTGGCCTGCAAGCATCGGTCCGCCGGATACAAATACCGTAGGAACATTGATCCTTGCGGCCGCCATAAGTAATCCCGGTACATTCTTGTCGCAGTTAGGAACCATTACGAGACCGTCAAACTGATGAGCAAGAGCCATACACTCGGTAGAATCCGCAATAAGATCTCTTGTAACAAGAGAATACTTCATTCCTACATGCCCCATTGCAATACCATCGCAGACAGCGATTGCAGGGAACACAACGGGTACGCCGCCTGCTTCGGCTACGCCCAGCTTAACGGCATTAACGATCTTATCAAGATTCATATGACCGGGTACGATCTCGTTGTAGGAGCTTACGATACCGATCATAGGCTTTTTCATTTCTTCTTCAGTAAAGCCAAGTGCATTAAATAGACTTCTGTGGGGCGCATGCTCAACCCCGCTTTTTACATTGTCACTACGCATAGTTTTTCTCCTTATAATAAATTTCAATTTTGTACTTAGCAAAGTGACTCGAGCTTAGTAGCGGAATCCTTGCGAAGAAACTAATATAACGTAATTGCATTGAGTTTTATAAATTTAAATAAGTTGTTTTAAACGCGTTCACAGAGCAGATCGCCCATCTCAGAGCAGGAAACCTTCTTCATTCCTTCAGAATAAATATCCACCGTGCGATATCCATCCTTAAGCACCTGCCTTACAGCTCCCTCAATCGCATCAGCCTCCTTGTCAAGATCGAAACTGTAGCGGAGCATCATCGCAGCGCTAAGTACCGTTGCAATGGGGTTTGCAATATTCTGTCCTGCAATGTCCGGGGCTGATCCGTGGCTGGGCTCGTAGAGACCGAACTTCGTATCGTTAAGGCTTGCGCTTGAAAGCATACCGATGGAGCCCGTAACCATACTTGCCTCGTCGGAAAGAATATCTCCGAACATATTCTCAGTAAGGATTACATCGAACTGTGCGGGATCCTTTACAAGCTGCATTGCGCAGTTGTCAACCAGCATATGCTCTACTGTAACATCCGGATAATCCGCAGCGACTTCATTTACAACCTTTCTCCAAAGTCTCGAAGAATCAAGTACATTTGCCTTGTCAACGGAAGTAACTTTCTTTCTGCGCTTTCTGGCGATCTCGAATCCCTTTATGGCGATACGCCTGATCTCGGACTCGGAGTAAGTTAAAGTATCGATTGCCTTAAGCTCTCCGCCTTCTTCTATGGTTTTTCTTTCTCCGAAATACAAACCACCGGTTAGTTCTCTCATAATAAGCATATCAAAACCGGCCTTTGAGATCTCTTCCTTTAAAGGACAAGCGGCAGATAGCTCTTCGTAAAGATAAGCGGGACGAAGGTTGGCAAAAAGGTTAAGAGCTTTTCTGATCTTTAAGAGACCTGCTTCAGGTCTTTTCTCAGGGGGAAGCTTGTACCAGGGAGATGTTGATGTATTTCCTCCGATTGAGCCCATAAGTACGGCATCAGCAGCCTTAGCGGTAGCGATAGCTTCATCTGTCAGAGGCTCTCCGCATGCATCGATTGATGCGCCGCCCATTAGAATATCGGTGAACTTCATCTCATGACCGTATTTTTTAGCAACAGCCTCAAGAACTTTCTTTGCCTGAGAAACTATCTCGGGTCCGATTCCGTCTCCGGGAATACAAGTGATATTCAAAACCATAATCTTCCTCCTTGATATTACAAAGCCAAAGGCTTTTTTATGTAGCAAAAAAGGACAGCCGTTTAAGCTGTCCCAAATAATTGCTTATCTTATTTTGATTCAGCTCCTGATCCCTGGTCAGCTTTTTCAACTTTGCTGATGGCACTTTTGTCCATAGGGATACGACAGTTTCTATTGTTACCAAACTCGACAATAACAGTATCGTCTGAGATATCAATGATAATGCCGTAGAAACCGGAAGTAGTCAAAACGCAATCGCCAACGTCCATAGAATTGAGCATCTCTTTAACTCTCTTCTGCTCTTTCTTTTGAGGTCGCATAAAGAAAAACCACATCGCGAAGATGATCACAGCGTAGATAGCGATCATACCGATCATGCTCGCCCAATTTGTGCCGGTCTGTGCCGCTTCACTGGCCGCAGCTTCTGTGGTTTCAGTCAGTAGAACCAAATAATTCATAGAACCCTCCAAATGTAGTCATATACAAATGACATTTTATTTATTTTTTCGCGCAGATATTATCATACACAAATTTTCAAATGCTAGCAAGCATTTTAGAATTATTTCATAAACAAAGTTAATTAAATGTTAAAATCAGTCCGCTCCGGCTTCCATCTGAGCAAGAGCATTTTTCTTAAACTCGGCAAACCTGCCCTCATCAAGAGCGTTTCTGATGTCCTCCATAAGATGGTTATAGTAGTAGAGATTATGGAGTACGCAAAGCCTGAGTCCAAGCATTTCGCCTGCCACGTGAAGATGCCTGATATAAGCTCTTGAATATCTCTTGCAAGCGGGGCATCCACAGCCTTCCTCAATCGGTCTGTCATCTTTTGCATACTTTGCGTTCTTGATATTGATCTTGCCGAACTTTGTATAAACATGTCCGTGGCGTCCGTTTCTCGCAGGATATACACAGTCAAAGAAATCGATGCCTCTTTCCACACCCTCTAAGATATTTGCGGGAGTACCAACGCCCATAAGGTACGTGGGCTTTTCCTGAGGAAGATAAGGAACAACCTCGTCCAAAATGTTGTACATCTCTTCATGGGTCTCACCAACGGCTAATCCGCCTACAGCGTATCCGGGAAGATCAAACTCCGATATCCTCTTTGCATGTTCGATACGAATATCCGGGAAAACCGCTCCCTGATTGATACCGAAAAGCATCTGGTCTTTATTTAAAGTATCCTCAAGGCTGTTTAATCTGTCCATCTCTGCCTTGCATCTTTCGAGCCACCTGGTCGTTCTGTCAACCGAGGGCTGAACGTAGGATTTTTCGGCTTTAGAAGGAGGACATTCGTCGAAGGCCATAGCGATCGTAGATCCGATATTAGACTGGATCTGCATACTCTCCTCAGGGCCCATAAAAATAATGCGTCCGTCAACATGTGAATGGAAAGTAACGCCCTCTTCCTTAATCTTTCGAAGTCCCGCAAGGGAGAAAACCTGGAATCCGCCGGAGTCTGTAAGAATCGGCTTGTTCCAGCTCATGAATTTATGAAGTCCGCCCATCTCCTTGATAAGCTTATCTCCGGGGCGGACGTGCAGATGATAGGTGTTTGAAAGCTCGACCTGACATCCGATGTTTTCAAGATCCTCGGTAGATACCGCGCCCTTTATTGCGCCTACTGTACCTACATTCATAAAAAGCGGCGTCTGGACCGTGCCGTGGACCGTTTCAAACTCGGCTCTCTTGGCTCTTCCTTCAACCTTTAAAAGCGTATATTTATTCTTGCTCAAGATAAGTCTCCCAAAATTCTTCAAGAGTAAGATCTTCGTTGTACATAACAGTAGCGGCCTCTACGCCGACATACCTGAAATGCCAGGGCTCATACTCGATGGTTGTGATATATTCTTTATCCGCAGGATACCTTAGGATAAAGCCGTAATAATGTGCGTTTTCCGCAAGCCATATTCCGGCGGCGGTCTCTCCGAAACCTTCCGTAAGGGATGTGTAGGTGTCGCTAACAATATCAAGAGAAAGACCGGCTTCATGCTCGCTGGCTCCGGGAATCGTAACCGCCTGGCCCGCAAGCTTGTACGCCTCAAGATAGCTCATACCCGCGTTCATAAACTTTGTTATCTTGTTGTTATAGAGAAGTACCTGTAAGGCTGAAGTTCTGTAAGGGCTGCGGATTGAGAGATTGACTCCGTCGTTTTTGGCAGCCTTAAGCATCTCAACAAGATCGGGAATGATCCTTTTATCGCACTGATGTACTCCGTAGATCGTCCCGAGAGGCACCTCGTAATCCTCGGGAATAAAATGGGATTTATTGATAAGAATAAGTCTCCAGTCCTGCGGATCGAAGGTGTAATTCTTGAGGTCATCCTCGGATATTCTCGGAGCCGCAGGTGTTTCCTCGTTGTCTTCTACTTCAACGGTATATTCGCTTATAATATCTTCTGCCTGGTATAGGTCCTCTTTCGCGATATCACCGGATTCGCTGACGCTCATCTCAAGCTTTTGTTCCTGCTCGGTGGATTCCTCTTCGGCTTTGTCAGCAAGATAAAGGGCATCCTCCTCAGACTTTTCCGCTAAGAAAACGGACTCATCTAGCATCTCGAAATCTAAGGTCCAGCCCTCCTGATTCTCGGCAGGATCGGTTCCGAAGGAAAAAGAGCTGAACACAGGAAATAGGAGTATGCTGATAAAAGCAACTCCTATTTTTTTGACGTTACTTCCGAGTAGATTCTGAATCAGAAATACAAGCTCTGTTATCCCTCTTGCGGGAGCAGCGATCATCTTACATATAAAATTTTTCTTGGCAAAGCTTTTAAGTCTTTGTCTAATTCTTTCCTGTTTAGTTAAGTACATAAAATGGGTAGGTCCAATCTAAATCAAAGCTTATGGAATAAAATACAGTTGGGTGTATGAACTGTAAGAGGCTTACCGTTCATAACAAGGGTGTGTGCTTTAAGGTCAACCCTGAAAAATGTCATGGTATCTGTTTCGTGGTTAAGGGATACCAGGAATTTGTTTCCGGGGAAGATTTCCGCATCCTTGGGGTATTCACCGGCGATGGGAAGAATGAAATTCTCCTTAAGCTTACCTGTCTTTTCGTCCACATCGTAAACGGCAACAGAGTTTTCACCCGCAATAGAGGTTAAAAGGTATTTGTAATCCTGAGAGAAGGAAAAGGCGCTTACAGCGTTTGTTCCGGACTCCCATGGAACGATGGTCTTGGTCTGGATCTTATTAAAGAAGGGCAGCTCGTTTCTATACTCATACTCGTATACATCGATATAGCACTTTTGCTCATGAAGGATGTAGATGATATGTCCGTCCTTGGAAATCTTGATATGTCTGGGAGCAGACTCAAGCTCGGAGCGGATGATGTCAACCAGCTTAACCTTACCGTTTACGGGATCGAAGCCATATACGTTAACGTGGTCCATGCCCTGATCGGCTACAAGAAGGAATCTGTTGTCATGGGTCATTCTTGCGCAGTTGATGTGAGGTCTGAAATTACGGTTTGCGGCACTTCCCATGCCTTTATGGTATATCTCGTCTGTGATCTTTCCGATAGATCCGTCATCATTAAGGGAAAGAACCGTAAGCTTTCCGTCATGATATCCGGCAACAAACAGATACTTGTCGGTATAATCGGTTGCAAGATAGCAGCCTCTCATTCCGTTTATCGAACACCAGTTGATGAATTCGAGTCTTCCGTCTTTACATATCTTGAAAGACTCAACACCGGTATCTGTTATAGAGTAAAGGTATTTTCTGTTATGAGATTCGCTGAGATAGGATGAGTTTGTAATCTCAACCTTGTCCTTTTCGTAGAATCTGCCTTCCTGCATATCTACATCGTAAATACGGATACCGTGGCGATCTCCCATTGTATAAGATGATACGTAAGCTATATATTTGCTTTCTGCCATATATATCACATCCTTCTCATAAATTTAAAGCTATGAATTCAGAATTATTTTAGCACAAGTTATCTTTATTAAAAAGCATATTTTCAATTAATAATTTTTGATATATTATGATTCAGAGAGAAAATGCATATTTTTTCAAAAAATGTTTAAATAGCGAGGTTACTTATGGCAGGCTCAAGTTTCGGAAACAATTTTAAAGTAAGTACATTCGGTGAATCTCACGGAACGGCTCTTGGCGCCGTTGTTGACGGCATCCCCGCAGGGCTTCCCCTTTTCAAAGAGGATATACAGATTTTTCTCGACAGAAGAAAGCCCGGATTTAACCCTCTTTCCACTCCCCGCAAGGAGGATGACGAGGTAGAGATCCTATCCGGAGTTTTCGAAGGAAAGACTACCGGAACTCCGATTGCTCTTGTTGTAAGGAATACTTCGCAGAAATCTTCGGATTACAGCGAGATCGCATCATACTACAGGCCCGGGCATGCGGACTATACCTTTGATGCAAAGTACGGCTTCAGAGATTACAGAGGAGGCGGCAGATCCTCCGGACGCGAGACCATAGGCCGTGTGTCAGCAGGCGCCATCGCCTCTAAGATACTCGCTTCTTTAGGGATTAGCGTGGAGTGCTATACGACTCAGATCGGCCCCATAAAAGCTGACCTTTCAAATTATTCAAGAGAAAATGTACTCTCCCTTCCTACCGCTATGCCTGACAAAGAAGCAAATGACAAAGCTCTGGAATACGTATCTAAGATGCGCGAGGAATATGACTCCGTTGGCGGAGTTATGGAATGCAGGATAAGCGGGTTACCCGCCGGAATTGGCGAGCCTGTTTTCGATAAATTAGATGCACGGCTCTCTGCAGCAGTTATGAGCATCGGAGCAGTAAAGGCCGTTGAGATAGGTGACGGATGTGCGGTAGCGGGCAAAAACGGAAGCGAGAACAATGATGAATTTTGTATAAAAGACGGAAAAGTCAGTAAACATACAAACCACAGCGGCGGAATCTTAGGCGGGATCAGCGACGGATCCGATATTATCGTCAGAGCTTATGTAAAGCCCACCCCTTCAATCTTTAAGGAGCAAAAAACAGTTAACAAAGAAGGCGAGGAAATTGATATAAAAATAAAGGGACGTCACGATCCTATCGTCGTTCCGAGAGCCGTAGTCGTAATGGAGAGCATGTGTGCCATTACAGTACTCGACCTTATGATCTCAAATATGTCTTCTACTTTAAAGGGCATACAGCAGTTCTATAATTAAAAACAAATAGTTTTAAGTAGTTCCATAGTAAAAGTATAAAAGCTTCCGCAAGTATCATTATCTGCGGAAGCTTTTTATCATTTCTTCTTTTTTACAAGATCGCGTTTTATAGCGGCGAAGGTCTCCTTTTCCCCTTT
>ODAI010485794.1_pt1 | contig 10975 bp, 8 predicted proteins | sample 1539321 | NCBI WGS metagenome assembly ODAI01 (sample SAMN02144231, study PRJEB22623) | gut metagenome | biome: sheep rumen | host: Ovis aries | place: New Zealand | reverse complement strand
TTTCCTCCGGCATGCTTTCACTTAGAAGCTCGCTCAGTGCATCCGGCTCAAGCTGCATTTCCTGCGTTTCCGCAAGCAAACTAAGAAGCCTTTCCATATCATTGTAATCATTCATTTCTCGTACCTCTCTTTAAAATACTTTCTGGCCTGCAGTATACCTTTTCTTTCTCCTGCGGATATTCCGAAGCCATCCTCCGAAAGCAGCGTATGCACTCCCATCGGAAGCCTTCCTAGCAGGCCGCCCAGTTTCTGTTCATATAAAACTGCCTTGACATCCTCTTCGCTGATATCGCGTTGTTTGATTTTGCCTGCCTGCAGCAGTTTGGCATCCTCCAGTTTCTTCGGTACCCAGATACGTCCGTCGTTACGGAGCGACTCGGACATAAGGGTCAGTTTGGACTGGAAATCACCGTGCTTCGGAATACAGGTCGGGTGGATCTGTGCGTAGCAGGGGTTAGCGAAATAAGCGCCGTGGCGGTACATCTGCATAGCAGCAGAGCCGTTGGAAGCCATGGCGTTGGTGGAGAGGAAGAAGGTGTTTCCGTAACCACCCGAACCTACTACTACCGCGTGGGCGAAGAAACGCTCGATGCGGCCGGTAACGAGGTTACGGGCGATGATACCACGCGCACGCTTCTCGCCGTTCTCATCTGCGATGAGCACGATGTCCAGCATCTCATAGCGGGTGTACATCTTCACTTTTCCTTTGCCGATCTGGCGGCTCAGTGCGCTGTAGGCGCCGAGCAGCAACTGCTGACCGGTCTGACCTTTGGCGTAGAACGTACGGCTTACCTGTGCGCCACCGAACGAACGGTTGTCCAGCAGACCTCCGTATTCGCGTGCGAAAGGAACACCCTGCGCCACGCACTGGTCGATAATGTTATTGGAAACCTCCGCCAGACGATATACGTTCGCCTCGCGTGCACGGTAGTCGCCACCCTTGATGGTATCGTAATAGAGACGATAGACGGAGTCACCGTCGTTCTGGTAGTTCTTCGCAGCGTTGATACCGCCCTGCGCAGCGATGGAGTGCGCACGGCGCGGACTGTCCTGAATACAGAAGTTCAGTACGTTGAATCCCATCTCTGCGAGAGACGCGGCTGCCGACGCTCCGGCAAGACCGGTTCCGACCACGATGATGTCCAGACGGCGTTTGTTAGCCGGGTTCACCAGTTTCTGATGGTTCTTGTAATTGGTCCATTTCAACTCCAGCGGTCCCTCGGGAATCTTAGCGTCCTTCGGAGTGATCACTTTAGCCTCTGCTTTCGGTGCCTCTTTAGCTGTCGGAGCAGCGATCTCCTCCGCGGCAGCCTTAGCTGCCTTACCGGCTTTCTTAGCTGCCTCAGCTACAGCCTCAACAGCCTCTTTCACCTCAGTGCGCTCGGCTACTGCTTCTACTTTCTCTTTGATTACTTCAGCTGCCTTCTTAGCAGCGTCTAATATATCTTCTTTCTTTGCCATAATCTTCAAATTTTCAAATCGTCAAATTTTCAAATTCTCATGCGCAAAGCATGCCGATGCCCATGCCCAGGTAATACAATACTACTACTGTGAACGGCAGTACAACGATGGTAGCCACCACGGTAGAGATGACCTCTACGCGTTTCTGCCACTTGAGGTTGTTGAGTCCCATGGAAGTCATAGCGGAACCTACACCGTGATTGAGGTGGAGCCACAGCACTACCAACCAAAGCAGGTAGAGCACACAATAGATTTGTCCCCAGACAGGCTCGGCGAACAGCGCTTTCGCGTACGCGGCACCGTTCTGCGGATCAAATGCGCCGGTTTCGATACCCGTCAACTCCGCAAACTGCATCTTGAACCAGAAGTTGTAGAGGTGCAAGCAGATGAAACCGAGGATGACGAATCCCAGGACGAGCATGTTCTCGGACTCCCAGGTCACGCCCTGTTTCTTAGCACGAACCTCATAACGGTCGTTGCCGCGGGCAGCACGATTCTGGATAGTCAGGTACAGACCGTAACAGAAATGTACGAGCACGAGGAACGCAATACCCAGCGAACCAATCACGGCATACCAGTTGGCGCCGAGCAAACGGCAAATCGTGTTGTACGCCTCCTCGCTGAATACCAGCGCGAGGTTCATACACCCGTGGAAAAGCAGAAACAACACCAAGGCTGCTCCACTGAGGGCCATCACGAACTTACGGCCGATAGATGAATCTTTTAACCACATAGAAAAAATTGTTTGATAAGATAAATATTTTTGTTAATTGTATATTTCCCGCAAAATTGCGTGCAAATTTACAACTTTTTTTGCATATTTCAAAATTTTTTTGTACTTTTGTGCCCGATTTGAGCAAAAAAACGTACATAGTACTCATTCTCCTATGTTTTGGGGGCTTTTTGTCGGCATTCAGCCAGGTTTCCAACGCGGGACGTTCGGTATTCTCGTTTATGAGTCTGCCGGCTTCTGCGCGATTGAATGCCTTAGGCGGATCGAACGTCAATCTGAGTGACGGCGATATATCGCTGGCGATGTGCAACCCGGCGCTGCTGCATGCCGGTTCGCATATGAACCTGCAGCTCAACTATTCCTATTATCTGCCGGGGACGATGTTCGGCTCCGCCATGTACGGTCATAATTTCGGCCGCTCACCGATCGAGAAGCCTTATTCGGGCGATGGAGAGCCGGACAAGCCGAACTATTTCGCCGTGGGACTGCATTTCCTGAGTTATGGTACGATGCAGGAGGCGTTGAGCAACGGAACGCTTACCGGGCGCACGTTCGGCGCGCGGGATATATTGGTAGATATCATGTACGCGCGACAGTTACACCCGTGCTGGAAGGTCGGCGTGACGCTCAAACCCGTCTATTCGATCTATGAATCCTACTCTTCTTTCGCCATCGGCGTGGATGTCGGCGCGCATTACCAGACGCCCGACTCCGCTTTCCAGATGGGTCTCGTGCTGGCGAACATCGGATGGCAGCTCAAGGGCTTCTACTCGGAGGAAGGCGGAAGGAATCATGAGATGCTTCCCCTCAACCTTCAGCTCGGTCTGTCGTACCGCGTGAAGCACGCTCCGCTGCGGTTCCACCTGCAGATACATAACATGCAGACATGGAAACTCGATTACGAGTGGACGGGACTGGAGAAAAGCCCTACTACCGGCGATATTATCCCGCATGAGGTCAAATGGTACGACATGATGTTCAGGCATACTATCTGGACCATCGAGATTGTACCGAAGAGCGAGAAGTTCTACATCGCTTTCAGTTACAACCACCGCCGCCGCGCCGAGTTGAACCTTGCTGACCAGAGGTCGTTAGCCGGCTTTGCTTTGGGTGTCGGTGTACGGATCAAACAAGCACGCGTCAATTTTGCAATCAGCCAGATGACGAAATCCAATTTCTCCTACCAGCTCGGTCTGGCGCTGGATATTAATTCGCTACTAAAGTAGCTCAATAATTGATAATTGATGAAAAAAATCATTGTAGCTATAGACGGCTATTCGTCCTGCGGGAAATCCACTATTGCAAAAGCACTGGCCCAATACGCCGGATACACGTATGTGGATACCGGTGCGATGTACCGCGCCATCGGTCTTTACGCCCTCCGTCATAACCTCACCGATGAGGCCTCCATCATCGCGGCGCTGCCGCAGATACGGGTGGGTTTCATCCTGATGGACGGTGCCCAGCACGTGACACTCAACGGCGAAGATGTAGAGCCGTTCATCCGCACGCTGGAAGTGGGTAATGCCGCCAGCCGTATCTCCGCCATCAAAGAAGTGCGGGCTTTCCTCGTAGCACAGCAGCAGAAGATGGGCGAAGCGAAAGGCATCGTCATGGACGGCCGTGACATAGGTACCGTGGTCTTCCCGAAGGCGGAACTGAAACTCTTCCTCACGGCTTCGCCGGAAGTGCGGGCGCAGCGGCGTTTTGACGAACTGGTGGAGAAAGGCGAACACCCCGACTATCAGGCGGTACTCGCCGATGTCAACGATCGTGACTACCGCGACACCCACCGTGCCGAAAGCCCTCTCAGGCAGGCCGAAGACGCTATTGTGGTCGATAACAGCACCCTCACCCGCGAGCAACAGATGGAGGTGATCATCGGGCTTTTTGAGAAAGCCCTGAAAAGTTGAAAGTTGAAAGTTGAAAGTTGAGATTGACAATAATAGTGGATTTTGCTTTGGGGTGACACGTGCGATCAAGGCAGCGGAGAGCGAACTGGAGAAAGGTCCGCTTTATTGTTTGGGTGACATCGTGCATAACGGCCAGGAGGTTTTACGCTTGGAACAGAAGGGTCTGCAGACCATTGATTATGATGACCTGCGCGCGCTGCCTCCCCGCTCGCGCGTGCTCTTCCGGGCGCATGGTGAACCGCCTGCAACCTATTGGATAGCCAAGCAGCGGGAGATAGAGGTTGTTGACGCCACCTGCCCGGTCGTGAAGAAACTGCAGGACCGTATCCGCGAATGTTACGAGGCGCACAAGAATGACTCGCCCCTGCCGCCCCAGATCGTCATCTACGGACAACCGGGTCACGCAGAGGGGATCGGTCTGCAAGGTCAAACCAACAACACGGCTATCGTACTGGAGTCCGCCGACCAGATTGACCGGCTTGATTTCAGCCGCCCTATCTATCTCTTCTCCCAGACCACCAAGAGCGTGGAGGGATTTCAGAGCCTCGTAGAGGCGATCAAATCACAATTCTTAGCCCGCAAGGGGCACGATTATTTCACAAATCACAATTCACAATTGGCGCTGGAAGTGCACGACACCATCTGCCGCAATGTGGCTAACCGCGTAGCCAGACTGCAGGATTTTGCCCGTGCGCAGGATCTCGTCATCTTCGTCGGCGGCGCCAAATCCTCCAACGCGCGCGTACTATATAAACATTGTGTGGAGGCAAACCCCAATACGGTCTTCATCTCCTCGGCCGAGGAGTTACCATCCGCTATCAGCCATCAGCTATCGGAAATAACAAATCCCGACTTTAAGGTCGGGATCTGCGGTGCCACCAGTACGCCTCAATGGCTTATGGAGCAGGTTAGCGAACGCTTGTCAGCTTTTTGATTTTCTTATTGAGCGCGTCGCATTTCATCAAATCTTCAATCTTCAGGTGCATGCGGTAGTTCCAGAACTGCCGCGGGTTGGACGGCACGTTGATACGGTCTGCGAACTGGTCCTTGATGCGCACGTCGCCGTCGATGGCGAGCCAGTCCTGGAGCGGCAGGATGGTCCACATTGCCGGTGAATACATATGCTGGTTGATGATGAACTCGGCAATCTCCGGCGTCATCTCTTTGGGTGCATCGCCCCACCAGCCCATCTGCTCATTGTAGAAACGCTGCGTTACCTCGCGGTCCTCTTCCCACCAAGCGCGCAGCGGGTTCATGTCGTGCGTACCGGTGGTGCAGACGCTCTGGTACGGCGCGTCAGCCGGGTGAGCAAACTTGACCGTCGGGTCTTTCGGCATGCGCTGAATCTCCAGAGAGAGAATCTGCAGTTCGTGCATGACGTCGGGTACGCACGCCGGCACCATACCTAAATCCTCACCGCAGCAAAGCATATGGGTAGCGCCGATGAGGGTCGGCAGTTTGCGCATCGCGGATTCACGCCAGAACTGCGTATGACGGCGGTAGAAATAGTCGTTGTAGATGCGCATGAGCACCTCTTTCTGGTCGGAATAGAGTTCGTTGAACGAATGGGACTGATAGATGGAGATACGCGGGTGCAGAAGTCCCGGGCGACGCTGATCCTCGACCATCAGTACCTCGCAGTGGAGGTAGATGAGTCCGTCGTGGATATTCTTCGCTCCCTCGGGAGTCAAGCCGGCAGCCACCATCTGCTGGGGATCCGCCATCAGCCGGTCGTACCACTCCTGTACCTTGAGCTGGGTGTCAAACTCGGGACGGAAGAAATAGACATACTCGTCGCGGGTCTGGAGTGCATTGCGTTTCGCCCACTCGAGGTCGTAGCCAAGCACTTCGCCTAAGAAGTTCGAGCGGATATAAGGTTTGGTCAGTCGGTCCCAGTCGAGGCACACGCCCTGACCGCAGAGGTCGTCGTAGCTGTAGGGCAGCGCCGGTACGAAATGACCGCAGAGCCCCCAGACATCGGTCTTGCGCATCTGCCAGATACGGAAGAAGCCCAAGATATGGTCCACGCGGTAGGCGTCGAAATAGTCCTGCATCTTGCGGAACCGTTTCTGCCACCAGCCGTAGTTATCCTCCGACATCTTGTCCCAGTTATAGGTCGGGAATCCCCAGTTCTGACCGCGTGCGTCGAAATCATCGGGCGGTGCACCGGCGGAAGCGTCCAGATTGAAGAGTTCCGGATAGACGGCTGCGTCCACGGAATCCGGGCTGATGCCGATAGGTATATCGCCCTTCATGGCAACGCCGATCGAGTGAGCGTAGGCTACAGCGTCCGCCAACTGCTTGTCGGCGTGGAACTGGAGGAACTTATAGAAATCTTTGGGGTTCTTGTCGCGCTTGGAGAGGAACGCGGCGTAGGGTTCCAGCCACTCTTTGTTCTTCGCCTCGAACGCCTTGTATTCTTCGGAGGAGAAGAGCGCGTCTTTATCCTGTTTGTAGAGCGCTTTGAAGAACACCATCTTGGCGTCATAGACATTCTGGTAGTCGGCAAACGAAAGGGCGTTCAGTTCGGCTTTTTGCGCCTCGTACTTCTTCTTCTGCGCCGGCGTCAGGCGACCCATCTTCTCGATATTGATGTATATCGGATGGAGCGCAAAGACGGACACGGCGTTGTAGGGATAGCTGTCGAGGTTGTTATGCCGTAGCGTGGTGTCGTTGATCGGCAGGGTCTGGATCATCTGCTGGCCCGTAGCTGCAGCCCAGTCCGCCATCTTCTTGAGGTCCTGGAACTCACCGATACCGAATCCTTCGTCGGTCCGCAGGGAGAACACCGGCACCGCTACACCCGAACCTTTCCAGCGGGGCTGCGTGCGACGGAAGCCGCGGTCGTTCTGGCAAATCACAACATCTTTCTCCACGCCCCATATCTGCCGGTTCTCGCCCCACTCGGTATCAACTACTGCGCCGGTCTTGAGGTCATATACCACGTATTTATACTCCACTATATCCTGGTCCTTAACCTGAATATCCGCGCGCCAGACGGGGAACTCAGCGTCGCTCATGACGAGCTTGTTGTCCGGCTCCCAGTTACCTAATGCCTCGCAGTTACCGATGATGGCCACTCCCTGAGTCGGCAGGATCTGCGGCAGATCGATGGAGAAACGGATATTGCCTTTAGCCGCTTTCGCTTTCGCCGGGCGCTGACGGCGGAAGAGCGATTTGAGGAAGGCAGTGGTATAGAAACTGTCCTCATAGGTACTTGCCTGCCATGCATCGCGAACGACGAGGTTCTTGTCGTTTGATTCGAGCACCAGTTCGCGCGGCTCGCCGGCTTCGTAGATGTAACCGCCGTCCTGCAGACGGATCGCATACTTGTATTGAATACTGCCAGCGAAATCACTCACGGGTACGTTTGCGGACCAGAACTCCGTCCCTTGGCAGCTCAGCACCAACGGCTCTTTCTCCGTCCATCCCAAGATTGACTCCTGCGTCTCGATAACGCATAGACTCTGGCCGTACTCGGCGCGATAATGAATCTGAAAATTAATGTTCATGGTATAATAAATTTATGATTTGTCGATTTACGGTATCATCATTTCGGGCACAAAGTTACTACAAATTTTGCATATATGCAAGGGTTTTAGTTATTTTTTCGCAAAAAAGGCCATACAAGGCATGGTAATAGCGTATTTATCGCCCATAATAGTACTCCGGCAAGGGCTGCGTTCATCGATCCGAAGACCACGATTGCCCATGCACCGCGGATGCCGACCTCTGCAACCGGTACGTTCGGCGTGACCGTCACCAAGAGATAATAAACGAATAGATTCGAAATTGTAAATTGTGAATTGTGAATTATAAATTGTGAATTGTGAATTGTGAATTGTGAATTGCTAATTGCCCCCAGGGCATATAGCACGAGCGCCAGCTGCACGCACCAGCATAGCAGCCGCACGAAACTCTGCCCGGTGCTGATGAGCAGCAGCTTTTGGTTCACCTCCGCATACTTAGCCAGCGCCTTGGGCATCAGCGCATAGGCTACCGCGAGCACGCCGAGGACTACGGCTAACGAATACAGATAACTGCCGCCTAAATAGTCCAATGCAGCCGGAGAGAACGCCAGACCTACTGCGCCGGCTATCACGATAGCAGCCGTCATCGTGGCGCTTCCTACCGCTCCCATAGAGAGCACTTTCGCCCAGATATCCTTTGTAGTTTGTGCCTTGTCACTTTGTACCTCCATCAACCCTCCCCGTGCAGGGTACTCGCCGAGTCTCCAAGGCGTTATCAGTCCCGCCAACTTGCTATAATAGACCTGCTTCTGCGCTTCGGAGAAGGGCATAGGCATGAGTGTGCGCCATTTCCACGCCTCGATCCCCATGTTCACGGGCATCAGGGCTACAGCGACCGAAAGCGCGCACCATTCCCGCCACCCCATCGTCCGGAGGCTCGTCCATAGAGAGACATAGTCATCATAGACGGCTATCTTCCACACCAGCCAAGCCAATGCGCCAATCGCAACAATCCATTCGAGAATATGATACAGACGCTTTTTATCCATTCTGCCCACAAAATTACTGCTTTTTTTGCATATGTGCAAATTTATTTGTACTTTTGTGCCGTGAAACATTTAATTGCAGTCATATTACTGGCAGCGAATATCTCCCTGGACGATATTATTCTCGACATCCATAATGCCGTATCCGAGTTCGCCGAGACCGACTATGAGCAGTTGCAGAGCGACCTCTATGCCCTCCACGACTCGCCGATCGATCTCAACCACACCTCGGATGAAGAACTCTCCCAACTCTATTTTCTTTCCCCGCATCAGATAGATGACATCTTAGCGTACGCTGACCGCCACCCTTTTGTATCGCTCTACGAACTCCGTCTTATCCCGTCCCTCGCGGACTACGAGATCCGCGACCTCCTGCCGTTCGTCACCATCCGAAGCGACGAATTATCGAACTATCGGGATACCGATAAACCGAAGTTGTACCCCGGAGAGGTTTTTGCGTTTGCCCGGCACGAGGTCCTTGCGCGCGTGGACGCCCGTAATATAGAAGGATATGAGGGTACGGATCCTGTTTATGCCGCAACGCGCTACCGTTTTGACTTCAAGCGGCAGGTCATTTTCGGTGCGCAACTACGCCGTCCGGCAGGGGGGCTGGCGAGGGATTTGCAGTACGGCGCATATATCCAGCTCCGCGACATAGCGCCGCATCTGCACACCGTGGTGGGCGGTAATTTCCAAGCCTCTTTTGGTCAGGGGCTGGTGCTGGCGCCTGTTTTTCATGCCGGCAAATCGAGATACGTCTCTTCCGCCGGTCAGCAGAATCAGGGTTTGCGGTACTACTCCTCGGTGGATGGTCAGAGTCTGCACGGGGCAGGGGCCACGTTGCGGTGGGAGTGGTCCAAGCAGACGCGGCTCGATGTCTCTGCGCTCTATTCCATGACGCGCGCGAACGTCTCCGTATGGCACCATTTGGCGGGTGCCAATCTCACGCTCCGTCACAAGCGTCTGGAGCTCCAGCTCACCGGTATTGAGAACATCTACTCCGATTCCATTCACCCGTACCGGAATGCAGCGTATAACGCACATTATTTCCGCGGGCGTACGCAGGCAGTCATAGGTGCTTCCGCGCGTTACAACCATGGTTGGTTCGACGCCTTCGCCGAACTCGCTACGGCTCAATCTTCAAATTCTCAAATTCTTAAATTTTCAAATCCCCGATGGGGCATCGCCATCATCGCCGGCAGCCGTTTCTATCCAGCCTCCGGCGTGACGCTCATCGGGCTCTACCGGTACTACTCGCCGTCCTTCGACAACGCTCTCGGATATGCGTTCTCCGAGAGTTCGCGGATAGGCGACGAGAACGGCGGTTACCTCGGTTTTGACATCACGAGGCTGCGGAACTGGCGGTTCACCGGCTACGGCGACATCTTCTATTTCACCGGTCCCAAATACGGTATCCCGAGCTCGCCCACCCTCGGCTATGACGCGATGGCGGAGGCACAATACCACTCCCCCCTTAGCCAATCGCCTTTCGCCATTTCCGTCCGCTTGCGTGCGAAGCAGAAAGACAGTTCCGTCTATTCCGCCCGCGTGCAGGCGGATATCACGCGCGGCGCGTGGTCTTTCCGCACGGTTGCCGATGCCAACTACGCGGGTTCTTACGGTCTCTCCATAGCGCAGGATGTAGCGTTGGATTTCTCCCGGCTCGCGAGTCTGAACACCCGAGTGCCTTTGGCATTGACTCTCCGCCTGCAGGGTTTTGATGTCCGCGAGTGGGCGAACCGCATTTATCTCTACGAGCACGACGTGCTCTACGCTTTCTCCATTCCGGCGACGTACGGCCTTGGCGGACGGGGGTATATATGCCTTAGGTGGCAGATTATACCGCAGCTATCGCTCTATTTCAAGTTCTCCGAGACCGTTTATGCAAAGCAATGGGCGGCCTCACAGAGCCGCCCATCCACGCGCACGGATATACATCTGCTTCTCCGCGCCAAGTTGTAAATCGTGATTACCTTACTCTGCTGCCGGTTACGGTATAGGTATTGCCGTTACGGACGATCAGCACCTGTCCGTCACGCAGCATTTTCTGCGCCTTCACCTCCGCCGCCGTGTTACCGATAGCGGTAGGTGTATTCGTTACTTTGAGTGTCACATTGACGGTTTTTTCCGCTACGATGACATATTCATCTGTATTTTCCGGATCATATACGTAGATATGAATCTGACAGGAATAATCCCCTGCTGCATCTACCAGATAAGAGACCTCACAGCCATAGGAAGAGAATTAAGGGTCATCCGGATAGCCACTGCCAGTCCATCCGGACCTAGTCTCTAATTCGTCAACGGCAAAGATACAACGGTCTTCGTCAGACACATTTACGACTGCCATTA
>ODAI014663120.1_pt1 | contig 10976 bp, 7 predicted proteins | sample 1539321 | NCBI WGS metagenome assembly ODAI01 (sample SAMN02144231, study PRJEB22623) | gut metagenome | biome: sheep rumen | host: Ovis aries | place: New Zealand | reverse complement strand
CAGCAAACCTTCCTGTAGCCTTATAAGCTTTTTCCCAATCGAAGTTTCCTGAATCAACGATTGCACCACCACCCTGAACTGCGTGACCATCCATATATTTTGTTGTTGAATGAGTTACGATATCAGCACCCCATTCAATTGGTCTACAATTAACAGGAGTTGGGAATGTATTATCTACAATAAGTGGAACCCCATGCTTATGAGCAACTTTAGCGAATTTTTCAATATCTAAAACTGTTAATGCAGGATTAGCAATCGTTTCACCGAATACAGCTCTTGTATTATCTTGGAATGCTTTATCTAATTCTTCTTCAGTTGCATCAGGTGATACAAATGTAGTCTTAATACCCATTTTTGCCATTGTTACAGCAATTAAATTAAATGTTCCACCATAAATAGATGATGAACAAACAATATGAGAACCACATTCACAAATATTGAATAAAGCAAAGAAATTAGCTGCTTGACCAGAAGATGTAAGCATTGCTGCTGAACCACCTTCTAATTTAGCAATTTTTGCAGCTACATAATCATTAGTTGGGTTTTGAAGTCTAGTATAAAAATAACCAGATGCCTCTAAATCAAATAACTTACCCATATCTTCACTAGTATTATATTTAAATGTAGTTGATTGAATAATTGGAATTTGTCTTGGCTCTCCATTATTTGGAGTATAGCCTGCCTGTACACATAGTGTGTCAATATGTTTCATAATAATCTCCTCCTAAATTAAAGTAAACGAATTTACTATTTGTTGATATGATGATTCATCAAATGGACTTAAATAACCAACTTCTTCTAAAACAGATTTAAACCCTTCTGATTTAGAGCATAAATTGAAATATTTAGTTTTGGCATCATCATAATCATTTGATGCAATTACATAAGTACCAAGTGATGGAATTAAACTTGACGAATAAGAAATATAATAAAATGCATTACTGATGCATACTCTTTTCCAATATGTCTCAGGTACTTGATTAATATTATCTCTATAATAATCAAGGCCAATTAAATCATCAATGATATTTAAATATATTTCATCAAAATCAACATTATCAAAGCTATCTAATTGATAGCATCTTAATTCAAACTCATTAACTGCTAAGCATGTTAATACAGATTGTAAATCATCAACAAGCTTATAAAGTGTTAAAGCTCGAACTAAATTACTATCTATTATATTCTCTTTTTTTAAATAATACAAAAACAAAATTTCACCAGATTGAGATTGCGTCTCACTTAGATCATAAGAACCACTACTTCCACTAGATAAATAATATGAAAAATAATGTCCAAATTCATGAATTATTGTAAATGGTGATTGATAGTTTTTTCCAAAATAAAGATAAGGCTCATTTGAATTAAAACCATATGTAGTAAAAGCCCCATCTAATGAATTATCATTTGATCCTAAAAACATTAAATTAGTTTTATTTAAATGATTATATGTATCTAAATATTTACCACTTAAATTCTCAGCGAAATGTTTAAAATATTGTTCTGAATCATCATATTTATAATTTTTTACAAAATCATTAATTGCTTTTCTTTGATAAGAATTTAATAAAGAAAGCTCTGCCTTTAAATTAGCACTTAATCTTATTAATAAATCTTTAAAATATTTTTTAGCATAATTATAAATTAAGCTAGAATCATAATATGAATAATCTCTATCATATATCTCATCATAAGCCATTTCAATATAGTTGTTATAATTTAATTCTTTTGACATTTCATTAGATAAATTAATTAATTTAGGAAATTCTATCTTAGCTTGTTCAATCTTTTCATCTAATGATAATAATTCATATTTTTGTATTAATTCATCTTGTTGTTTTTGTAGCTCATAATACTTATCAGTATAATTAAGTTTTAATACATTATCTATTTCTTCTTGAGTCCAGCCTCTAAAAAAACTAGATCTAAAATCAGAATTATAAGCATCCTTAAAGGCTTGAAGAATATACTTTCTCAAGCCTTGTAGATACTCTAAAATATTTAAATATTTTTCATTATTATCATTTGTTTTATCTAAACAATATATAATATATGCTTTAGTTCTATATTCTAAAATTTCAGTAAATAGCTTATATAAAGCATTAAAATTACTAATATAAGAATAAACATCTACACCTTGTACATATATTCTATCCATTTCAGCTTCAATATTTGAAACCTCATTTTTTATATTATCATCAAATGTATAATTTAATATTTCATCATAACTTTTTCCTCTGTTATCAACAGTTTTGTCAGAAAAATCGAATAATAATAAATTACAACTTGATAAAGTAAAACTAATAATAAAGACAAATAATATAAATAATATGCCCTTAAATCTTCTAATATTAAATTTCAAAGGCATAAAAACCACCAACCCTAAAAACTATTGTTTCAAATCTTCTTCATTCTCAACAATTTCTATATTTTGAACGTTTTCTTCAGAGGCATCTAATTTATCAAAAAATTCATCCTCTTTAACTTCAGTATTTGGAGTAGCTTCTATTTCTGGCTTATCCTTTTTAATATGACAAATAATATTAGTTATAATACCTAAAATTAATGAGCAAGCAATTGAAGTAATTGTAACCTTATTATTTGCGAATGATACAGCTAAACCACCAACACCACAAATTAAAATAACTGAAACAACAAACAAATTTCTATTATCGCCTAAATCAACCTTTTGAATCATCTTTAATCCTGATACAGCAATGAAACCATATAATACTATACATACACCACCCATTACACAGTTAGGAATTGTAGCAAGTAATGTTACAAATGGAGCAATGAATGATAATACAATACACATGATAGCTGTAACAAAAATAGTTATTACAGATGCGTTTTTAGAAATAGCAACACATCCAACTGATTCACCATAAGTTGTATTAGGACAACCACCAAAGAATGCACCTGCTATAGAACCAACACCATCACCAAGTAATGTATTAGTTAAACCTGGATCTGTAAGTAAGTCTTGACCGATTACACTTGATAAATTCTTGTGGTCAGCAATATGTTCTGCAAAGCATACAAAAGCTACTGGAATATATGCTAAAGCAACAGTACCAAAGAATGCAAAGAAATCACCAGCACTTGAAAAATCAGAAAATGCACCAAATGCTTTAATAAATGTGAAATCAGGTACCCATTGCATATTTTTAAATAATTCAAAATTAATAACCTTAAGTGCATCATTACCTGCAGCAAATCCAATTCCTGTAAATATAGCAGCAAATACATAACCTGCACCAATACCAATAATAAATGGTATAGCTTTTAAGAATTTCTTAGCAAACACAGAAACAATAATTGTAACAAACATTGTTATTAAACCAGTAACTAAACATAAATAAACACTTGCAGTATTACCTTTATTTAAATCACTAATAGCAGCACCAGCAAGAGAAAGCCCGATAATAGCAACTGTAGGTCCTATTACTACTGCTGGCATAATCTTATTAATCCAAGCTGTACCAGCAAATTTAACAGCGATTGCTAATCCTACATATACTAAACCAGCTAAAGCAGCACCAATAATTAATCCCAAATAACCAATTGCAGCTGTAGCAGCACCTGCGAAAGCTGCAGTCATACTACCTAAGAATGCAAATGATGAGCCTAGGAATACTGGACTTTTAAATCTTGTAAATAATAAATAAACTAATGTACCAACACCTGCACCAAATAAAGCAGCTGATTGGCTCATTTGAGATCCAGATCCTGCAAAACCTTCTACTGATGTATTACCATTGATAATAAGTGGTACTACAATTGTAGCAGCTAAAATAGCTAGCAATTGTTGAAATGCAAATAAAATAATTTTTCCTACTGGAGGTCTGTCATGAACACCATAAAGTAATTTTTCCATCTTTAAATTTTCCCCTTTTTTCCCTCTTTTTTTATTATTATTTATAAAATCTAAAAGCTGTATTAGAAAATACAGCAATTAGTTTTTATTAACTTTTTGGTATGGAATCCATCCATTCTTTTAAAGAACCATCTAAAAAATCAATTTTTCTAGCGAACAAATAAGTGAATTCATTAATTTTAACAGTTTTACCTTCTAAAGCCACAGAAGCCCCAATAAAGAACGCTAGATATTTGTTTCCATTATCTTCATCTAAATTCTCAAAATTCAAGCATAATGGATTACCATCTTTTAGTTTTAATACTAAATCTCTAGCATATTCTTCATCATCCTTCATTTTAGAAAGAATAATTTTATCTTTTGCTAAGGATTCAACTTCAACTTCAGCACGTTTTTTACCGAATAACATTAGGCTTCCTCCTCTTTCTTATAATTTGAATGAACCATAGCTCTAGTTCCTTGTCTAACCATAATTAATGTTGTATCAACATATTGTTCTAGAATTTCCATTCTTTGAGGTGGGCAGGCAATTAATACTTGTAGTGGCATTGATGAAATGAAGTTCATCATAGCACGCATACGGTTACCATCCATCTTATCGAATACTTCGTCGAACATTACTAAACCAATAGGATCTCCACCAGCAAATCCACTCTTTGTATATACTCTTACGAATGAAGCTATAATAGCAACATAGAATGGAACCTGAGTTTCACCTCCGGATTTTTCCTTAAATACTTTAGAATATGTCATTGTATCACCATCTCTATTAGTGATCTTAATATCATAATCCATATAAGTTCTATAATCAGTAAACTTATTAATAGCACCATTACTATTTAATTCATCCATAGATAATGATTCAAATAATTCTCTGATTTGTTCATCATATTTATTTTGGAAATCATATGTGAATAAACCTTGATTTAAATCAACTAATTCAGATGTAACCATATCATAGAATTGTGCATATTCACTACTTCTAGGGAATATGAATTCATAATGGTCATTACCGAATGTAATATTTTGTAATGTTTCATTAATCTTACCGATTTCTTGTTCAGCAGATAAGATATTATTACGTAATTTAGCAATGAAATCCTCTTTGAATACAACTTCAGCAGATTCTCTTGCTTGTCTTACCTTTTGTTCATATGAAATCAATTCACTCTTTTCTAGCTTATTTAATTCAGCTAAGAATTTATTCATTTCATCTACACCAACAGAAAGTGTTGAATTGTATTTATTAATATATGCATATTGCTTAGAAACTAAATTTTCAGTTAAGCTTGAATAGCTGTGTTGTTCAGTTTCAAATCTTTCTTGATATTGAGCAAGAGCTTGTTTGAATGAAACTCCACTAACAATTGAATTAAATTCAGCCTTAGCTCTTTCAGCTATACCTAAATTGTCAGCAACTAATACCTTTAATTCTTCATTTAATTCAGTTACTTCGTTTTGCTTATTATCAATATCATTATTTAAAGAATCAATTCTAGAATTAATACCACCTATTTCAACAAATAAATTAGTCTTCTTTAAATCATTTGCCTTAATAGTATCCATAACCTTATGATAATCATCCTCTAAATCAGATGAAGATAGATTCTTAGCTCTTTGTTGTTGCTTCTTTAAATCTTCTAATACTTGACGCTCATGTTGTAATTCCAATGCCTTATCTAAATCATCAATAATAGGTGAAATATTGATAGAATCTAATAAATCAATTTCAGTATTTAATGATTCAATCTTAGCATTTAATTCAGAATATCTAGATTTAGCCTCCATAGCCTTAGCTTGCCAAATCTCACTCATCTTAGCAGCTGCACCCTTACCCATGAATGGCTTATCAATATTAGGGTTAAGGTTAGTAACTGTATAACCACGATAAATTAAGAAATCCTTAGTGATAGCTTGTTGATGCTTTTCAAGATCTAATACATCATCAACCATGATTACGTTACCACAAGCAAAGTTGATATAGCATCTAGCATCTGAATTTTCACATTCAATAATTGATGCTACCGAATTTGGTTCAAAGCTTGTATATTTACTAATTTGCTTAGTATTAACTAAACCTATACCATAAATTCTATATCTACTCTTAATTCTATTAAAAATTTGTAATGCTTGGTCATAATATCTAGGTTCAACAATAAACATGAATCTACGATTACCTAAGAATACTTCTACTGCATCAGCCCATTCAGGATCAGTAATTTCACATAATTCAGCTAAAATATGAACACTAATATCATAATTGTAAACTCTTTTTAAGCCTTCTTGAATTTCTTCTCTAATTGAAATTAACATCGGATTATAATTAAGTTTATTTTGCTTTAAATCTCTTAAAGAAACTGTTATTTGATTAATTTCAACAACAATCTTATTTAAATCAGATTGAATAGAACCTAATTCTTGGTTCTTCTTATTTATAATTTGAGATAAACGACCATTTAAATCTCTTAATCTAGTCTTAGTTTCTTCAACCTGTGAAGTATTAATTAAGCTTAAATTAATATTTGCAAGCTCATTATAAATTTTATCATCAGATATCTTCTTTAAAGAATTAACTATATCCTTAAATCCAGCAGCTCTTTTTAAGAATGAATTTTCATTTTCTTCTAAATGTTCAATATTAGAATTAGTTCTTAAAATTTGTCTTGAAATATATTCACTAGATTTAAAATCCTCATTACCAGATAGCATATTATAGATTTCTCTAGATCTATCTTGTAAATTAGCTGTTTCATATTCTAATTCTTTTATTGCTTGGTTCTTAGTTTCTCTTAAAGATTCTTCCTTAAGTATTTGCTTCTTACAATCAATGATTTCATTCTTAACCTTTTCTAGGTCAAATAATTTCATTAAATATTCAAGATATGCTTTGTTTTCATTAATCTTTAATATTTCTTGATATACAAAATCAATTTCTCTTAGGTCACTAATCTTATTTTGAATTTGTTTTAAGGTTACTTCTAATTCCTTATAAGCTCTAATTGAATCCTTAATTGCAGTTACATCAATTTCCTTTGCTTCAAGAATATTTTGATAAATAAATTCTTTAACATCAGAGATAGGCTTAAACGCTAAAGCCTTAGGAATCAATCTATAGAAATCCTCATTGATTGAACCAAAAGCATTTCTAAATCCTCTTTTTGCATCCTTCTTAGTTAAGAAATATTCAAATAAAGAATTATGTTTTCTAAATTCAACAGTACCATAAATTGTTCTATTTTCAGAAATGAACATTGAATCATTGATTCTATCATCACTTCTATAGAATAAGCTCTTTGGAGCGGTTAAATCACCAAATGCATCAATTACAGCACCAACTGTAAAATATGTATCAGTCTTTTCATCATGGAATTCTAAGGCAATATGACCAGAAACATCACCATTTCTTAAATATTCCTTATCATCCATACCTAATTTACATTTTACATAGCCACGTAAATCACGCTTACCTTTTTCGTTAGCTGCAAGGTTAAATACAGTATCACCAGCAGTTAAAACATAAGTAATAGCATCCATGATAGTTGATTTACCAGAGGCATTAGCACCTGAAAGCAAAGTATTGTTCTTTATTTCAATAGTCTCATTTGAAAGGTAATGCCAGTTTATTAATCTAATTTTAACTAACTTTTTCAAATTACTTTACCTCCTCTTCAGCTATTCTATTAATAGTATTAAATACTTCAGTTATGTCTTCAGACTTAATTGCCATAAGAATAGTAGGTAAAATTACTAATTTACAGCTTGATGAATTAATATCACCTGTTACTTCAATAAGATTGTATCTTCTTAATAATCTAATTGAACTAATTAAATCAGTTTTATTTAATTTTCTTTTAATTTCAAGCATATCGTATTTAGCATGAATATCAGCAACAGAACATACGATATTATCATTTAAAGATGTATCCTTCATCTTTTCATGATATAAAAGTCTTAATATTAATAAAATTAATGATTCATCTCTTCTAAGCTTTAATGTAGTTTGAGAATTAGCTCCACTTAATTGAACAGCACCAAGTTGTAAATCAAGTGTTATTTCATATCCTAAAATTTGAAAGAATTCATCAAATACTTCTTTATAGCTCATCAAGAAATAGTAAGCTTCTTTATTATCCTTCTTATCTCTTGATAAAAATGTTTGAGATAATAATTTATTGCAGGTATCTCTAAATTCCTGTTGTTGAGTTAATGTCATCTTTTCTAACGCGTCTAACATAATTCCTAATCCTTCTTAATAATTTCAAAATCTTTTACAACAAAACGCTTTGTATCTATCATATTATCTAAAAGCTTAACTTCAAAGTTTCTATCAGCTGAATAGATAATACAATAAACTACCATTAAAAATTCACTTCTAGTACAATCATAATTTAAAACATTAGATGCTCTAAATTTACCATCAACTAAATTTTTATCAAGATAAACTTTGATTTCTTCTTCGTTATAAGAATTCTTAAATTGTTTCATGAATTCTTCATCAAATGTAAATCCTTCAATACTATAATCATCTAATACTTGATTATATTTTCTAGAATAAGAACCTCTTGGAGTATATAATGATGATTCATTATCATAAACCTTAAGATTTGGTAAATTATACAATTTACTTATTTGAGTCATTGCCTTATCAACATTACCAGCCTTAGCTGATTGTCTTACATATTTTAAGATAGTATTAATTTTACCAATTACATTATCTTCTTCTGTTAATAAGAACTTAATCTTACCAATTGTTGAATTTACATAATTTCTATTCTTGTTATCAATTTCATAAATGAAATCTTCAATAGCATTGAATGCATCAATAACCTCATCGATTTGTTTGATTGCTTTATTAATAGCATCATTCTCAGTTTTAGTAAATGCCACGTAATTCTTACTAATTGATCTAACAATTGTTTCATCCTCTTGCATTTTTTCAAGCTGAGTTATTATTGAAAGACGATATCTATCAATGTTATCTGATATTTTTAATTTGACATAATTCTTATCATAAATATCATTCTTATAAGCAATTAATTTTTCCATTAAATCTTTAATTTCAGTATTATCAATAACAGAAGTTATATATTCTTTCATTCTTGCATCTAATCTTCTTAAAGATCTAATTAATTGTTTTGTATCAGAATAAATAAGTGAGAATGTTAAAGCATAATCGATATTATCTTTCTGAGATAACAATGAATAAATAGAATAAATATATCCTTGGTATTCATTTGGATTAATATAATCTTCTGGTAAATCTTCACCAAATTCAAATTGAGGATAAGCTTTAAGAATTGCTTCACAAATCGTAATAGCATCATCCGAGAAGTTTAAAACCTCGACATAATCATTTGTTACATCAACATAAATCCAGCCACATTCTTCCATTCTTCTTAAAATATAATTTGCAAGTTCACGCTTAGATTGTGGATTAGATTCTTCATCCTCTTCATTTTCAACATCATATAAATATTTCTTGTTTGATTCCAAAAAATATACAAGGTCATCAACAACAATCTTTTTGTCGATACCTAGGATAGTACCAGTTTCATAAACCTTGAAAACCTCTAAAATACTGGCTAAATATATCCTTTTATTTTTTGATGCTAATAACGAGAAGAAGTTATCTGGGACCATATCAAAAAAATCCATTTTTATAACATCCTCCATTTAAAATCAATATCATATTAATTTTATCAAAAAATTAAACCGTTTTCAATTGAGTTAAATATATTTTTTAATATATTTAATATAAAAAAAGAAAAACCAACGATTTTTTTAAATCATTGGTTATTTTTATACTATCTTTTAAGCCAGTCTGGAAGATTATCATTAACTGGAGTAGCATCTTCTTGAGCTTTTCTCTTTTCTTCTTCCTTCTTTTGCTTCTTAAGCTCTTTAATTCTCTTTTTCTCACTTTTAGGATCAATGTTTTCAAATATTTCTCCAACTCGACTACCTGGTTCAATTACTTCTTCTTCAATAGGTTGAGAAGTAATAGTTGGAATTTCAATATTCTTATCACTCATATTCTTGAATATAGCTTCACTTATATCACCGAATCCAGATTCAGCAGCTTTCATATCGTAACCTGTTGCAACAACTGTAACAACAAATTCATCGCCTAAGTCTGAGTTGATTGCAGCGCCAAATATAATATTTAATGATGTACCAGCATTATTTCTGATTTCTTCAATTGCTTGATTAACTTCTGTTAATGCTAAAGACTCACCTGCATTAATATTTACAATAGCATCTGTTGCACCATCAATTGTTACTTCAAGTAAAGATGAATGAACAGCATTTCTAGCTGCTTCAATTGCTCTATTAGGACCTTTAGCAACACCGATACCTAAAAGGGCAGTACCCTTTTCCTTCATTACAGAGTTAACATCGGCAAAGTCTACATTTATAACTCCAGGTATAGCAATGATTTCTGATATACCCTGAACACCTTTTCTTAATACATTATCTGCTTCACGGAAGGCAGCCATCATCTTAGTTGACTTATCAACAATTTGTAATAATCTTTGGTTAGGAATAACAATTAGAGTATCAACATACTTCTTTAAATTCTCTAAACCAACAGCAGCATTTTTCATTCTCGCTGGGCCTTCAAAGAAGAATGGTTTAGTACAAATACCAACAGTTAAACATTTATGTTCCTTAGCAACCTTTGCAATAACAGGCGCAGCACCTGTACCAGTTCCACCACCCATACCACAAGTAATGAAAACCATTTGAGCATCACCAATCATATCATGAATATCATCTTCTGATTCTAAAGCGGCTTTTCTACCTATTTCAGGATTACCACCTGCTCCTTGTCCATGAGTAGTTGTTTTACCAATAAGTAATCTATTTTCGCATTTAGAAACTCTTAAATCTTGAGCATCTGTATTAACAACATAAAATTCTACACCTAAAACTTCGTTTTCAATCATGTGATGAACAGCGTTCTTACCAGCGCCACCAACACCGATTACCTTAATCTTGGTTCTCGCAGTATCAAGTTCATCTAAATCATCAAAAATCATACTAAATGCCCTCCTCGAAAAATAGTATTACCTAAGTAAATATTATTATATTTTAT
>ODAI014110015.1_pt1 | contig 10976 bp, 12 predicted proteins | sample 1539321 | NCBI WGS metagenome assembly ODAI01 (sample SAMN02144231, study PRJEB22623) | gut metagenome | biome: sheep rumen | host: Ovis aries | place: New Zealand | reverse complement strand
TTTGCCCCTTTTAAGCTAGCGCAAATTCGCTATTTTTGGAATTCTTTGTCTAATTTCTGGGCTTATTATAGTTCAATCGCCTGAAACCAAGTTGCAAGCAAGTGCGTAGCAACTGGAGGCGATTGAACGGGCCGGCACCGAGTCCTGCCCCAGCTAACAAAGGCATCCAAAAGGGTGCCTTTTTTTTTCTACAAATCAAAATCCCCGGGTAAAACAAGAGGTTGTGTTGACAACCCCATGCAAAATCGCTAGAATTCGCTTCACTTGGAAATTTTTTTCGTTGGAGGAATGACATGAAAAACCTTTCTGGAAAAGCAAAACTCATTTTCAAATGCGCGCTTGGACTTTCTCTCTCAGCCCTGATTTTTGCATCCTGCTCAAAAAATGAGCCCGTGGTAAGCGAGCCGGAGACTCCAAAAGAGTCCGCCGTAAAGACGGAAAAGCCTGCCGAGAAAAAATCCACCGCCTCAACGCTCTCGTCCGATTTGAAGGATGTCGGTTCCGCCGTGGAAAAGCTCGGTGAGGATGTTGCCAAAAGCGACGAGGGAAAAAGTCTTCTAGGCACAGCTACAAAAATAGTGGACGGAAGCAAGGGAGCCTTGGACACCCTGACATCATCCGACACATACAAGGACGTGATTGACTCAATCACAAGCAGCGATGGGTACAAGAACACGAAGGAAGCCGTTGACAAAGCCGTGGAGACAGTAAAATCAGTCTCAAGTGAGGATCTTGCGAATGCTGCGAATTCTGCCGTGGAATCCCTGAAATCAAGCGAGGTGGCTGAGACAATCAACACGACCCTTGACAATTTGGGAAAATATGCCGAGGATCTCAAATCCACAGGGGAGGAAACAAAAAAGACTCTCAACGATCTTAACGGTCTCTTAGGCGGATTGGGACGGAAAAAATCAGAAGGCGACTCTGAGTAATCCGCCCATTCCCATATCCATTTATTTTTTGTCGATTCCACGGTCCCCGAAATTCATGCAAAGGCCCAGAAAAATCTTTAGGTCGTGCCCGGAAAGAAGGTCCGTGGAATTTTGAAAATGCACTCCGCCCGTTGAAATCTTCAGTCCAAGGAAGGAGCCAGCAAGTGGAACCGCATATCCTGCCCCGAGATTGAATCCCAGGTGGAATCCCTTTGTGTTCAAAAGATAGCACTTGTACATCGCGTTGAATGCGAGCGCGAAATCGAACTGTCCGTAGATGTCCAGAATCTGGTCCCAGAGAAATCCCGCGTTGAACTCAAGCGACGGACTGAACGAAACTGAATTCATCTCGTCGAAGGAGTAACGGAAAATCGGTCCCAGCGTTGCGAATGCTTCCCCCGCAAATTTGATTTTGAAATCCGCCCAGTCAATGTTCACAATTTTCAAAAACTCGGTTCCGAAAGTTGTGTTGATTCCAATGTCCAGATTCTCGTTCTGCGTCCCGAAGAAAAAAGAGAGGTTCCATTCATTTCCCGCAAGAGAGTAGGAAGCGGCTGCAACATCCCCGTCAGGACACCGGTAGGCCCTTTGGCTTGTCGGTATGAAATAATAGTTTATGCACAGCTCCACGTTCGCGAAAGCCACACCCGCCGAAATAATCAGCATGGAAAAAATCAGGATAATTTTCTTGTCAAATCTCATGCCATGATTTTATCAAATCCGGAGCATGGAATCAAGGGATAGAATAGGAGAGAGGAATGAGGGGTTAGCGGAAATATCTTGCGGTCAGGGCATCGGCAAGGTACTGGGATTTTCGGAATGTCTGCAAAATCAGCGGGACGAAAAGCGGGATGAGAATCTTGAGTTTCGCAAATCCTTTTTTTCCGTCGAACGCGCCGCGGATCAGCTGTGTCTTGATGATTCCGGAAAGCTCGTCCAAAAGCAGGGGGATGAAACGGAACATGATGCCTATGACGAGGACAAAGTATCGCACGGGAATTTTTATCATCGCGAGAGGTTTGAGCAGTCCCGAGATTCCGTCCATGATTTCCCTTTCGCTAGTCGTGTAGATGTAAGTGCCGAGGATTGTGAGTATGGCGGGGGCACGGACAAAAATCTTCAGCGTGTTCTCAATCTTTCCCCTTGTGAGCCTCAAAAATCCCTTTTCGAAAATCACCGTGGAGGAATCCGCGCTTGATGAGTAGAGGAAAAATTGCACTGCGGCAAAAAAGAGAAGCCATGGAAGCAGCTTGACGAAAGCCGTGAGTGTCTTCCTTAGCGGATATTTTGAGAGAAGGGCGTAGGCTATGGAAAGTGCGAGCATGGACAAAAGAAAATATGCGTTTCCGGCTGCCACTGTCGTAAAAAAGAGGACCATGAAAAGAAGCGTCTTGATTACGGCGGGCATACTTCCAATCAATGAGCGTGGAGCCTTGGGAGGAGCCATGAGCGCGGCGGATGTTTTTTGAAGTGATTTTAATATGGAGGAGTTTTGCATGACACCCATTTTTTTCAGTCCGCTTTCCGGGCTTGTTTTGTCTTCCAGTTTTGATTCCGCCTCTGATTTTGAGCTTCCGTTCAGTTTTTTCCATGAAATCTGCACGTCGGCATAATCCGCTTCCTCCATGCGGTGTGTGCTGAACAATACGGTCTTTCCGGATCGGGCAAGGCTTCTCATCATCTGCAGGACTTTGATTCTGGAAATGGGATCCAGCGCGGATGTGGGCTCGTCAAAAATCACTATCTGTGAGTCGAGGGCTACTGTTCCCGCAAGGGAGAGCTTTCTTTTTTCTCCCCCCGAAAGATTGAATGTCCCTCTGTCGGCGAATGTCCCGTATGGAAGCCCGCAAAGCTCCATGGAATTTTTTACTCTCTCCACCAGAGCTTCCCCTTTTACCCCGCGTTTTTTTGGACCGAACGCGACGTCATCAGCGGCATAGGTTTCAAAAAGGGCCGCCTCACTTTCCTGCAATGAGAGCACGGGTCTTTCCGACGCAAGGATTTCACCTTCACATTCCTTCAGTCCCGAAAGACATTCAAAGAGAGTTGATTTTCCGCATCCGCTTGGTCCTGTGAGTGCCGTGAGGGTTCCGCTTCGAAGCTCAAGGGAAATGTTCTCGAAAACTTTTTGTCCCGGATATGAGAATGTTAGGTTCTTTGCTCTCAGGCTGATTTCACCTTCCGTTTTTATTCCGTCATCCGAAGAGAAAAGAATCGAGTCATCGCCGAAAAGTTTTAGCTGTAAATCCGTGCGCGAGAAAAAATCTGTCCTTGGTCCGTCGAAAACAAGCGAGGCATTTTCCATGACGATTATTCTTCCTGCCCTCATCGCCTCATCCCTGTCATGCGTTATGTGCACGATTGCGTGTCCGCTGCGGTTCCATTTGTCAATCAGCTGGAGAATCTCTGTTCTGGATGCCGGGTCAAGCATTGCGGTCACTTCATCCAAAATCAGGAGGTCGGGAAATAGCGCAAGGATTCCGCTGAATGCAAGCCGCTGTGTCTGTCCGAGTGAAAGTTCGAATGTCCTTGAGAGAGCCTTGTCCGCGAGGGATACCACCGAAAGACATTCCATGGTGCGGAGCTCAATCTCACTTTTGTCCATGTCAAGGTTCTGTGGCCCGAATGCCGTGTCCCTTTCGACCACTCCCGCAACAATCTGCTCCTTGGGCTGCTGGAAAACTATGCCGGGAATTATGTCGCCGTTGATTTGGACGCTTCCGGAATCAGGAGAAAAAAATCCTGAGAGCATACGGGCGAGAGTGCTTTTACCCGAACCGTTGCATCCCAAAACAGCGATGTATTCCCCCTCTGAGATTGAAAGACTGATATTTTTCAGTGCCTCCACGGATGTCTGAGGGTATGAGTAAGTTGCGTTGCTGATTTCGACAAGTCTTTTCTTCTCTGGCATGATGTGGATTCTACAACATTTTTAAATTTTCCACAATAGAAGGGGAGGAGATAGGAGAGAGGATGAAGTTTTCGGAGGTTCCTTGCATCGTCAGAGGAGTCGTAGAAGATGTCTATTCTTCTTTCAGTTTTTCAATAATCTTATCACTGCCCACAAATGCTTTTGATAACTCTACTGCCAGCCACTTCATAAATTCTTCTAATAAGTGTAGAAAAAAAATTGTCAAGACTTTAACCTCTCACCTCTCACCTCTCAATTCTCACCTCTCAGTTTTCACCTCTCAGTTTTCACCTCTCACCTCTCAATTCTCAATTCTACCCTCCCCTTGACTATTTGCCGAAGAAAATTTAAATTGATTTTGTAGCATTTGCTTTGAAAATCCTGGAGATGATAAAATGGAAAAGATAAAACTCGTCGTGCTTGGAATTGCCGTAATCATGTATGCGCTGATTGTGATTGTGCCGAAAAAAAAGGTTCTCTTTACGACTCTCGCGGCCCTTTCGATTGTGGGACTTGCCTTTGTTTTTCCCGACGCAATCTTCAAGCTGCCGCAGGACCTTGTGGTGGCAGAGGACGTGATGCAGAACCGTCTCTTTGCCCTTGAGCACTGCATTTTCGACGGTGTAATCAACTGGAACGTGATGCTGATTTATCTGGGAAGCATGATTCTTGCGTCCCTCTTCATATTTTCCAAGGTTCCCTCCCGGATTGCCGATGCCATAATCTCCAGGACTCCGAACACGGGACTTGCCATGGTCCTGATTCTTGTTATGACCGGAATAATCTCAATCTTCGTGGAAAATGTCGCGACCGTTCTTGTGATGGCTCCCGTTGCCATGGCTCTCTGCAAAAAAATCAAGGTGAATCCGACTCTCTTTATGATTGGACTTGCCGTGATGAGCAATCTGGAGGGATGCGCCACTTTGGTAGGTGATCCGCCGTCAATGATTTTCGCAGGATATGCCGGATTTAATTTCAACGACTTTTTCATCCACTCGGGAAAGATCTCGGTATTTTTCATCGTGCAGGTGGGGCTTCTCGTAGGCTCAGTTTTCTTCTATCTTTTCTTTGCGAAAAACGGTCGAAACGTGGTGGAGGTGGAAAAGGAAAAGGTGGTCTCATGGTTTCCCCTCATCCTTCTTTGTCTCATGGTTGCGGGGCTCGCATCAATGTCATTCGTCAAATTCCGTTTTCCATATACGGCGGGTGCCTTTGTTCTGGGGCTCGGAATTGTCGGTCTTTTATGGTACATCATCCGCACGCGTTCTCTCAAGGCACTCCGTGTTCTGCTCAGGGATTTGGACTGGGAGACGATTTTCTTTTTAATCGGAATCTTTGTCGTGGTGGCGGGAATTGAGGCGGTGGGCCTTTTGGAGGATCTTTCAGTCCTTTTGGCATCCCTCACCAAGGGCTCTAAGTTCACGGGCTTTGTACTGATTCTTGCGGTGTCCATCGTCATAAGCGGATTCGTGGACAATGTGCCCTACATACTTGCCATGCTTCCCGTGGCTGATTCCCTTGCGAAAAATCTGGGGCTGAATCCTGAGCTCTACATGTTCGCTCTGTTGATTGGAAGCTGCCTTGGTGGAAATCTCACTCCTTTCGGGGCAAGCGCGAATGTAGTTGCCATGGGAATCGTGAAAAAGGAAGGCTACCCGATGGGATTCGGCAAATGGCTTAAGGCGGGTGTTCCATTCACATTGCTTACCACAGCTGCCTCCGCACTGGTCTTGTATTTGATTTGGGCATGATTTGATCTTGATTTTTTTGTCGCATGGCTATAGAAAAAAGATTTGAAATTTTATATACTCAATCAGGGAGTTTTACCCTTTTTGAAATTGATTTCCTTTAGACGGAGGAGTTTATGGCTGATGAGGCTTTGAAAAAAAAAGTTCTGGAGACATTGGAGGCGTTCAGACCTGCTTTGAATGCTGAGGGCGGCGACATGGAGTTCCTTGAGATTGACGAGGAGAACAAAGTTCATATCAAGCTGACCGGTGCCTGCGATGGATGTCCCATGGCCACCATGACCTTGAAAATGGGAATCGAGCGATACCTGAAGGAGACCTGTCCCGAGATATCTGAAGTGGTTCAGGAGTTATAGAAAAATATGAAGATTGAAAAAAATTCTGTTGTTACAATCAACTACACGCTCAAGGGCGACGACGAAAATGTGATAGACACGTCCGTGGGTCAGGAGCCGCTCATCTACATGCACGGTAATAACTATCTGCTTCCGAAACTTGAGGAGAGAATCGAGGGACACGAGACCGGGGATAAAATCTTTGCGGTGCTTTCACCTTCCGAGGCATACGGTGAGTACGACGAGAATTTGGTCGCGGAGATTCCAAGGGAAAACTTCGAGTTTGACGGTGAGATTGCGGTCGGATCAAAATTTCAGGCCGACACACCCCAGGGACCTGCCATAGTAACTGTGTCCTCCGTTAGCGGCGACAAGATTACCGTGGATGCGAACCATGAGCTTGCCGGAAAGACCCTGCATTTTGAGGTGGAGATTCTTGATGTCAGGGAAGCCACCCAGGAAGAGATTAGAATGCAGAGCGAGGGCGGATGCGGATGTGGCGGTTGTTCAGGCTGCGGTGACGGATGCGGCTCTTCGTGCGGCGAAAACTGCTCGTGCGGGGAGTGCGGCTGATACTTACACGGAAAGGAGCTCCTATGGAAGATTTCATCAAGACGAATTATCACCCGCACAGTACTTTCTGTGATGGAAAAAACACTCCTGAGGAGATGGTCCTTGCAGCCATTGAAAAGGGATTCTCTGTCCTTGGTTTCAGCAGCCATTCGATGCAGCCTTTTTCAAGCGACTGGCACATGTCATGGAAAGATCACGGCTCTTATGTAAAGGAGACCGACCGCCTCAAAAAGGAATACTCCGGAAAAATAGAGATTTACAGGGGATTCGAAGCTGATTATATTGAGGGAGTCTGTTGTCCGACTTTCGAGCGCTACAGGGATTTTTCCCCCGACTATCTGATTGGAGCCGTCCATTACGTGCCATGTCCCCACGGATATTATGGTGTTGACGGTAAATTTGACGAGACAAGGGAAAAGATAGAGACTCTTTACGGCGGTGACAGAAAAAAAGCCGTCCAGGAATATTTTGCAGCGGAAAGGGACATGCTCAAAAAGGGCGACTTTACCATTCTGGCACATGCTGATTTAATCAGGATACAGAATTCAAAGAAAGCTCCCGACAGATTTTTTGACGAGGGTGAGAGCTGGTACCGTGATGAGCTCAGGGAAACTGCCCGGGTCATAGCCTCCGCCGGTGTGTGCGTGGAAATCAACACAGGAGCCATCGCACGCGGATATCTGGACACGCCTTATCCCTCCCAGGATTTTCTTTCCTTCTTGAAGGACTACAATGTGCCGCTGACCCTGAGTTCCGACGCTCACAGAACCGAGCATCTTGACCATGCTTTTGACATGGGAGTGCAGTGGGCAAAAAAAGCCGGGTTCACGGAGCTTCAGTGCTTTGTCTCAGGCAAAATCCGCTCCATGAAGATTTGATTTTAAGCTTTAGTTCATTCTTTCCCGCTTTGACTGGCAGTTCACGCAATAAGCCGCATAAGGAATGTAGTCAAGGCGTGGCTCAGGAATGGGTTGTCCGCACTCAAGGCAGATTCCGTACTGGTTCTGCTTTATCCTCAGAAGAGCGTCATTGATTTGGTTCAGGCGGTTCGCGTCCTGTTCCCCGAGCTGATTCAAAAGGCTTCCGTCAATCCTGCTGGATGCCTGATCCACCTCGTCCCCCGGCTCATTGTCCGTCGCTATCTTGGAGACTTCCTCGTTCCTTCCCGATATGGACGCAAGAAGAGCTTCCCTTTGCTCCAAAAGCTTTTTCTTCTGCTTTTCGATAAAATCCTTTTTCATTCGATTCCCCCTGGAAAATATTCGAGCCGCTTCCTTAAAACACATCCCACGGATGCTTTTCGTTTTTTAGAAGTTTCTATCTTATTGACTTTTTAGCTCATTTTGTACATACTAGTATAAGTATTTTTCGAAAAAAAAGCAAATAAATTCTAGAAAAATCGAAAAACCACACTGGAGGATTTTGTGGCTAACAAGGACGAAGCTATTGAAGTTGAAGGTATCGTGAAGGAGGCTCTGCCGAATACCATGTTCAGGGTAGAGCTGCAGAACGGAGGGCACGTCATCCTTGCCCATCTGAGCGGAAAAATGCGCAAGCACTATATCAGGATTGTTCCCGGCGACACCGTAAAAGTAGAGCTCTCCCCCTATGACCTGAACAGGGGAAGAATCATTTTCCGCGAGCGTTAATCAAAGAGAAGATTATAATCTTTGGTTTAGGCGTTGACTTCCGGACTGATAAAATCCCAGACTTTGTTCCAATACACATCTGGATTCGCAAACTGTGAGCCGCAATGGTCAGCCCGGGGAATAACGAACCAGTCTTTTTTTGAGCGGGTCGCTATGTAGTTTTTGCGGATCATGGAGACAGAAACAAAATTATCATCTCCGCCATGAAGAAAGAGAATCGGCGTGCGGGATTTCCTGAGTTGCTTTACGGATGACGCTGTGCCGAATGTATAATGGAACCGAAGCCCGCAGAAAAGAGTTCCCAGATGAAGAATGGGAAACGCCGGTTTTTTGACGAAGGTGCGCCACACATGAAAGAATTCATCCCTCACCGACGTGTATCCGCAGTCAGATACGGCAGCCTTGACTTGTTCGGGCAGATTCTCTCCTATTGTCATCATGACGGAGGCAGCTCCCATGCTCTCACCGTGAAGCACAATCCTTGCGCCCGCATCCCTTGAGAGAATTTCGTTGATCCACGTGATGTTGTCTTTTCTCTCTAGCCATCCCATGCCGAAAGCCTTTCCCCCGCTCATCCCGGAGGCACGGTTTTCCACCATCAGGACATTGAATCCGTGCTCGAAGTATTTGCATCCGTATGTGCATGTGTTTCTAAGGCTCCCCTTCCATCCGTGGAGAACTATGACCCATTTGTGGCTCGTGAGTTTCTGGGGATAAAAAAGCGCGTGAAGTTTGAGGGAGTCGAAGCTTTCTGTCCACCAGTCCTCATGATCTGTCTCACCAAGCCATTTAAGGGCGTTCTTTTTTATTTGCGAGCTGCTCTCATCCGAAGTCTCGTCAGGATCGGAAAGCGGCTGTTTTTTCCATGCCCTGCTTGAGGGAACGAGAAATGAGTCCAAAATCACGTTGGCTGCGATGCAAAGGATGGTAAAGGCAAGAACCAGTGCTCCTCCCGCACAAAGAATGACAATCTCCCTTATCCCCATAATCATTTTTTCCCCGCGGATTTTTTATCGCTTGTCTTTTGGGTCTTTCCCGTTGTCACTCCGGATTTTTTTACGGTCGCTTTTTTTACAGCCGATTTTTTTTCAAGACTCAAAGTTGAGCTTGTCCTTGTGAGTGCGGGTTTTTCCAAAATCTTTTTTTCAAGAGCCGGTTTTTTTGCGGCAGGAGTTTTTTTGTCGGAGACAATGCTGATGTCGTATCTTGTGAACGGAATGACCACGCCGTATTTTTTGAAAATCTGGACTGCGTTCATGTACACGGCGTTCTTTGTGTCAACCAGCCTTGCCCTCTCGAACCACACGGCGAGCTTGAGCTTTACGGCATCTCCGAATCCGTCGTAGAAAACTGCCGGGGCGGGATCCTCCAAAATCACCTTGTCTGCAACACATTTTGCGGCGACCTCTTTTGCGGCGAGCATGGCGGAGTCCATGTCGGAGTCATAGCTTATGGGAAGGTCAAAGACAAATCGACGTTTGTCATAAAAACTGTAGTTGATGAGGTTGCTGTTGATTACCGTGCTGTTCGGTATGCGGATCATCTGATTGTCAAGCGTGTGCACCGTTATGCTCAGAAGACCGATTGTGTCCACCGTACCGCTCACTCCGGACACTTCTATGAAATCACCGAGCTTCAGTGCCTTTTCCGCGATGACAAAAAATCCGCTTATAAGATTGCTTACCGAAGTCTGTGCCGCGAAACCGATTGCAAGTCCCGCAACTCCAGCCGCTCCCCAGATTGCCTTCAGGTCGACTCCGAAAAGACCGAGCACGTACATTCCGATGAGGACAAAGAAGATGTATTTTATGATTCTGGTTATGGCACCGACGGCTTTTTCATCAAACCGCTTGGTCGCTGTCTTTGTGATTATCCTCTTGATAATCCGGTAAAGGGCATAGAAAATCAGTATGGCGATTACGCTCGTTATGACCTTCACAAGATTCGCCCACGTGAGGTATTTTGAAAGCTCGTCCAAATGCAGCATGGTCTTGGTCTGATTCGCAACTTCCGCCGTTAATTCCTTGGTCGCGTCCACGACGGTTTCCACGGTCGTCTCTACAACGCTTGTTTCTTCAGGCATTTTTTTCTCCTACATAAACTTCTTTCTAAAAAAAGTCCTTTCCTATTATAGCAAATATTTTGATTTGATAAAAGAGGGGGAGGTGAGAGTTGAGAATTGAGAGTTGAGAGGTGAGAGTTGAGAGTTGAGAGGTGAGAATTGAAAATTGGGGGGTGAGATAATTGGGCTCCTGAACAAAAAGAGTCATCCTATTTCCTCAATTGATTTTCTGCCGGAACTTTTGTATAATCATGGCATGGTTTTGAAGGACATTATACTCATTGTTGCAGCGTCTCTTTTGATTTTGGTGGGGCTTGTCGGATGCATTATCCCGGGGCTTCCAGGAACTCCTCTTTGCTGGACGGCTCTTCTTCTCGGATTCTTTACCAGCAGAAGCTCCCTCACTGTTCTCATGCTGATTGTCTTCGGAATCCTCACGGTGATTGTGGAAATCCTTAACAATTTTGTTCCCGCGATGTTCACGAAAAAAGCTGGAGGTTCCAAGGCCGGGAGCATAGGTTCCACGGTGGGCGTGTTCGTGGGGCTTTTTATGGGAAGCATTGTAACCATCCTGCTCGGTCCCTTTGTCGGTGCTCTCGTCGGTGAGCTGATTCATGACCACAAAAACATGGACAGGGCCGTAAAGTCCGCAGCTTTTTCCTTCCTTGGATTTTTGTCGGGAAGCGGCATCAGGCTGATTACATCCGCTGTCATGGTGATTTTTTTCGTGAAGTCCTTTTTTAACGGATAATAATGAAAAATGCCG
>ODAI012750221.1_pt1 | contig 10977 bp, 10 predicted proteins | sample 1539321 | NCBI WGS metagenome assembly ODAI01 (sample SAMN02144231, study PRJEB22623) | gut metagenome | biome: sheep rumen | host: Ovis aries | place: New Zealand | reverse complement strand
TATCCTTCCGCTCTTTCGGGCGGTATGAGGCAGAGAGCGGCGCTCCTCAGGACATATCTTGCTTCCGACGGCGTTGCGCTTCTTGACGAGCCGTGTTCGGCGCTTGACACTATAACGAAGTCCAGAATACACGAGTGGTACCTTGATGTTATGAATGAGATTAATCTCTCAACAATATTCATCACTCACGATATTGACGAGGCAATTCTGCTTTCAGACAGAATCTGTATCCTTACCGACGGCAGAATAACGAACGAGCTTCATATAAAAGCACCGAAGCCGCGTGCAAAGGACTTCAATCTCACGCCCGAATTCCTTGAATACAAAAAACAAATTGTAAATATGCTATGAAAAATATCCCCTGAATACGCAAGTGTCCAGGGGATTTTTATACCGCCGTAATTGTTGACGAAAAACCGCAATTTTGTTATAATATTTCAGTAAAAATTTTTAGGAGGTATTTTATGGATACTAATAAAAGACCCGAAACAATGGAAAGAATTACAACACCTGAGCTTGCAAACGCATTTATTGACGAGCAGGTTAAGGCTCTGCGCGAGCAGATTGGCGACAAAAAGGTGCTTCTTGCGCTTTCAGGCGGTGTTGACAGCTCGGTTGTCGCAGCGCTTCTTATCAAAGCCGTAGGACAGCAGCTTGTCTGCGTGCATGTTAACCACGGACTTCTCCGTAAGGGCGAGCCTGAGCAGGTTATTGATGTTTTCAGAAATCAGATGAATGCAAATCTTGTGTATGTTGACGCTGTTGACAGATTCCTTGACAAGCTTGCAGGCGTTGCCGAGCCTGAGAAAAAGCGCAAGATTATAGGCGCTGAGTTCATCAGAGTATTTGAAGAAGAGGCAAGAAAGCTTGACGGCATAGAGTTTCTTGCACAGGGTACAATCTACCCCGATATTCTTGAGAGCGACGGCGTAAAGGCGCACCACAATGTCGGCGGTCTGCCCGAGGATTTACAGTTTGAGCTTGTAGAGCCTGTGAAGCTTCTCTTTAAGGACGAGGTAAGGGTTGTCGGCAAGGCGCTCGGACTTCCCGACGGTATGGTATTCCGTCAGCCGTTCCCAGGTCCGGGTCTCGGAGTAAGATGCCTTGGCGCAATCACGAGGGACAGGCTTTTAAGTGTATGAGAGGCTGACACAATTATACGTGTGGAATTTGCCAAAAACGGACTTGAGGGTAAGGTTTGGCAGTATTTCACTGCGATTCCCGACATCAAGTCGGTGGGCGTAAAGGACGGCAAGAGATACGAGGGATATCCTGTAATTATCAGAGCCGTAAATACTAAGGACGCAATGACGGCAACGGTTGAGGATGTTCCGTTTGCGCTTTTACAGCATATTACAAACCGTATCACAGCGGAGGTTGACGGCGTAAACCGCGTGCTTTACGACCTCACACCAAAGCCCTGCGGCACAATTGAGTGGGAATAATAACACAATCCCCCGAAATCCTTTATTCACAAGGGTTTCGGGGGTTTTCTTTTTTTATGTGAGTACATTTTGAGTACACTTTTATAAATCTGATAACAATTCAGGAGATTGTTGAAGTTCTAACTCCAGTAGTTCGGTATTGTCGTTATGCTGTTTTTTATTATAGTATTCTACTAACTTAACAAAGACAGAGTAAGAAGGAAGTTGTTTTAGCTTTTCATTGATAGAAATAGAGAATGTGTTATAGTTGGTTTTTTCTGTAATACCGTTTATATGACTATTTAAGTTAAATAGTTTTAAGATGTTGTCAGATATTTCAAGGTTAATATTTTCTATGCACGATATAGATTGATTAAATGTAATTATGTTTAATTTATATAAGCGAATAAGAATTCCGTAAAAATCTCCAACAGTAGTAATATTCTGATAATTATTATCAAGTAATGCAAAAGGGCTTACGCTTAGTGCATTAGCAATTCTTTCTATCTGTTCAGCTTGGGGTTTCATCTTATTAGTTTCGTATTTTCTAATAGAAACAGGGTGAATACCAGATTTCTTAGCTAAATCGTTTTGTGTTATGTGAACTCTTTTTCTCAAGAATTTTATTTTTTCGCTAATATTCATATATTAATCACCTTATATGTTTTTTTGCTATAACATCATTAGTTTATCACAGAATGAACAAAAAGTCTATAAAAAGAAAAAACTCCTTGACATAATGTAGCGATATCGCTATAATATAATTAATGTAGCGATTACGCAACATTAAAACAAAGAAAAGGAGGATAGATAATATGAACACTACAGATAAGATATTTCTTGATGCGAATAGTATTTCAGAAATGCTCGGTGTATCAAAAGGTTTTGCTTATAAGTTGATTCGTGAAATGAATAATGAACTACGGCAGCAAGGTTATATTGTTATTTCAGGGAAAGTACCTACAAAGTACTTTCAAGAAAAGTATTACGGCTTTGGCGCATAGTAAGGGAGAGTGAGTTTATGAAAGCCAAAAAGAACCACAAAACAGGGCTGTATGACTTGCAATTCCGTTATTACGATAACAAAGGAGTTCATAGAAAAACCACTAAAAGAGGGTTTAAAACCGCCCATCAGGCAGAGGAATGGCTTGACGAATTTCTATTGTCTCAGCAAGGTAGTATGAATATGACCTTTGAAGATTTTGTTGAGATTTACAAAAGAAGTGTTCAAAAACGTGTTAGAGAAAATACTTGGAAAACAAAGGAATATATAATTGATTTGAAAATCATTCCTTATTTCAGGAATAAGAAAATATGTGACATTAAAGCGATTGATATTATCGCTTGGCAGGATGAAATAATGAACACTTTTTCTAAGAACGGCAAGCCATATTCTCAGACTTATTTGAAAACTATACATAATCAGTTGAGCGCAATTTTTAACTACGCTGTTAAATACTATGGGCTAAAGTCAAACCCTGCGGCACTTGCTGGTAGTATTGGCAGTAAGGAAGCGGACGAGATGCAGTTTTGGACAAAAGATGAGTATTTGAAATTTGCTGATGCAATGATGGACAAACCTGTAGCATATTATGCCTTTGAAATGCTTTACTGGTGTGGTATTAGAATAGGTGAATTATTGGCTTTAACGAAAGCAGATTTTGATTTTGAGAGCGAAACTGTGCTTATTAATAAGTCATATCAGAGAATTAACAGCAGGGATGTGATAACTGCACCGAAAACTGTAAATAGTAAACGAGTAATAAAAATGCCATCCTTTCTATGCTATGAAATACAGGATTATATGAAATCCATATACGGCTTAAAAGAAAATATGCGTCTTTTCCAAATCAGTAAACAATCGTTAGAGAGGGAAATGAAACGTGGATGTAAAGAAACAGGCGTTAAAAAGATACGTATACACGACCTGCGACACAGTCATATTTCTTTATTAATAGATATGGGCTTTTCAGCTGTAGCGATTGCTGATAGAGTAGGGCACAAGTCAATAGACATTACTTATCACTACTCTCACTTATTTCCTACAAGGCAGAATGAAATTGCAAGCAAATTGAACATTGAAAGGAGTGTATAAATGTCTGAAAAAAGATTAGATAACAAAGGTCGTTGGAGAAATAAAGATGTGGGTTTTAGGTTGTCGCCGGAAGAAGCCAAACTGCTTGATACCTACGTTGCTCTGTCGGGCTTAACAAAGAGAGAATACATCGCAAAAAGAGTTCTTAACGAAGAAATATCCGTAACACCAAATCCAAGAGTTTACAAGGCGTTACGGAACAACTTAAATGATGTTTATAATGAATTAATACGAATTAATAATTCAAGTGAAATATCAACCGAACTGTTATTAACAATCAAATTTATAGCAAATATGCTATATCAAATTAATAATGAAGAAAGGAATAATGATTATGGACAATAAAAAAATAATGACTGCTATTGACACATCTGTTGGCGCAGATGCAAAGCAGTCATCACATAATTATGATACTAATATTATAACAAATAATGATGAAAAAAGCAATACTGCTAATAAAAAACTTGAAACGATTTCAATGACCGAGTTATTTGATACGGAGTTTTTGCAGAAAAGACCTATAATTGAAGGCTTGCTTTATGAAGGTTTATATATGTTCGTAGGGGCTCCGAAAACAGGTAAGTCATTTGCTATGGAGCAAATTGCTTATTTCGTCAGCAGTGGTATTGATATTTGGGAGAGGAAAGTGACTCAGGGCACAGTTTTATATCTTGCTCTTGAGGATGATTATGCTCGTTTACAAGGTCGTTTTTATCGTATGTTTGATGTGGAAACCACGCCAAATTTACATCTTGCTGTTGACTCCGAAATGATATCCAAAGGTCTTGAAACTCAACTGAAAGAATTTATTTCAGAGCACACTGATACTGTATTAATTATCATTGATACTTTCCAAAAGGCAAGAGAAATCAGTGGAGAAAGTTTCAGCTACGCGAAAGATTATGAAGTAGTGTCTTCATTGAAAAAGTTTGCTGATGATAATCATACTTGTATTGTATTGGTTCATCATACACGTAAACAGGAAGGCACAGATGCTTTTGACAGCATTTCAGGTACCAACGGCTTATTCGGCGCAGCAGACGGTGCTTTTGTGCTTCATAAAGACAAAAGAACTAATGCTGATGCGATATTAGAAGTATCGGGTCGTGATATTCAAGACCAACGCCTTCACCTGCACAGAAATGAAAAATGTGTTTGGGATTTAACAAAGGCAGAGGTCGATGAATTCGAGGAGCCAAGGGATGAAATCATTGAAGAGCTTTCTTCATTTATTAATAAAGATAATCCCAAATGGGAAGGAACGGCGCAACAACTTTGCGAGCATTTATCCATTGAGATAATGGCTAATCAATTAACACGGAAGCTAAATTGTAATGTTTCCGTGTTGAGAAATAACTGCAATATTAGTTATAAAAAAAATCGACAAAAAGACGGAGTACATATTACTTTGCAGTTGATTGATTAGCCAAGAGGTGACGATGATGTAGATGTTCACACCGCGGTATATTCATCTACATCATCTGCACCCTACCGTATTATTAAGCTCTCGGCAGAGCATTTAGACTTTTATGCGAAGTATAAAAGTATTAAATGCAATACTTTTTATTCTTGAAAGAAAGAGTAATCAAAATTTGTATGAAAGGAAAGGAAAAGAAACATATGGCTAGCGTTAATTATGAAAAAATAAAGTCAGTTGCAGTGGCAAAAGCAATGTTTAGGCATTGTGATAAAGCTTTACGTGTTGAAACTGAACACGCTAACAAGGATATAAATAAAGACTGGACTATGTTTAATACGCAAAGCGTAAAAAGTTACAAGGAAGCCTGTGAACGATTTGACAGGCGACTGAATTATATTGATAGTCTCCCAAATGCAAATAAGCGAAAAGACAGAGTTGTTTTATTTGGCTTGGATATTCCTAAACCAAAAGATTTGATTGAAGATGATGAAAATGAATGGTTTTATGAAGTTGGAAAAATCATTCGAAAATTTTATGGTAAGGAAAATGTTATAGCAGATTATATACATCGTGATGAGGTGCACAAATATCTTAATCCAAAGACAAATGAAGAAGAACTCTCTAGAGTTCATCAGCATATTTATATTATTCCATTTTGTAAATATAAGTTAAAGAAGAAAAATGGATTAGAAATAACTGTTGAGAAGTTATCCGGAAAAGAGTTTAGTAAAAAATCAAATATTATAGCACTAAACAAAGCTATTGAAGATATGACACGAATTAAGTATAATTGTAGATGGCAAACAGGAGAAAAAACAAAATCTACAGCATCTGTTGAGGAATTAAAAAAAACAAGTCTTAAAGCGGAATATAAAAAGCTAAGTCAACTCAAAGCAACAAATGAACTTGCATATGCCATTGTGGAAAGAGAACACCAATATAAAGCATTAAAAGAGGATATTAGAATAGTGAGCGAGCAACCAACTGCCGATAAGTTAGATGAAATCTGTGAGCGTTGGGGATGTCAAGAATATCAGATAAAATATGGAGATAATGTAAATGTATTTCGTCAAAAAACAGCGTTGATTAAAGAGTTCTTAAATGAAATACTAAATTGGTTTATTGAATTATTTGATAGTGTTCTTGGCTATCAATACGAAAGGGATAAAAGGGACACGAAATACTTTGATTATTATGAGCCTGAAATTGACATTTAAATACTAAAACCGCCATATCAATGGCGGTTTTGCTTTTGCTGTGATTTTAGAGATTTAATATAAACATTTATCATTTTAATAAGTCTTTTAAAACGATAATAAAATGATTATTGTTATAAACAATAGTGCTGTCGGTTTTTATTTCTGTTAATATACCATTTAAATCTGTCGTTTGTTTTGTAATCGGATAATGGCAACTATGTTTATCAATTAAGACATAAAACAACACCCCTGTATCGCCGCATCCACCTACTTGGGCTTTTTTCTCCTTTAAAAGAGGAAGGCTATTCTCAGAAATGATTTGTATCTGCTCACCGTTTAGAAAAGCGCGAATGGTTTTGATTTGTTCTAATAGCCCTTCGCCTTCTGATGCATTTTTTAGCATAAATTCGTGATTATCATATGTAAATATACAATCTTTTAAATCAAGTTGCATTATATCTTCTTCAAATAAATCTATAGTTCCGTTTGTATTAATATATTCCATAATTCACCTTTTTCGTTTATTTTGGCATTTTAGATAGCCTTTATCCGCAGTGTTAATAATTACCACCGCATATTCAATGCATTAAGTAAATCAATTCTTTTTTGTGTAATATGATAATTAGGATTACCTCTATATGCTTGACGTTGAGTATTAAGCCACATTCCTAATTTAACATTTTTATATTCTGCAGTGCATTTTAAATTAATATTACCAAATTCCTTATAATATTGTAAAAGCACATTATACTTCATCTGCCAATTATAGTCATATGCGTTCCAAATCATTCCAATTTCGTTTAGCTTTTTTATCCGCTCTGATGAGAGCTTTTTTTGTTTATAATCATTTCTTTGAGTAGAAATCCAGATGCCAAGATTAATACTTGGGTATAAAGTATAATTGGTGGGTATCAAGAGGTTTCCGAATTCCATATAGTATTCCTTTGCCAATTGGAAATAGTTATCCCAACTGTCTTCATATATGTTCCATTTGATTCCAAGACTATTAAAGAAATCTATTTCCTTATTACTCAGCTTTCCTTTTGAGTATTTTTTCTTTTTTCCTTGCAACCATTCAAATAGATTTACCCCAAAGTATAAATCTCGGCAAGTATTAATGTTGCCATTTTCATAATAATACTTTGTTAGCAGTTCCATTTTATATTCCTCATCGGTTTTTGAAGGATTAAAATCAAATCCGATATCTAATAATAGCCTTTTGCGTTCTATATTTAATTTTCCGGCTCTATACCTTTCTCGTTGTTGTGCAACCCACTTACCTAATGGTGTTCCATTGTTAGTTATATAGTTAATTGGAACATTGGCATTATTATTTGATTTCAAGTACTCTACGAGTTCTTTATAAGAACAATTCCAATTCTCTTCATAAGGGGATAGACTAATTTTTAAGGATGTTAATAATTTAACACGTTGTTCCGACAATAAGCCTTTTTGATACTTTGAACGTTGCGTTTTTATCCAGTTGTATAGGTCAATTCCAGAAGTATCATATTCCCCTTTTTTTATGTTAATTCTCCCTGTTTTTTCAAATCTTTCTTTAAGAATACTGTAAATATAATCCCAACGATAATTTATAAATTCACTCTTTCTTAAAACTATTTTTTTATAATCATCTTTAATGCAAGAATAGTTTATTTGACAGTTTAACAGTCCACAAAGAAGAGCTTCAATGCACCGTTCTAGTTCATTAAGATTTTTTGGGTCTACAAAAATGTTTTTACTGCAATTCTTAATAGCAGGCAACCCTTTTTCTCTGAAACGTATTAGTTTTATCCCGTATTTACTAAGTCTTTTCCCTTTTGTTTCGTCTTGCTTTAGTTTATCTTTATGCCAATAGATTCCATCATATTCAATTCCAATTTTTAACGAGGGAATAAAGACATCAATTTCCTCGCTATAGCAATCACCTTGAAGAAGTTTTATAGTGTCAGGAAAATACTTCTTTACATTAAAAAAAATTAATAACTCTGGTATGGATGTGTTTTTACTTGCGTAACTCACATCCCAATCAAATGCAATTTTATTAAGAAGATTCTTTTGCTTTTCGCTTAAATTACCATTTCTATAGTTGTGCCGTTGCCGTGACGCCCAATATCCTAAACGAAAGCCGTTATCAGAAACAAAAGAAATTGGAACATATGATGTTCCATAATCTTCATAACGCCTTTTTAATTGTTCATAATGCTCGTTCCAATTCTGTCCTTTAATCATATCATTTTTACTATAAATAAAAAAGCGTAGCACCGAAGCGCTACGCAAAAAACACATAACTCCGATTGCTACCACACAAATTCCAACAAAACACAAAGAAATGCTGAAAAAGAGTATGCGTTTTTATCAAAAGATAAAAAGCTCATCTGTGTTTCAAAATATGGAATTTGTGTGGTAACTGAATTATACCATTATAACTAATACAAGTCAAACACTTTAGTCGATTGTATAAAGCTGAAACATTTATGAGTACAAAATGAGTACAAAAATATAAAAAAGTGTAAACACTTGTAATAAAAATAGAAAATGTGTATAATAAAAACACTATATGTAGTATTTAAAACCCTAGTTTAAAACTATAGGAATTGAGTGGGAATAAGAACCTCACCCATTTGCAAAATTGCAAACAATTTTGAACGGGTACCCGAGAACCTTATTACTCGCAAGGCTCGTATTTATTAATTCTTAAACATTTAACTCCCGAAACCCTGCAATAAAGCGGGTTTCGGGAGTTTTCTTTTTGTACTTGATAACATCTTGATGCTATATAAAGCCATAATTACTTGACTTATTTCTTAAAAATTATAGAATATAGTTATAGTTTTATAAGGGACTGATAATTTATAAATGAACACAAAAAACAATCTTATTATGTTATTTACAAACGGTCAACTTCGAGATAAAACTGCGGAAATTGACTATTGTAAATTTAACTCATATACTCAGAGGTACGACATAAAATTCTATAAAAGTAACAAAGCATATTCTTATGGTCATAATAGTGTTGTGTGGTACAGAGAGCCGAAGTGTATTTCTCCTGAAGTTGTGAGAATATCTCATAGCGAAACCGAACTGTTTAACATTGATTCCGTTTATGTGTTTAATGATGAATACTGGCATATTGTATTTGCAGGTAATCCAAAAATTAAAGAACGGACATATCATAAAACAGAATTGAGCATAGAGTTCTCCTGCCTTGAAAATCGGGAAGCAAGAAATGTGTTTAATTATTTTAAAAGCATTGCTAATGAAATTAGTGTCAAAACGGAGGACGACCGTAAAATATTAGCAAATCAGTATTCCTCATTAGAAAAATACATCAGTGAAGATACAATTGCAGCAAAATACCTTAAGCCTTCTACGATTGAAAGTAAAGTTTATAACGGTACGGTTATTTTTCCTTTTGGGAGTAATGCGAGTCAAACACAGGCTGTTTATTACGCACTTGAAAATGATATAAGCGTAATTGAAGGGCCGCCAGGAACAGGAAAAACGCAAACGATTCTGAATATCATTGCAAACTTAGTTATCAGAGACAAGAATGTTGAAATCGTTTCAAATAACAATTCTGCTACGGAAAATGTGTATGAAAAGCTGTGCAAATACGGCTATGGTTTTATTGTTGCGTCTCTTGGTAGGGATGATAACAAAACCAAATTTATCGAATCTCAAAATGGCTTGTATCCCGATTTGACGGATTGGAATATAGAGGTTCAAGAATATTTAAGTGCGAACAATAGGATAGGTGAATTATCGTCACAGTTAAACAGTATTTTTGACAACCAAAGAAAGCTTGCAGAACTAAAACACGAGTTGTCATCAGTTGAAACAGAAAAGGTATATTTTAATGCTTATTGTGAACAAAACAATATTCCAGATATTGTGCCGAGAGGGAAAGTAAAGTCCGATAAAATTCTGAATCTTTGGTTGAAAATTGAAGAAAAAACGCAGGTGTCATTTTATCAAAAAATTCTATTTTTAATCTATTATCCGAGTAAGCATAAAGGCGTATTAGACACCAAAACAGAGATAATTATCTCAGCTCTTAAGAAAAGTTACTATCCTCGTAGAATTAGGGAGTTAAACGAACAAATATCTGGAACAGAAAGAGTATTAGAAGGTGAAAACTCAAAGGAACTTTTAAAGGAATATGTTGTACTTTCCCAAAAGGTTTTCAAATATCATTTATATAAAAAATACGGTAAAAGAACGGATAGACGCATATTCAGAAAAGAGGAATTGTGGGAAAAGCCACAGGATTTTGTTGCTGAATATCCCGTTATTTTAAGTACAACCTATTCCTCGAGAAGCAGCTTGGGCAAAGACCATGTTTATGATTATGTAATTATGGACGAAGCCTCACAGGTGGATGTTGCAACAGGCGCGCTGGCAATGTCGTGCGCAAGAAACGCTGTTATTGTCGGCGACAGAAAACAGTTGCCCAATGTCGTAACCGAGGCCGATAAGCAAAAAACGAAGCAAATATTTGATGTCTATAATATTGATGAAGGATACGATTTTTCAAAACACAGCTTTCTCGATTCAATATGCAAGATGCTTCCCGACATAAAGACAACTTTACTGCGGGAGCATTACAGATGTCATCCTAAAATAATTGAATTCTGTAATCAAAAGTTTTATGACGGACAACTCATCATTATGACCGAAGACAAGGGTGAAACCGATGTAATGAAAGTCTATAAAACTAATATAGGAAATCATGCAAGAGGACGATACAGTCAAAGGCAAATAGACGAGATAACAAATCACATTCTGCCTGATATAACAGAAACTGATGTAGGTATCATTACTCCGTACAAAGATCAG
>ODAI012331022.1_pt1 | contig 10977 bp, 9 predicted proteins | sample 1539321 | NCBI WGS metagenome assembly ODAI01 (sample SAMN02144231, study PRJEB22623) | gut metagenome | biome: sheep rumen | host: Ovis aries | place: New Zealand | reverse complement strand
ATGAGCGGATTCAACCGCTGGGGCGCTCAGTGGAGCGGCGAGAACTACAACCTGCAGACAGCTTATCTGCGCGGCGAGTGCGGCATGCGCGGCATGTCCATCACAGACTTCTCCGGTCTGAGCCAGTACATGGATGTCGCTGATGGTCTGATCGGCGGTTCCGACATCTGGGACAGCCCGATGCCCATGATCCACACCAACATTGCCGGTGGCTATGCTTCTGATCCTTACATGGTTACTCAGATGAGAAAAGCTATGCACAACATCCTTTACACGGTGGTCAACTCCAATGCGATGAACGGATGGACTGCGGAGACCCGCATTGTTCCCAACACACCTTGGTGGCAGCTGGCGATCTACGCGCTGATCGCAGTGACAGCACTGATGACCATCGGCAGCGGTTATATGCTCCTTAAGAACAAGAAGATGAAGTGAGTCAAAGGGGACAGTCCCCTGTGTCTCACTGAGCCGAAGGTGAGTCAAGGGGCACAGGCCCCCTGACTCAATTCACGGCGATATGAAAAGAGGTGCCCTATGAGTGACAATCAGGCACAGTCGACCGGCGGACTCAACCGGGCGAAGCCTTATCAGCTGGCGCTGTTTCCTCTGAACAACGGCGCGACAAATGTTTATTACGTACTGATCCTTACTTACATTGCCACGTTCGGCAACACCGTACTCGGGATCGCAACGGTCTTTGCCTCATTCATGGTCACGGGCATGCGCGTGTTTGACGCGATCACAGATCCGATCATCGGCGCACTGATGGATAAGACCAACGGAAGATTCGGCAAATTCCGTCCCTTTATGGTCATTGGCTCCGTAATAATGGCGGTTTCCGTGATCTGCCTCTATATTTTGACTCCGTTCGTGCCGGAGACAATGATGGGAGTACGCTACGCGCTCTTCATTCTCCTGTACGCGGTGTGGGTCATCGGTTATACCTTCCAGACCTCCGTCACAAGGGCGGCGCAGGCGGTTCTCACAAATGATCCCAAACAGAGACCCCTGTTCACGATCTTCAATACGATCGGTTCACTTGCCGGCATGGGCGTCATGCAGTTTATCGGACCGATCCTCGCGAGAGATAACATCTTCGGTGATTACAACAGGAGTTGGTTTGCAGCAATCACACCTATCGGAATCTGCATCTCTGTGCTGCTGACCATTCTCGCGATCATCGGAATCTGGGAAAAAGACCAGCCCAAGTACTTCGGTCTCGGAGGAGGCAAGCAGGAGAAGGTTAAGGTCTCCGAATACCTTGCCATTATCGCTGCCAACAAGCCTCTCCAGAGACTGATGATCGCCGGAGGCGCCTGCAAACTGGCGCTGTCCATCGCGACCAATATCACAGTTTTGATCATGCTGTACTCCTGTATGATGGGTGACTACGACGGACTCTATATGCCGATGATGGTTGTCGGTTATGTGTTCGCAGTGCCGTTCTTCGCACTGACCGTTCGCACATCCCAGAAGAAGGGACAGAAAGCGTCCCTGATGCGCTATGTGGCGGTGGCTTTTGTGTGCTACATCGGTGTACTCGCGTTATTGCTGCTCTGGAATCCCAACACTTCCATGCATATGCAGATCATGCAGGACGGCAAATTTGCACTGAACTTCTACACTATCGCATTTATCCTGTGTTTCGGCATTGGCTATGGCGCTTATTACGCCACAGCGGATATGCCGATCCCGATGGTGGCGGACTGTGCAGATTATGAGACCTATCGCTCCGGAAAATTCATCCCCGGCATCATGGGAACTCTGTTCTCCCTGGTGGATAAGCTCGTCTCGAGCCTTTCAGCGACTGTCGTCGGTATCGCCGTCACGATCATCGGACTGGATGCGCTGCCTACAAAGGCGACGCCTTATACAGCAGGTATGAATCTGGTCGTGATCATCCTTTTCTGCATCGTCCCGATGTGCGCGTGGGCGCTGACCTTGTGGTCAATGACTGGTTACGAGCTCGACGGCGAAAGAGTAAAGGAGATCCAGGAAGTCAACGGAAGAAGAAAAGACGCCATTGCGGCGGGAATGTCCATTGAAGAAGCGATGGAGAAATATCCGTCGAGGTAAGAATCTGAATAACCAAAACGCTAAATAACCTCAGAGGCTGTTTCGTGCAGCACCTGAGGTTGTTTGCGTAAAGAAAGTGAAATATAATAGATTCAGGATGATAGAACCTGTATTCGGGGGTTAAGAACTATAAGAGAGGAGCGCCGACCGCGCTTCGGAAAGGGGAGGATTCATGTCTAAGAAATTGGGAAATCTGATCAAGGAAGCGCGCACCTCAAAGGGAATCACTCAGGCTGCCCTCGCTGAAAAAGTGAGCGGCCTCACATCCTCTGATGTCAGCAAGATCGAGCGCGGCGAGAAAGAGCCCACTCAGGATGTTCTCAAACAGATCGCGAAGGTACTGGGCGTCACCCAGAAATCGCTTCTGGACGCCGCGACAGGCAGCGGGAAAACGACCGCGGCGAAGACCGGAACCGCAGCCAAGAAGCCGGCGGCTGCCAAAAAGACTTCATCAGTCAAGGATACACTTGATACGCTTAAGCTTACAGCTACTGAGAAGAAACTGGTGCAGCTCTATCGCAAAGCGGACACGAAGACCAAAAAGGCGGCGATCAACCTGCTCGAAGGCGACAGCAATGCAATCGAGCTGATCGGAGCTCTTATGTCGTCCGGAAAAGGTTCCGGCAGTTCCGGCTCTTCCTCAGGGACCTCGGATCTCCTTAACGCGCTTTTGTCCGGCAAGACCGGCGGGAGCGGATCGTCAGGCTCCGGAAAGGACACAGTGAATGCTCTAATGGAACTGCTGGGGAAGATGAATAAGTAAAGTGAATCAGTAAAATGATACCGGGAGAATCTGGCCAAAATACAGAATTCTCCCGGTGTTTTCAACATAAAATAACAGACAGCGGCCATGTCAATCCTGTCCCCGCAGACGCTCCAGGAAACGGATCATCGCTCCGGTCACGAGATCAATATGTGTTCCGAAGCAGTGGTCGTCCTCCTCGATCGTGATGAGCTCGGAATTCCGATAAGATTCCGCCGCCCGAACGCCGCAGCGATAAGGGACGAATTCGTCCGTGACTGCGTGGATAACGAGAACCGGCCTGTCTCCGTACAGCGCGATCGCGTCGTCAAAGGGCAGCAGACGGTTGACCCGGTAATAGTTGCCGGAGATCACGTCATTGTCGAAGACTTTCGTCTCATCAGGGATGTGGTCCGGGCCAAAAAAGCGCTTAGGGAACCCTCCGTTCAGACTCGACTCTTTAATTCCGATGGAGGGGGCAAGCAGAATAAGGCCGGAGAGCACGTCTGGTTTCAGTCCCGCTGCGAGGACAGCGGCTGAGCCGCCCTGGGAGTGACCGCAGAGATAGAGCTCCGACACATAGTCCAGTTTCCGGGCATAATCGATGACGCACATCAGTTCCAGCGCCCAGTGGAACAGCGTGTGGTCGCGGAAGGAACCCCCGCTCTTGCCGTGACCATAGAGCTCGACGCGCAGAGAGGCGTAGCCGTTTTCAGCCAGCGCTTGTGCGCATGCGACAATCTGGGCTTCTTCCATATCGCCGGTAAGGCCCGGGATGACGAGAATCATCGGGATCTGAGCGGGATGGAGCGGGTCCTCGGCGGGGGACGGCGCTGGCCGGTCCAGCTTACAGTGCAGGCGGATGCCGTCACAGGAGATAAAGAATTCTTTTCTCTGGATCATGGATTCTCCTTCCATTGGGAAAACCTTATTACAATGACTGCTGTTCTTACAAAGAATTACGAAAATCCTGTATAATCTTTGATAACAGAACTATTATGACATAAACGGGGCATAGAAACGATTAATAAAGGGGATAAATATGGAACTTTCATTAGAAAACAGAAAAATTCTTGAGCTGCTCGCGCGCGAATTTCCGAATCGCCGGGCGGCCTTTGCGGAGATCATCAACCTGCAGGCGATCATGAACCTGCCCAAGGGGACAGAGCACTTCCTGAGTGATCTGCACGGGGAATACGAGGCCTTCAAGCATATCGTCAACAACTGTTCCGGCGTCGTGAAGGAAAAAGTGGAATTCCTTTTCTCAGACAGGCTCACACCTGCGGAGCAGGCGGAGTTCTGCACGCTGGTCTACTATCCGGTAGAGGAGCTCGAGCGCATGAAGCAGCAGTACGGCGAGATCCCGCGCTACCGTTACAAGCAGCTGCTGGAGCAGCTGATCGAGCTGACTGTATACGCGTCCTCCAAGTACACAAGATCCAAGGTCAGAAAGGCGATGCCGCAGGAATTCGCTTTTATCATCGACGAGCTTATGCATGCGCAGAAGGACGAGGACAATAACCGCGCGCGTTATCATACCAAGATCCTTGATTCGATCATGGACACGAAGAGCGCGGACGACTTCATCGTGGCGCTCTGTACTTTGACCAAGCGGCTGACGATGGACCGGCTCCACATTCTGGGCGATATTTTTGACCGGGGAGAGCACGCGGACCTGATCATGGACCTTCTCATCGGCTATGAAAACGAGCTCGACATCCAGTGGGGCAACCACGATGTCCTGTGGATGGGGGCGGCAGCGGGCAATCCGGCCAGTATTTTTGTCTGCATCAACAACAACGTCAAATATGGCAACTACGAGGTACTCGAAAACGGCTACGGCATCAGTATGCGCAATCTGGTCCTCTTCGCTGAGAAGACTTATCTCGAGGAAGACGGCATGGATCCGCTCAAAAAAGCGATCTCCGTCCTGATCTTCAAGCTCGAGGGACAGCTAATCAAGCGGCATCCCGAGTATCAGATGGCGCACCGCAACCTCTTTGATCAGATCGACTGGGACAAATATACAGTCAGGATCGACGGAACGGAGTATCCGCTGAAGACCAGGGATTTCCCCACCGTTGACCGGGATGATCCTCTGAAACTGAGCGCAGAGGAAAAAGTCGTTGTGAAGGATCTCATACACGCCTTTACCCACTCGATCCGCCTGCGCCAGCACGTGGATTTCCTGTACTCCCACGGCTCCATGTATAAGTGCGTCAATGAGAATCTGCTCTATCACGGATGCATTCCGCTGGACGAGGACGGAACCTTTGAGAGAGTGAATTTCTGGGGAGACCCGGTTCAGGGCAAGGCTTTCCTCGACAAGGTGGACCTCGAGGTCAGAAAGGCATGGAGCGCCCCGGACCAAAACAGTGTGGATTTCCTCTGGTACCTCTGGTGCGGCAGCGAGTCGCCGCTGTTCGGAAAAGTGATCAAGACCTTCGAGAGAACTTATCTCGAGGACAAGTCTACCTGGAAGGAACCCCGCAATCCCTATTATGTCTTCAACAGAGAGAAGCGGACGGCCAAGATGATCCTGCACGAGTTCGGCCTGTATTCCGAGCGCAGCCACATCATCAACGGACATACGCCGGTCAACGTCAAGAAGGGTGAGTCACCGATCCGCGCCGACGGCAAACTCTATGTCATAGACGGAGGCTTCTGCAAAGCCTACCAGAAGGCGACGCGGAACGCGGGCTACACGCTGATCTTTAATTCTCACGGCATGAAGCTGAAGACACACCAGCCTTTCACGAGCCTGAAAAAGGCGCTGGAGGAAAATGTGGACATCCACTCCGACACGGAGATCGTGGAAGTGGAAGAAGAGCGCATCATGGTGGCGGATACGGACGAAGGCGCCGTCATCCGCGAGAGGATCAAGGACCTCAAGGCCCTTTTGAAGGCCTACAGAAGCGGTCTGATCAGAGAAAGATAACGGCCTGATCAGGCAGAGCGATCACGCCGGTCAGAACGCGGGACGTGGAAATAAACAGCATATTTCGTACAAATATATGAGCAGCGATTCCTGCGTTTTGATTATGAGGTGAAATAAAATGATTAATAACAGAGATCTTTTTTATACTGAACTGAGCAAACTTCTCGCGGACCCGAAGGTCCAGAAGCTTCAGGATTTTCCTCAGCATCACGGGAGCAATACCCTCAGTCACAGCTTCGCGGTCGCAAAGCGCAGCTTTGAACTTGCTGAAAAATTCGGGTGGGACATCGACGAGATCGAACTGGCGCGCACTGCCATGCTGCACGACTATTACCTTTATAAGATCAAGGAAGAGGGGCTTTCGGCCTACCGGCACGGAACTTCTCACCCGCTTGTCTCGATCCGGAATGCGAAAAGAGACTTCGGCCTGTCGGAGAAGGAGATGAGCATCATCCGCAGTCACATGTGGCCGCTCACCCTCGCACACCCGCCGCGCTCCAAGGAAGCAGCACTTCTGTGCCTGGCTGACAAGGACATTGCGATCAAGGAGTTTGCGGCGCCGGAGATCAAAAGGGCAAAGCGTATTGCCAAGAACCTGAAAGACAGAAAAAATGACTTATTTAATACGCCGGCACAATAACGGACCGGCTATACAGCAGTTCTGAGAAGAGCTTGAGGACATTTCCCCGGGCTCTTTTTCTTTGGCGACAGTAAACTCCTCAAGAATCATATATTATGCATAAAGACTGTCCGGTAATGATTGCACATTTTGTGAAAATAGGAGATAATTTAGTTCAGGAATAATGTGTAAAGGAGGGGGATATTTTGAAACGACTGAGAAAGAAAACAGCGCTGATAACAGCTGTGTTGTTACTCCTTACAGCGCTTACCGCCTGCGGCGGGAAAGACAAACTGCGGATCGGTACAGCCGGTGAAGGAGGAAACTACAATTCTCTGGGCCATGCTCTCTCGGAGACACTGAAGGGAGGCTCCTACAAGATCAGCACAGAGGTGAAGACAACGGCCGGTTCTGCAGCCAACATACGCCTTCTGTCCAAGGACTACCTGGAGCTCGCGTTCGCGCAGTCCGATGTCATTGACGAAATGTATAACGGCACATTGGAAAATGCCGCGATGAAGGGATACTCTGCGATTGCCGCACTGTATCCGGAGCCGGTACAGATCGTCGTTAAGGCTGATTCGCAGATCGTCTCTGTGAACGACCTGGCGGGAAAGACAGTCAGTGTCGGCGAAGCTGATTCGGGCACACAGAAAAATGCGGCGCAGATCCTGCAGGCGTATGGACTGACCTCCAACATGCTGACGATCCGGAATATGACTTATACAGAAGCTGTCAACGCCCTCAGCTCCGGCAAGATCGACGCGATGTTCTGCACAGCCGGCGCGCCTGCGCAGGTGGTAACTGATCTCTCCGCACAGACGCCGGTCAGCCTTGTCCCGATCGACCCTGATAAGAGCGCTCTTTTGACAAATGCATACGGGTTCTATTCTCAGGCCGTGATTCCGGCAGGCACCTATAAAGGGCAGCAGAAAGACGTGGCGACGCTTGCAGTGCAGTCCGTTCTGCTGGCTTCGGATAAAGTGCCGGAAGAAACTGTCCATACGATCACAAGCGCTCTTTTTAAAGAAAAAGACGCATTGAACAGCGCGGTCCCCGTCGAGTTTGATCTGGTGGAACAGAATGCGGTGGAATCGATCACGATCCCCTTCCATAAAGGTGCAGCCCTGTATTACGGGGAATGCGGTATCACCGTAGACACCGCAGGCGAATAAGGAGGGGCGAGTATGATCACGATTGAAGTCAATAAATACCTTACGCTTGCCGTTGCCGTCGGTGTCCTGATGCTGGGGCAGTTTCTGAGAAAGAGGATACGGTTCCTGGAGACTTTCTGTATTCCGGCGCCCGTTGTCGGCGGTCTCATTGTCGCGATTCTTTCCTGTATACTGTATGTGTGCGGGATCGCAGAGTTCGTATTTGATGATACCTTCCGCGAGATCTGCATGGTGTTCTTCTTTACTTCCGTCGGATTCCAGGCGAATCTTGCGGTGCTCAAGGAGGGCGGGAAAGACCTGGTCCTTTTTCTCGTTCAGGTCATTGTGCTGATCGTCCTGCAGAATGTACTCGCAGTCGGCGTCTCAGGCCTCCTCGGCGTCAATCCGCTCGTCGGTATGTGTACAGGCTCTGTTCCCATGGTCGGCGGACACGGAACAGCCGGCGCCTTTGGCCCTGTCATTGAGGACTTCGGGATCCAGGGGGCGACGACGATCGCCACAGCGGCAGCCACATTCGGCCTGATCGCAGGCAGTTTGATCGGAGGCCCGCTCGGCAATTCCCTGATCCGCAAATATAACCTGCTGGATACAGTGAAGGCAGAAGACGAAGAAGAACTCGAGATCCTGGAAGAGGACGCTGAGCAGCACATCCGTCATTCCGACCAGTATGCGCCGGCAGTCTTTGAACTGGCGGTCACAGTCGGCATCGGAACGATCGTATCCGCACTCCTCACGAAGACAGGCATGACATTTCCCGTCTACATCGGCGCTATGATCGTTGCGGCGATCGTCCGCAATATCGGCGAGTACACAGGCAAGATTAAGGTCTACATGGGCGAAATCAACGACCTGGGCGGCATCTGCCTCTCGCTGTTCCTCGGCATCGCGATGATCACGCTCAAGATCTGGCAGTTGGCGGCTCTTGCGCTGCCCCTGATCATTCTTCTGGCGGTCCAGCTTGCGTTTATGTATGTCTTTGCGAGATTCGTGATCTTCCGCTTTATGGGCAGAGATTACGACGCGGCAGTCATCACTGCCGGCACCTGCGGCTTCGGTATGGGCGCGACGCCCAACGCGATGGCCAATATGCAGGCGATCTGCGACAAATACGCGCCTTCCATTAAGGCATACCTTCTGATCCCTATTGTCGGAAGCCTGTTTGCGGATTTTATCAATTCGCTCGTTATCACATTCTTTATCAACTTTGTGTGATCCATTAAGGAGAGATTATAATGAGTCTGAAAAACAAATTACATGTAGATTCGGAAAATGTCGCAGTGCCGGAGATCCACTCCGACGGCTTTGAAGACAAGCAGAAGGAAGCGGACGAAGAGGAGAACAAGGAGCGCGAAGAGAAGGAAATCTTCTATGACAATGTAGCGATCCCGGAGATCCACATCCGCCGCAAGAAGAAAAACAAGTGAGTGATACGTAAATAATTATCTGTCAAAGTATGGTCTTCCGTCGTTTAATGGACATCAGCAGGAGGACTTTAAGAATACGATCGGGAGAGTGACTTATGAAGACTCTGACTAAAGGTAAAATGTGGTGTTTTGCGATCGGCCAGTTCGGCTGGTCGCTCCTGTCGGCGCTGATCACGAACTGGCTGGTCTATTTTTACCAGCCGGACGCGGATTCCATTGCGGCGGGCCAGACACTCTTTATCCCGCAGGGACGAGTGATCTTTGGGATCGCGACGGTGATCGGCGGCATTGCGGCGCTTGGAAGAGTGTTTGATGCGGTGACGGACCCGATGATCGCGAACTTGTCGGACAGATCACAGAATCCGGAAGGGCGCAGGATCCCGTTCATGCGCAGAATTGCGGTCCCCTTCGCGCTGGTCACTGTTTTGGTGTTCTGGGCGCCGGTCAACGCTATCTCAACGACGAACTGTATCTGGCTCCTTGTGACACTGCTTCTGTTCTACCTCTTTATGACGACATACTGTACGCCTTATAATGCGCTGATCTCGGAGCTCGGGACCACGCAGGATACGAGGATCAGTATTTCGACCTATATCTCGGTGACGTTCCTTCTCGGATCGGCGATCGGCTATGCGGCGCCGTTTATCTGGGGAGCGCTGGAGCCTTCTATGGGAAGGATCATGGCGATCCGGGTCACATTCGCAATACTTGCTGTGATCGGGCTGGTCGCACTGCTGGTACCTGCTTTTACAATAAAAGAGAAGGACTATGTGAAAACAGTTCCCTCTGAGGACGACGCGTTTACTTCTCTGATCAAGACGTTCAGAAACGGAGATTTCCGCATTTTTGTGGGCAGCGACGTGCTTTACTTCCTTGCGCTGACGATCTTTCAGACCGGCCTTCCGTTCTTTATCACCTCACTGATGAAGCTTCCGGAGACCTATACGACGATCCTGTATGTCGCAATGACGCTGCTGTCGTTTGTCTGCTATGCTCCGGTCAACCATCTGGCTCACCGCATGAACAAGAAGAAACTAGTTCTGCACGGATTCGTCGGGCTATCCATCGTCTATTTGATCACGGCAGTCTCCGGCCTGCTCGGAGGGACAGGCCTGTTTTTCGGAATTGTGATCGTCTGTGCAGCGGCCTTCCCTATGGCGATCCTCGGGATCCTGCCGCAGGCGATCGTCGCGGATATTGCGGAAGCGGACGCTGCGGTGACAGGAGAGAACCGCGAGGGAATGTTCTTCGCGGCGAGGACCTTTGCGTTTAAGTTCGGGCAGAGTATAGCGATGCTTGTGTTCACAGCTTTTGCAAGTATTGCGCCGGAAACCGGCCTTGGCTACAGGATCGCGGCGGTTTCCGCGGCGGTGATCTGTCTCGCGGGAGCGCTGATCCTGTCGCGTTATGATGAAGATAAGATCCTGGGGATCATCGTCCCAGGTAACAAACAAGAGTAAAACTGAATAATATAGCAGCGAAAAGACCAGTGTTACAACTTAAGGCGGCACTGGTCTTTTTTGTATCCCGGAAAGAGAAAGTGCCCGGTAAATTCCTAAAACCTATTGACAACAGTGCACTTCCCTGATATATATAAAGTAACAGGTTTAAACAAGTTCGTTCATACAACAAGAGAGGGAGCATTAGATTTACGAACAGCACAAGCAAGAGGAGGAAAGTATGGGCAAGTACACAGAGGATGCAAAAGAATTGCTCCAGTACGTAGGCGGCAAGGAAAACATCGGTGCCGTCGCACACTGCATGACGCGTATGCGTTTCGTGCTCAATGATCCGAAGAAGGCTGATATAGCCAAGATTGAAGGCATGAAGGTTGTAAAGGGAACCTTCACTCAGTCGGGTCAGTTCCAGGTCATCATTGGCAACACTGTTTCTGAATTCTATAATGATTTCACAGAAGTCTCCGGTATCTCCGGTGTCTCCAAGGATGCGGTCAAACAGGCATCCAAGCAGAACCAGAATCCGCTGCAGAGACTGGCAACGGT
>ODAI011811173.1_pt1 | contig 10977 bp, 8 predicted proteins | sample 1539321 | NCBI WGS metagenome assembly ODAI01 (sample SAMN02144231, study PRJEB22623) | gut metagenome | biome: sheep rumen | host: Ovis aries | place: New Zealand | reverse complement strand
TAATACATGAAATGATCGGCGATTACTCCTATGAACTCATGCCCTTGCCCGAAAAAAGCGATTTCGAAAGCTTCATGACTGCACGTGACTTTGACGGGATAAATGTTACCATTCCCTACAAAAGGGATGTGATTCCATATCTGGACTATATCGATCCCGCAGCCGCTAAAATCGGTGCGGTAAATACCATTGTAAATAAAGACGGAAGGCTTTTCGGCTATAACACCGATTATTCAGGCTTTCTCTGTTCCCTGAAGAAAAACGAGGTCGAAATCGGCGGCAAAAAAGTGCTCGTACTTGGGAACGGAGGTGCGGCAAAGGCAGTAAATGCAGCTCTTGCCTCGCTTTCGCCTTCTGAAATAATATGCGTTAAATATAAAAAAGAGCCCGGGGTTCTCACTTATTCCGAAGCCTCCGAACTACATAAAGATGCAGACATAATTGTAAACACATCGCCTGTAGGAATGTTTCCCAAGGTTGATGCCAGCCCGATAGACCTTACTCCATACAACAGGCTTCAGGCAGTAGTTGACATAATTTATAATCCGGCTGTCACCATGCTTCTCTCACAGGCCGGGGAAAAAGGCGCAAAAACCGTAAACGGGCTTCTTATGCTTGTCGCACAGGCGGTTTATGCACATGATTATTTTACTGAGACGCTTAGCGATGACAGTGTGACGGACAGGATATATGAGAAATTAAAAGAAACAATATAGGAAGTCGACGGGCGTTCCTCATGACGAGGGTCATCAGGGCGTTCCTCATGACGGGGGTCATCAGGACTCCTCCCATCGACTTCGTCGACGGGTCCCTCCTCATGACGAGGGTCATCAGGGCGTTCCTCATGACGAAACACAAAAGGCACACCCTGTCGGATGTGCCTTTTGCCTGTATCAAAAAAGAGAGAGTAATAGATGAATTTCTAATTTGTTTGTTTGATGACTCAATTAAACCACTTTTTTGTCAAATTGTCAATAGTTTTTTAGCATTTTTTACAAAAAACTCTCATTTTTTATGCCAAAAACTGTGCACTATTTTGTCAATTTCAGTTTCCATCGCCTTATTCACTCTTTTTTCCTCTCTGCATAAGCTCGAAAACTGCCGTTTTGGGATCTTTTCCGCGATTGACTATATCATCCACGGCATTTACTATCGGCATTTCTACGCCATATTTCTTTGAAAGCGAAATTGCGGCGGGTAACGCATTGATACCCTCAACAACCATTCCGACTTCTTTTATGGCATCGGCGGCCTTCATGCCCTCTCCGATAAGATGTCCGGCTCTGTTGTTTCTTGAATGTACACTGAATGCCGTTACGATCAGATCGCCGATCGCAGCGAGTCCGTTAAAGGTTTCGGGCCTGCAGCCCATTGCCGTTCCGAGCCTTCTTATCTCAGCCATTCCTCTCGTAACAAGAGCGGCCTTGGTGTTGTCGCCGAAACCGATACCGTCCGAGATTCCGCCGGCAAGAGCCATAATATTTTTGATCGCTCCGCAAAGCTCAACGCCCTTGACATCACTGTTTGTATATACTCTCATGCAGGTATTCATGAAAATATCCTGAACTCGCTTTGCCGTCTCCTCGTCCTCGCATGCCGAAACTATGGTTGTCGGGATGTCCCTTGCCACCTCTTCGGCATGGGTAGGTCCGGAAAGAGCCACCAGCTTTGCAAGGCATTCTCCGTCACCGTACAGCTCGTCTTTTATCACCTCGGTCAGAGTCATAAGAGTATCAGCCTCTATTCCCTTTGCAACATCAACGATGATCTGGCCCGGCTTTATATACGGCTTCGCAGATCTTGCCGTGTTTCTTACGAAAACAGACGGAACCGCAAACAGCAGCACATCCTTGTCACGGCAGACTTCCTCCATGCTTTTGGTAAATTTCATTGCCTCGGGGATATCCATATAAGGAAGGTTGGGATGCTTCCCTGTTGCCTTAAGATTATCTATTTCACTCTCGAGCGCAGACCATACAGTAACGTCCTTACCGCTGTTTACAAGCATTCTGGCAAGTGCCATTCCCCATGTTCCGGCTCCGAGTATTCCGATTTTTTCCATTTTATTACACTCCTGTTGATTTTTGGCATTAAAGCCTTGAATATATTATACCATTATTGGCAGATAGTTCAATACCTTTATTCTTAAAAAGCTCCAAAAGGGTAACAAACTTAAAGCCCCTTTCCTTAAGAACGGGAAGTATTTTCTCAAGGGCATCTGCGGTTTTATGATTGTAATCCGAATCATGCAGAAGCACGATAACACCGTCATCCGCGAACGAAAGAACCTTTTCCACCCTTGTTTCCACGCTCACCGCTTCGTCCCAGTCATCACAGCCCAGTCCGCAGATAAAGGTTTTGCGGATCTTTTCAAAGCTTTGTTCATCATAAGCAATATAAGGCGGTCTGAAAAACACGGGCTTTACGTTACATATTCCTTCTATAAGCCTGTCCGTATCATCGATTTCCTTCTTTAGTTCCTCATCCGACAGCTCAGTAATGGCAGTGTGGGTAAAGGAATGATTTTCAATTTCAAAACCTGCCGCAGAACACTCCTTTGCAATCTTTGCCGACTCTTCGTTTATATTCCTTCCGATCAGAAAGAAAGTGCATTTCCCGTCATATTTTTCAAACAGTGATTTTATCCTCGGCGTAACCAGGGTATTCGGTCCGTCATCAAAAGTAAACGCTATCTGTTTTGACATAAAAACCCCTTTCATTATTAAAAGCAAGGCACCGGAAGCCCGATGCCTTACATTGTCAAGTCGTCACATTGTCATTCTTATCATCCGTGAGATTGGATTTCATATAAGCCATAGCCCAGTGAGGATTATCGACGCCGTCATCGCTGTCATCATAATTCACGAAATATATGGTCATATCGATATCGTCTGTCGTGTTCTGCTTTGTCCTTGTAAGGTACATATTCTTCTTATAAGAAATATGCAGCGAATAACAATTATCACTGTAAACCTTATATTCATCAACAACCACATCGGAGAACTCCGGACTGCCAACGGTATGATCCGAAATAAATGTGATGTCAACGCTGTGTGAATATTCCTCTGCCTGCTTATAGTACGCGCTGTCCTTGATGACATACTGCTGAGCCGTTGCAACTCCGTGATTTGCTCCCGCAAGCTCGGCAAGCAGGAAGCGCTGCCATGTCTGTATCATCTCAAGCGACCTGTTCTTAACCTCATCGCTGAGCTCCGGCTCCGAAGCTGCAGCGCCCGATCCCTCCACGGAAATATTTCCTTTGCTGTCGGGCGTGAAGGAAACATTATTGCCTGAAGCATCGTTGATCTTTATCTCGGGAGGATTTACAAGATTTTGTATCTTGTAGATATTGGTTGCTCCTGTCGGTATCTGTACATACTGCTTTATAAGCTCAAGATCCTTGTTGGATTTGTTTACGGTCTTGACCAGATTCTTCTCTCCGACCATATGTCCGTTTACGCTTACAGTGTAATCCGAAGGCACGCTGATAGTGTAATTATGGGTCTGGACAGAAAGAACAGGCTCTATCTTGCCGATTTTCCACTCGGCTATCGTAAGCATGCCCTTAAGTCTCTTTTCCTTAACGCTTGCCTCTATTGTCATATATGCAACCAGCTTATCCTCTGCATATATATCGTATATCTGCTTTGAAGAACCGTGGCTGTTTTCGTTCTTAAGGTAGCTTATACGCGAAACGCCTTCAAACTGCTTAAGGTAAACCTCTTTAAAAACATCCGGGGATTCGAATTCACCCGCTCCGGCAGGGAGTTCAACCTTATTTACAATTGTTCCGTCGCTTACCATGTCGCCGAATTCCGAAACAAGGCGTTTTATATTTTTTTCGGGCAACGATTTATCATATTCCTTAAGAGAGCTTCCTGTATATATAACGGCAATTATTCCGACAATAAAAAGAACTCCTGCCCAGGCAGCAAGCAGCTTCCAGAACAGAGGAATCTTTTTCTTCCCCTTCGGAGCGCTTTTCTCTCTTCTTTCCATATCCTTATAGATGGCATCCCTGTTACGGAACCGTGTTGCCATCTCATTGTTTTCACGTCTGCCCGATGAAGAAGGTCTTCCGGGATTTCTTCTTGTCTCCCCGGGATTTCTCCTTGGTTCCTCAGGACTTCTCCTTGATTCCCCCGGAACTCTCCTTGATTCTTCGGGATTTCTCCTCACCGTTTTTGAAGGATCTCTCCTTCCGGTTTCCGGAGTGCTTCTCCTTACCGGATTCTGAGGATTTCTTCTTGCGGTATCTGCTGCGTTTCTCCTTGCCGGAGGCTCCTTTTTTGCGGGCCCGGCATATCTTTTCTTTATTTTCGCGAATTCCTCCGCGGATATTTCATCATCATCCGGATCGTAGGCTGCCGGCGGGGGAGCCGTCAGAATGACACTGTCCTTTTTTTCAAGTCCCGTTTCATTCTTCTTTTTCCCCTTGAGCTGCTTCATCAGATATTCCGGATCAAGATCGAATTCATTCATGTTGTTGCTCATCATTGTCCTCCGAAGTTTTTCTATTTAGGCATTACTACAAAAGATGTAGGCATATACCATGAAGAATGCTTATAATAGAAAGTAACGCTCGTCATCTCATATTTGTTATACCACATGGATGAAGAACTTCCGCCGTCAAGGTTAGCCGCATTTACTGCGCCGTAGTCAAGCATGATTCCGATGATATCATCGGCTGTGGCGCCGAGATGGCCGGCTGCCCCTCGTCCGTCCGTAACAAGCAGAAGAATTGCACCGTCGGCACGCTGGCCTATTGCCGTTCTCGGATTGGTTCCGCCGCCGACGCCTTTTACTTCGCGTCCTTCTCCGTTTATTACAAGCGGGACAAAATGATTATTTTTATCGGTACTTTCCTCCTGGAAAGCCACCGCATCCCTGATCTTCGCTTCTTCGACATAAGCCTTGAAATCATTTTTCGTCATTCCTTCAAGGTTTTTGATGATAAGGTAGTTATCCTCACTCATTCCGATCAGATAATAACCGTTTTCGGCATTGGGTTCGTTGTAAAGTATCTGACCGTTTTCAACAACAACACCCTTGGGCTTGCCGCCCTTGTTTCCTGTAGAAACATACAGACCGCCGTTGACACCTGCAATACCTTTTCTCTTTGTTACAAGCTCGTCAAGATTGAGACCGTATTCGCCCCATTTACCGTCCTTTGCGGAGGTACCCACCACAACCTGGGCGGGATTCTTGATTATCATCATTTTCGCATAGAAGGTAAGACCTGATATTTCTTCTATCCTGATACCGTTCTCGTCAAAATTCTCGATAAGATCCGGTATCGTCTCGCCGCCTTCAGGGTCATCATCATCATCGGGTTTTATGGTGATCTTGGACATATCGATATTTTCGGTATCCATTTGCTCGACCTTATTTGCTTCACGTATCTTTTTTATTTCTTCCTTTGAACATACCCATGAGGCAAGGAACTTCATCTGTCCCGTTTCAAGCAACGTTTGTACGAAACTGTCTCTTGCTACCTTCGAGTCTCCGTTTGCAATCTTATGCATCATTGCATAAAGTATACCGCAAAGCATTCCCGCAGTCACGAGTATGACCGCAAGGACACGTACGGTATATTTTAAAATTTTCTTAACCATTTAACCTTCCTTTCCCGTCATTTCTTTTTTCTTTCCGCAAATACCCATCTCTGCTGTATCTGGAAGCTGATAAGGAAGAGGCCCATATCAACTCCGAATTTAACCAGCGTCTGCCACAGGCTTCCCTTTGCCAGCTTAAATACCATTACGGCAAAGAAATATAAAAGTCCGTAGGATGCCGCCATCTGGCATGCGCATAGAAGATAATATCTGCCGAGCGAGCTTTTGACCGGCGCATCCGATTCAAATACCATTTTTCTGTTCAGCGTGTAATTGACAACCGAGCTTATCACTCTCGCGCCTGCTGTTGCGATCGCAAGAACTGCCTTGCTTTCAAGCTTTGTCGTCTTTGAAAGCAGCATGTTGATCAAAGTAAACAGCGCTATGTCAACTGCAAAAGATGCCAGAGAGCTTCCTATAAACTTAAAGATCACGGCATAAATCTTTAACGAATCCCTTATCGGATGGAAGTGTGAGGACTCGTTCTCATCGAGATAAACAGTGTCGATCACCACCTCTTCCATTTTGATCCCTTTTTTCTTTATCATCAAAAGCTGGTTGGTTTCATATTCATATCTTTCACCGTCGATCTTTGTCATCAGCGAAAGATACTTAAAGGGAATGGCACGGAGCCCTGTCTGTGTATCGCTTATTTTTATGCCGCAGGCAAAGCGGAATACAAAGCGGGTAAGATTGTTTCCGAAACGGCTTCTTGCCGGAACATCGGGCGAGGAAAAGTCTCTCACGCCCAGCACAACCTTATCGGGATTTTCCTCCATTTTTTCAACGCAGCGCCTGATATCCTTCGGAAGATGCTGTCCGTCGCCGTCAACGGTAACAACACCGCTGATGCCGCTCCTGTTTTTCATTATGTACTCGAAGGCAGTTTTCATTGCCCTGCCCTTGCCCTTATTGACCTCATGGGTAAGGACCGTGACCCCCTCAAGTCCGGCAACAGATTCAAAAGGGGCAAGATGCGCCTGATCGCTGCCGTCGTTTACGACAACAATGTCATCAAAACCATGTTCCTTAAGGCCCACTACCGTGTTGACCATTTTCTCGTCCGGATTAAGGGACGGAAGTATTACCGTTATCTTCAATATTTTCTAACCTTTCAGTTCCGAAGCCTGCTTCTTTTCTTCCATCTTCCTGTAAATGAAATTACAGATCAGTACAGCCATTATACCGAGGAATATTCCGTCGATAAGCCCTGCGAGCACATCGGTCGGGTAGTGGATTCCGATATAAAGCCTTGAAAATGCTATTAATGCTGCAAGTATAAGCAAGGGAATGGAATATCTCTTCTTAAGATTCGGGTACAGTGCCACCGCCGATGCGAAGCTTGCTCCCGTATGTCCCGAAGGAAAAGAATAGTCCTTTGCTTCCTTTACTATGCATTTAAGTCCTTCGACATTAGTGACCAATCCCTTCGCATCGAATGTATCGCCGTGCCAGAAGGGCCTGGGTCTTGCAACAAGGGGTTTTAAGATCATGTTGTTTAAGATCACGGATCCCAGCAGTGCGATACAGGAGCACACTCCCGCTTTTCTGGTCTGCTTAAAGCAAAGCAGTACAAGTGTCAGTATGATCCAGAATATCCCGGCGTCTCCGAGATGAGTTATAAGCTTAAAGAAAAAGTCACATATCGGATTACGGACATGATCCTGCAGGAAAAGCAGAATATCCCCGTCCATATTCAAAAAAGGATTCATAAAAATCTCCTTGCCGCATAACAATAGTTATGTGTATTCTACCACAAAACCGTCAAATAAGCAATATAAAAAGGGCACAATTTGTGCCCTCTTCATAAAATTTTAATATTTTTTACAATATGTTGTAGACAATTCTCAGCGATAAATAACAATCTTGGTATTTCTCGGTATATTGTCATATATCCACTTCGAATCGTCAAGGAACAGTCTCACGCATCCGTGCGAAAGATTCATTCCGACTCTTCCATCCATTATCCTCTTCGGTGTGGGATCCTGGTAGTAAAGCACACTGTGGAAAAGATATGCTCCCTTGATTCTTGTCGCATAGAAAAGCCTGCAGTTATTGCTGTCAAAATAGTAGAACTTGTCCCCGGCCTTAAACTCGCCTTCGATGGTCTGGTTTACGCCGCCTCCGCCAATTGTACAGGGGATATATTTTATGTCTACGTAGTTGCCCTTGCTTCCGTAGTAAATGCCTATCGTGTGTTTCGTCTTGTTGACAAGTATCAGATAGTCGGTATCGGAAGAATAGCCCTGTGCTTTTGCATGCATCTGCTCAAGGTCGGATCTTTCGGAAACAACCGCTGCCGTTCCCTTTACAACATAATCCTCAGGGACAGAAACACCTGTATTCTCAACCGTACCGTCTTCAAGGATATTATAGGTAAAGCTTCCGACGCTGCACTCGCCCGCTTCTCTCGGCTGACCTTCCGAATTAAGATAATATACCTTTCCGCCAGCAACGGCCCAGCCGGTTGCCATTGCGCCTGTCTCACGGAAAATATAGGTTTTTCCGTCATATTCCTTTTCTCCGACCGTAGCTTTTCCGTCGCTTTCAAAATGGAATCTTGTGTTGCCGATGTTCAGCCATCCGCCGGTATATACCGTACCGTCCGGATTCAGGTAATAATACCCGTCATCGAGAAGAACATGGCCGGTTGCCATCTTTCCGCCGTTCAGTATATAATATTTGTTTCCGTTATCGCTGATCCAGCCGTTTGCGGCAGAGCCGTCGTTATTGAAGTAATATTTATCCTTGTTTATCGTGACGAAACCGCCCTTGCTTATTCTTCCTTCCCCGTCAAAATAATAATAGGTTCCGTCAATCTTCGTATAGCCCGTTGCGACCTTTCCGGTTTCAAGAAGATAATATTTTACTCCGTCTATCTCCTTCCAGCCGGTGTCGGCTTCGCCCTTGGAATTAAAATGATATTTTCCGTTGTCTAACGTCTTCCATCCGCCCGAAGAAATTGTTCCGTCGGAATTCAGGAAGTAATATTTGCCTTCTATCTTCTGCAGACCGCCGGCGACAAGTCCGTGAACATAATATTTTCCATCTATCCAGCCTTCCTTGATGCTTCCGTCCGGTTCAAAAACAAAGGTCTTTCCGTCGATAGTGATCTCACCGGAAGCAACGGAGCCGTCATCCCCGAGATAAACCTCTTTGCCGTCCTTTTTCTGCCAGCCGTGCTGCATCTTTCCGTCGGCCGAAAACAGATAAACCTTACCGCCTATTTCCTGCCAGCCTGTAAGTACCACATGGTCCTTAAAGAAATAATGATTTCCGTCAATGTTCTGCCAGCCTTCTTCAACCCTGGCTCCGTCTTCCATAAAATAGGAATATGATCCCATATTCTTGTCCCAGCCGGAGAATCTGAGGCCTTTTTCATCATATTTATAATTCCTGCCGTCAATTTCAACGTCGCCGCTGACTCTGATTCCGTATTCATCAAAATAATAATTTCCGCCGTCGATCTTCTGTACGCCGTAAACCATTTTTCCTTCGGAATCAAAATAGCGGAATATTCCGCCGTCCTTGACCCAGCCCTTTGCAAGGCTTCCGTCAGTGTTTACATAATAGGTATCGTTTCCGATTTCAGACAGTCCGACCGAAATGAGGCCGTCATTATTGAGAAGATATTCCTTGCCGTCGATATTTACACGGCCGGTTGCCATCGTTCCGTCGGCATTAAAGTAACGGGACTCCCCGTTTGTTTCCTTCCAGCCGTCCTTGAAGCATTTTCCGTCCGCTTCAAAATAGTAGGTTTTATCGCCCACATTTTTAAGCCCCAGAGCCATCCTTCCGTCTGCGGGAAGATAGTACGGACCTTCGCCGACGCCCGAAAACCATCCGGTAAAAACACTTGAATCCTTATTCAGATAATAGGTTCCGCCTTCATAATTCAGCGCGCCGCTTTTGCCGTAGCCGAACTCGTCGGCAAAATATGTGGTCTTGTTTTTTTCATAAAAGCCCGAGTTAAAAACACCGTTGCTCTCAAACCTGTATTTTTTTCCGTCTATCTCGCGCTCATTGACGTAAAGACCATTCTTATCCTGATAATAGGTACAGCCGTTAAACAAAAACCACCCCGTATAGAGCTGACCGCTTTCATCAAAGATATACTGCGTTCCGTCAATGATATTGATTCCCGTAAGCTCCTTGCCGTTCTTAAGATACTTTGTTACGCCGTCCATTTCCTTCCAGCCGTTTCTCATGTTTTTCAGGATAATGGCCGCAGCCAAAGCTATGACAAGAAGCGCACACAGCGACAGCAATACCCAAAGCTTCTGTTTGCCGTTTTTCTTTTTATTCTTTTTTTTGCTGACTTTTTTCATACAAACTTCACCGTATAAATTGCTTTATATTTATTTATATATTACAATCTTCGATCCCGTAGGAATGTTATCGTATATCCACTTTGCATCATCCAGTGCCAGTCTGACGCAGCCGTGTGAAAGATTCATTCCGAGTCTTCCGTCCATTATCCTCTGAGGAGTTCTTGTCTGATAGTAGAGAACGCTGTGGAAGAAATATGCTCCCTTGATCCTTGTTGCGTAGAAAACCCTGCAGGATCCGCTGTCGAAATAGTAGAGCTTGGTACCGACCGCGAATTCTCCTTCTATGGTCTGAGACCTTGGAGCGCCGGTTGTGCATACAAAGCTCTTTACAAGCTGCCAGTCGCCCTTTGAACCCTTATAAACATTCACAAGATGCTTGTTCTTGCTCGCAAGGATCAGGTACTCGGTCGCAGATGAATAACCCTGGGCCTTTTCAAACATCTGAACATCGCCCTGCGAAGGAACATAAAGCGAAGCATCGCTTGAGAATGTATATTCCTTGCCGTCTATCACCATCTTTCCGACAGCAAGTGTACCGTCTTCAAGAACGTAATACCGTTTATCGCCGTAGTCAATAAAACCGACGCCTATGGTCTGGCCGTTACCGTTAAAGTAATAATACTTGTCGCCGACCTTTGTCACTCCCGTAGCCATTCTGCCGTTTTCAAGGAAATAATATCTTGTTTCGTCGATCTCAGCCCATCCTGTCCTTGCCGAACCGTCGGAATTAAAGTAATGCTTTTTGCCGTCTATCGTTATCCATCCGCCTGATGTAAGGCTTCCGTCGGAATTGAAATAATAATATCTGCTACCGGCTTTGGCAAGGCCCGTTGCCATCTTTCCGCCTTCAAGGAAGAAGAAGTCTTTTCCTTCAACCGTTTTCCAGCCGGCATCGGCAGAGCCGTCCGAAAGGAAATGGTACTTTTCGCCGCCGATGCTCGCCCAGCCGCCCTGCATGAATTCGCCGTCATCTTTAAGATAATAATATTTATCGCCAATCTTTGTATAGCCCGTAAGCATCATTCCGTTAT
>ODAI010984612.1_pt1 | contig 10977 bp, 7 predicted proteins | sample 1539321 | NCBI WGS metagenome assembly ODAI01 (sample SAMN02144231, study PRJEB22623) | gut metagenome | biome: sheep rumen | host: Ovis aries | place: New Zealand | reverse complement strand
GTCAAAGGCAAAATAATACAACTTTAGAGAAGAAACCATAAAAGGAGCATAAATCAGCTGATGATCAAAGTACTGCACATCTGCCACGGCAATATCTGCCGCTCACCGATGGCCGAATTTGTTATGAAAGACCTCGTCAGGAAAGCCCATCTCGAAGACCGATTCGAGATCGCCTCCGCCGCCACCAGCAGCGAGGAGATCTGGGGCGGCCGCGGCAACCCGGTCTATCCGCCTGCCCGCGCGAAGCTCAAGGAACACGGTATCGATCCCGGCGGCAAGCGCGCCCGCAGGACCACCCGCGAGGACTACAGGTACTACGACTATATCATCGGGATGGACACCGCGAACCTTTGGAATATGAAAGCGATCTACGGCGGCGACCCCGATGGCAAAATATCGCTGCTCCTGGACTACTGCGGCAGGACCGGCCAGGAAGTGGCGGATCCGTGGTATACGGATGATTTCGACGCGACCTGGGACGATGTGCTGGAAGGATGTACAGCTCTGCTGGAGACACTGCGCCGCGTATAGCGCAGCCTGCGCAGCGTATAATCGCATCGCGCAGCTTGCGCAGCGTATAATTGTATAGCGCGGCCCGCGCACCGTATAAATAGAGGGAGATTGAAAAATGAACCGAAAAGCAGGACTGCACAGGATCAGTGAACATGTATGGATCTTTCCCCTGGATTCTCCCAAGGACCGGCCAAACCTCGGCTATATCCTCGGGTCAGGGATGGCGCTCGCTGTGGACGCGGGCCACTCCTCTTCCCATGTGGAGGACTTCTATGACGCGGTCAGAGCGGAAGGACTTCCGCTGCCGGAGCTCACCGTGATCACCCACTGGCACTGGGACCACACCTATGGAATGCACGCTGTGAACGGGAAGACACTTGCCAGGCCGGAGACGAACGCCAGGCTCGCCGCCATTCAGCGGGAAATGAGCGAAAGCCCGGAAAAAGTGCAGGCTTTCCTGACGAGCGATCCTACTGTCCGGAGAGAGTACGCCGGCGGCGTCCCCGTAGTGGTCGTGCCGGCAGATGAGACCATCCGCGAAGACCGGACGATCGACCTTGGCGGTGTGACGGCTAAGATCATGCTGTCCGAGTCTCCCCACACGGACGACGCGCTGCTCGTCTATGTGCCGGAAGACCGAGTCCTCTTCGTCGGAGACGCGCAGCTCGGGGAATTCCCTTCCTGGAGAATGGACTGGGGGAGGATGGCGGCTCTGGCGCAGAAGGTGCGCGGCATCGATGCGGACGTCGTGATCGACGGGCATTGGAAGCCGTACACCAAAGAGGAGTATATGGCTGAGATAGGGTGAGAGCGGTATTTTGCCGAATGTGGTAAAATAGTGACAAAAGCGGCAGCAGGCAGAGCAGACAGAAAAAGGAGGATTTGACCATGAAGATCACAGTGATCGGACCCGGCGCGATGGGACTGCTGTTCGGGGGGAAACTGGCCGCATGCGCGGATGTATCCCTGATCGGCAGCAATGCGGCAAACCTTAAGGAGATCAATGAGAAGGGCGTCACGATCAAGAGGGACGGCAGCAGCGTGACAAGAATGGTCCCCGCTTATAAAGGCGGCAGCCGCAGGGAACCGGCGGATGTGGTGCTCTTCTTCACCAAAGCTTACCAGATCCGGGACGTCCTTTCTGAGAACCGCGGGCTGATCGGGCCGGATACAATGCTCCTGACGCTTCAGAACGGGGCGGGCCACGACCGCGTCATGCGCGAATTCGCCGATTCGGCGCATGTGCTGATCGGAACGACGAAACAGGGAAGCTACAGGGAGAGCGCATCCGTCATCGTCAACAGCGGGCTCGGCGAGACCGTCTTCGGGGGAGCCGCCTCGCAGGGCGAGCAGGCACCCGACAGAGCCAGACTGGAGGAGCTCCGAAGTGTGTTCGAGAGTGCGGGCTTTCCCTGCGCTGTCAGTGACAACATCAGGTTCGAAGTATGGAATAAACTGATGATCAACGCGTCGTCGAGCGTTCTCTCCGGCGTCCTTCAGGTGCCGCAGGGCTACGTGGCGGAAAATGAGATGGCCTGGTCGATCTGCGAAGACCTGATCCGCGAGATCTGCGCCGCGGCTGCGGGAGAAGGCGCGGTCTTTGTCCCGGAGGAACAGATCCTTCGGGTGCGCGAACACTTAAGAAAAGCGCCGGATGGCTACACCAGTATCTATGCGGACATTAAGAACGGAAGGAAAACGGAAGCGGATTTCATCTGCGGCGCAGTGGTGCGCGCGGCACAGGAGCAGGGACTGCGCGTCCCTGTGCAGGAGACGATCCTGCGGCTGGTGCACGCGATGGAAGGGCGGTAAAGCCCCGAAATCCGGAATATTTTGAACAGGGAAAGAGCCCTTCAGAACAGGCGCCGGATAGGATCGGTGCACATTCTGAAGGGCTCTTTGAAAGGGGGAAATGATAAACAATACACTCTTCAGGGGGAAAGGTTGAGGGGGGAGTTGAGTTCCTTGGCCCCTGTCGATGATGTCATGATAAAGGAGAATTATGTTCAATTCGGGGATATCCTGTGAAGAATCTGTGAAATAATAGCTTTTTAAGTTGGAGACAGAGAACTGCTCCCCGTCCCCGGCAGCCGGGACCGGAATGAGGCGCGGACAGCCGGGATGCAATAGTTACTACTTTTTTATTCCCATTCCGAGGTTGTCTGATATAATGGTCTCATGCAGACACCTATAGATTTTGGAAAAAATTTTTTGAATAACTATTTCAGCATGCGGGATCCGGACCGTTGCCTCGAGGACCTGGCTTACGATGTCGTCTGGATCACCCCTAAGCAGATGTACCATTTCCTCTCTGCCGTGGAGATCAACAGCTTCCTGCAGGAGGAGATGACAGCGAGACCGGAGCGGCATTACGTGGACATTGTGTCGATCAAGAGTTCACCGAGCGCCGCTGACATTTCGACGGTAGCATACGAGATCAATCTCGTTCCGAGGGAGGGGGAAAAGGCCGTCTATCTTCGCTGCAGTATGGCCATCGTAAAGCGCGGGCAGCATTTTGAGATCACATTCCTTCACATGTCGGAGAGACAGGGCCAGGGAGGGATGGACCAGATCAGGGAGTTCACGGAGAACCTTCCCTGCGGCGTGCTGATTTTTGCCTACATGGAGAAAGAGGGTCTTAAGACCCTTTTCTACAACGATTATTTCTGGAACAAGCTCCGCTACAAGGAGGACCAGTTCCGTAAGCAGATGGAACGGGATCCCTTTTTCATGGTCCCGGAGGAAGAGCGCGACAAGATCATGGCGCGGCTCAAAGAGATCCAGGGGACGGGCGGCCACATTGCGGTCAATCTGACTTTTTACAGAAAAGACGGCAACCGCTTCCAGTACCGCATGCTCGGCGCACCCGCATACCAGGAAGGCGACAACACCGTCTATTACTGTATTTTCCAGGAGACGACCGGGTTCAACCAGATCCACAGCCGGCTGCAGGAGCGCATTGCTTCAGCCTCTGAGATCCTTGCCAAAATACCGGGGAGCCTCTGCGTCCTGACAGGAGAGTCAGGGAACTGGCATCCCGTCTACGTGAGCAGGGAATTCCCGGAACAGTTCGGCCTGAGCATGGCCGGATTCGCGGACCAGGTCGCGAAAGACCCGTTTTACGGTCTGGAAATGACGAGCTATACCAGGGAGCGGCTGACCAAGTCGCATCTGGAACAGGATTCCGAAGACCCCTATCTGGGAGTCTTCGAGATGGAACGCAAGGACGGAACGAAGCATTGGACGGACGTCTATCTGGTAAGCGGCACGGACCACAACGGCAGCAAGCTCCGGATGCTCTTCTATGTGGACAAGGACGCTGAGAAGAGGGCGGTCGACCAGCAGATCGCGAAGGCCGAGAACACTTCGAAGATGCAGCAGGAGCGGGCAAGGACCGAGATCAGGGAAGCGCAGGAGAAGGCCAGGCAGCAGGTTGAGGAAGCGCAGACCACGGTCAAGAAGGAGATTGAGGAGGCGCAGGCCAAGACACTGGAGCAGATCGAGGCCTTCCGCGTGAAGATGAACGAAGTGCTGGATTCCCAGAAGGGATCCATTGAGATCAAAGAGAAGCAGATGCGTCTGGAGTTCGAGGCGAGGGAGCAGGAAATGCAGCGGTCCTACGCCGAGAAGGAGAAGATGCTGGAGAAGCAGCTCGAGAACTACAAGAAAGCGCAGGACGCGGAACTGGTCAAGCAGCAGAAAGCCGTGGACCAGCAGCTTGCCGAATGCGGCAGGGAGATCGAGAACAAGCAGGCGGAGATCGAACGCCTCGGGCAGGAACTGACGCGAATGATGGAATCGCTCCGGGAATCCGAGGCGAAGCGCGAACAGGAGCGCCGCAGCAGCGACCTTCGCGACAGAGAACACGAGAAAACGGTCAAAAGACTGCGCGCCATGGTCGAATCCGTGCGGAAGCTCAGCGATGCCGGAGGCTATATGCAGGAAGATACCGCGGGCGGTTATGCGCAGGACAACACTGCAGGTGACTACGCGCAGGGCAGCGCAGCAGGAGGCTACGCGCAGGACGGCGCAGCAGGAGACTACGTGCAGAGCAGCGCAGCGGAGGATTACGCTTATGACAGCGCCGGAGAAGGCTATGTGCCTGACGGCGGAGCTTATGATAACGGCGCAGAAGGGTATGCGCCGGACACTGCCGCGGACGATTACGGCTGGATGGGCGACATGGCGGAACCTCCGGCAGGAGGCGTGATCAGGCGCGGCGCAGTCAATGACCGGAGCCGCAAGCCGTTCGCGGGACAGGGACTCCGTCCCGACAGGCCGTCGTATGCGGGCGCTTCCGCTGGAATGAAAAATACGAACCGCGCAGGCAGTCCCGCGGGAGCGGGCGTCATGAACCGCGCAGGCAGTCCCGCAGGAGCGGGCGGCATGAACCGTGCAGGCGGTTCGCCGCGCGGTGTCACAGCGGAGAACACACCGGTCAGAAGTTCTGTGATGGATGACCTCGTGCAGATGGCGTCCGCAGACGACGGCGTTCTCAAGGAGGAGCTCTTCTCGGTGGACGAGTGCCTGGAGAACATCATGATGCTCCAGGAGCCGGCCTGCGTGAAGAAAAAGATCCACCTGGAATTCAAGAGGAGCGTCAGTATGCCCGCGCAGGCGATCGGCGACAAGTCGAAGCTGCAGAGAGCGCTGGTGAGCCTTCTGGAGAGCGTCGTGGAACAGACGCCTTCGGGCAGCGTGATCAGCGTCGGCGGCCGGGCGGACCGGGCGTCGGGAAACAGGGCGTATTTCTATTTTACCATCAGGGACAACGGCAGCAATCTCGCCAGCGACCTGATGCAGGGAATGTTCGAGATGAAAGATGAGCGGGACGATCCGCTCCGAGCGGGACTGTACATCGCAAGGGAGATCATCTCCACGATGGGAGGCAATGTCCGGGTCCGCAGCCGCAGAGGCGAGGGGACGGAGTTCATGGTAACGGTGATCATGAAGCTGCCGTGATATGAACCGCGCTCAAATTGAGGAATATTTTGATGAAAAAGAAGAACAACCATCCGGAAGAGAAAGAGCAGCGCGAGGAAAAAAAGAGATCAGCCGGAGGCAGTCTGCTTGGGCTTGCGGCGGAGACCGGCTTCTGGGTGAGCGCCGGCGCGCTGGCGGGCGCGGCCAACTATTTCTACGAGTTCTCGATGAAGCCCGTGAAGCATGATCCCAGCCATGACTACGAGGCTAAGGAGCTGCCTTATACGCGGGGCAGGATCTGGATGAACGGGCATCCGCTCAGAGAGGACTGGTTCGAGATTTCGGAGGACGGGCTGCGCATCCACGCGAACTATATCCCGTCTCCGCTGCCGGAGGGGGACCACAGGTATGCGATCTGCGTGCACGGATACTCCGATACCTCGGAGAGCGTCGGACAGTATGCGATGGTCTACCGCGAGAGGTACGGCATGAACGTACTGCTGCCGGATCTGCGCGGGCACGGAAAGAGTGAAGGGACGTATGTCGGGTACGGTTATCACGACAGGCGGGACATCATCGTCTGGATCGACCGGATCCTGAACAAAGACCCTAAGGCCGTGATCCTGCTGCACGGAATATCCATGGGAGCCGCCACAGTGATGATGACGACCGGCGAGAAGCTTCCCTCCAATGTCAGGGCGTGCGTCGAGGACGCGGGCTACAGCACGGCGGTGGAGGAGTTCAAGCATGTCTACAACAACCTGGAACCCAGACAGCCGGTGCCGGTGGACGTGATGATGCCCGCGCTCAGGGCCGTGGCGCTCGTAAGGGCCGGATACGGGCTGGGACAGGCATCCCCGCTCGAAGCGGTGAAGCGCTCGGTAACGCCTACGCTCTTTATCCACGGAGACGCGGATGATTTTATCCCCTGTTCCATGATGAAGAAGCTTTTTGAGGCGGCGGCCTGCAAGAAGATGAGTCTTCTTGTCAAAGGAGCCGGTCACGTTCAAAGCGTCGTCGTGGATCCCGAAGGATCCTGGGCGAAAGTCGACAGCTTCCTTGAGAAGGCAGCGCCGGAACTGGCGGAGCGGAGGGGGGACGTAAACTTCCCTGTTGATTTTCGCAAGATGGTGGAGAACGGGGAAACCGGGGAGTCCGAGACGTTATAAAAGGGGACTGTCCCCTGCCTGCCCTTCATCGGAGGCGGGTGTGAGCACGCACCTTTAGTTGATTAAACAGAATGATTGGAGGAACATAATAACATGAGCACACAGAACAACGGAGCACCGAAACCGCCCACACCTTCCGCACAGCCGGATTTTCACATTGACGCACATCCGGGCAGCCATGTCAGCAGAGTGATCGCGGTCGTCAGCGGCAAGGGAGGCGTAGGAAAGTCATCCGTTACCGCGATGAGCGCGCTTTGGTCAAGGAGAAAAGGCTACCAGACGGCGATCCTGGACGCGGACATCACAGGACCCAGCATCCCGAAGATGTTCGGCGTCGGCTATGCGGACCTTGTGGCAACGGAGGAGTGCCTCTATCCCGCAAATACAGTCACGGGGATCAAAGTAATGTCCATGAACCTGCTGTCCAAGCAGGAGGACGCGCCCGTCATCTGGAGAAGCCCCGTCATCACAGGCGCGATCAAGCAGTTCTGGACCGACGTCTGCTGGGGATATGTGGACTACATGTTCATCGATATGCCTCCGGGGACCGGCGATGTGCCACTTACTGTTTTCCAGTCCTTCCCGATCGACGGGATCATCATCGTTACGACTCCTCAGGACCTTGTCAGCATGATCGTCAAAAAAGCGCTCGGCATGGCTAAGCTCATGAAAGTGCCGGTGCTCGGCATCGTAGAGAATATGAGCTATGTCAAGTGCCCGCACTGCGGAGAGGAGATCCGTATTTTCGGCGACAGCAAGGTCGAGGAGATCGCAAAGAAAGAGAACATCCCGGTCGTCGCCAGGATCCCGATCGATCCCGCTATGACGACCTTTATGGATACGGGAAGAGCGGAATACTACGAGTGCAATTATATGGACGGACTCGAGAAGGTGCTGCCGTTCATCAACTGAACAGGACACCGGAAGCTGCGGAGGCAGACCGGCGCGGGGCGTGCCCGGGGGAAATGCTGAGGCAGCGGTCTTTTGACACCGGATGCTTAACGGAATAACACAGGAGGTAATGATGATTCTTGCGATTGATACGGGCAACACGCATATTGTCCTCGGATGTATCGATAACAAAGGGGCCATAAGCCACATTATCCGTCTGGAGACCAATCTGGGGAAGACGGAGTACGAATACGCTTCGGACATCAAGCAGATCCTCGAGCTGGAGGGTGTGGACAGATACGGTTTCGACGGGGCGATCATTTCCTCATCCGTTCCGCCGATCATTGAGATCCTCAAGCGCGCGGTGAAGGTCATCACCGGGATCGACGCGATGGTCGTCGGCATCGGCATCAAGACGGGACTGGATATCGTCCTCGACGATCCGAGCACGATCGCAGCGGACCTGGTGGCGACAGCCGTAGCGGCTAAGAACGAATACCCTCTTCCCTGCGTCATCATTGATATGGGAACGGCGACCACGGTCACAGTAGTCGATGCCAAGGGACGCTATATCGGCGGGGCGATCATGCCCGGTGTGCGGCTCTCCATGCGCGCGCTGGCTTCCGGCACGTCGCTGCTTCCCCATATCGAGATCGTACCTCCGTCTAAGACGATCGCCTCCAACACGATCGACTGTATGAAATCCGGCATAATCTACGGCTCGGCAGGCGCTCTGGACGGTATCCTCGATCACTATATCGAGGAACTGGGCGGCTCGGCCGGAAGCATTGTGGCGACAGGAGGCCTTGCCTCGACGATTTGCCCGATGTGCAGGCATGAGATCACGCTTGACAACAATCTTCTCCTGAAGGGCCTGTATGTGATCTATAAAAAGAACAAACCTCGCAAGCCAAGACGTCCTAAAGCGGATAAGGAGTGACGGCCGTCAGGCCGGAGTTTGTCGTTGAAACAGGTTGATGGATAGATTTGCTGAATACAGGTCGTTGGATCGATGAGGCTGCCGCATTTGCGGCAGCTTTTTTGTGAGACATCGTTTCCGGGTGCATGGCTTCGTTCATGGTGGTGCCGGTTGCCCGGCGTGGGCGTTTGGGCACAGTGGAGGCTTTTTTGTGATTTGTTCCCCATGTTTTTTTGAGATTTCTTCGATTTTTGGGCACAGCAGAGGTTTTCTTAAGAATTGTTCCCCAGGTCCCGTCCGCGCTTGGGTACAGACGACTCTTTTCGAGGAAATGTTCTCCTTTTTGATGGAAAAGCATGGAGAACAAATTAACGCAAACTGTCATCTGTGCCCAAACGACAACAGCTGTCATGGGGAAATCATCCCATCACCCCGGCAACAGGCCGACGGGCCGTTCACACTAAATTAACTTGCGTAAAATTCCTTCATACATTAATATGAATCATAGTTTGCACTCTTAAGATAGGCAAAATATCAGTTTTGTGAGAAGAGCACACTGGTGCTGCCGGAAAAGCACATTAGTGATGCGGGAAAAGCACAGGGATGTGCTTGTATTTAACACGGTTATCTGTGCCGGGGCGCCGCAGAAACCGCGGCGGAAGAACGTAAAGCGCTTCGGAATGAGGAATGGAATGTTTGGAGATTTGTTTCATAACGAAGATAAAGATGACAATGTAGAACGCTATGACGATAACCGCCGTGACGACCGCAGGAGAGGCGGGGGAAACGGCGATGGCGATGATGACCGGGGAAACGGAAGAAAGGGACCTAACCGCCAGAATCTGGTGATCATGCTCCTCGCGACGGTCATCGCGCTCGTCGTGATCAGCTATGTGATGAATTATGGCTCGGAGTCTGAGACAAGGATCAGCTACAATGAGTTCGTGGATCTCGTCGAAGACGGCCAGGTGGAAGAGGTGAATGTGCGGTCCGACCGCCTGGAGATCCACCTCAAGGGGACCGACGCCCTGCGCTACACGGCGATCACGGAGGACCAGACCGCGCTGGCTGAGAGGCTGCTCAAGGAGAACGTTACCCTGAACGGATATATCGCGGACAGCTCCGGCATGATCATCTCCTTCCTGCTCTCTTACGTGCTGCCGATCGTCTTTTTGTGGGTGATCATGGGCTTTATTTTCAGAAGAGCGGGCGGCGGAGGCCTGATGGGCAGCGTAGGCAAGAGCACGGCCAAGGAGTACGTGCAGAAGGAGACCGGCGTCACGTTCGCTGACGTCGCGGGCGAGGACGAGGCCAAAGAGTCCCTTGTGGAAGTCGTCGACTTCCTGCACAATCCCGGCAAATACGTGAAGATCGGCGCCAAGCTCCCCAAGGGGGCGCTTCTGGTCGGCCCTCCCGGCACCGGCAAAACACTGCTCGCCAAGGCCGTCGCAGGAGAGGCCCATGTACCCTTCTTCTCGCTTACAGGCTCTGATTTCATCGAGCTCTATGTCGGCGTGGGCGCATCGCGTGTGCGCGACCTGTTCAAGGAAGCCAATAAGAACGCGCCGTGCATTATTTTCATCGATGAGATCGACGCGATCGGCCGGAGCCGCGACTCCAGGTACGGCGGAGGGAATGAAGAGAGAGAGCAGACGCTGAACCAGCTCCTCTCCGAGATGGACGGATTTGAGCCGGCCAAGGGAATCCTTGTCATCGGCGCCACGAACCGCCCGGAGATCCTGGACAAGGCGCTGCTGCGCCCCGGCCGCTTTGACAGGCGGATCATCGTGGACAGGCCGGATCTCAAGGGAAGGATCGCTATTTTGAAAGTGCATGCCAAGGACGTCAAGATGGACGAGTCCGTGGACCTTGAGGAGATCGCGCTGGCGACGAGCGGGGCAGTGGGCTCCGACCTCGCCAATATGATCAACGAGGCGGCGATCAACGCTGTTAAGAATAAGAGGAAATATGTCAATCAGCAGGATCTTTTCGAAGCGGTCGAGCAGGTCCTTGTCGGCAAGGAGAAGAAGGACCGCGTCATGAGCAAGAAGGAGCGGACGATCGTCTCCTACCATGAGGTCGGCCACGCGCTGATCAGCGCCGTGCAGAAGAACTCCGAGCCGGTGCAGAAGATCACGATCGTTCCCAGGACAATGGGAGCGCTCGGCTATGTCATGCAGGTGCCTGAGGAGGAGAAATACCTCAATACCAAGGCGGAACTGCACGATATGATCGTGGGCATGCTGGGCGGCCGCGCAGCGGAGGAACTCAAATTCGAGACGGTCACGACCGGCGCTTCGAATGATATCGAGCGCGCTACGGCGATCGCCCGCAACATGGTCACGCAGTACGGTATGAGCGACAAGTTCGGCCTAATGGGCCTCGCGACCGTCGAGAGCCAGTACCTTGAGGGAAGGGCCGTGCTCAACTGCAGCGACGTCACAGCTGCGGCCGTCGACGAGGAAGTCCGCAAGATCATGGAGGACTGCTACAAAGAGGCGAAGGCCATTCTCTCCGAGAATATGGAGGCGATGGATATGATCGCGGAGCACCTGATCCGCG
>ODAI010117589.1_pt1 | contig 10978 bp, 6 predicted proteins | sample 1539321 | NCBI WGS metagenome assembly ODAI01 (sample SAMN02144231, study PRJEB22623) | gut metagenome | biome: sheep rumen | host: Ovis aries | place: New Zealand | reverse complement strand
TTTTGCCGCCGTTTATAGTTTCGTCCATTGTGCCGGATGTTATCCGGCTTCCCTTTGCATTCTCGTACGCCTCTATATCATGGTCAAACGAGTAAAGATGTCCGGCTCCTTTTTCTCCCTCTCCTTGGGAGAGGGTCGGGGAGAGGTGTTCCAGAATAGCGCGGCTGTGTCCCCCTCCTCCGAAAGTAACATCCACATACACGCCCCCGGGCTTGATTGCCAAGCCCTCGACCGTCTCTTTCAGCATCGCTGGTATGTGGTATATCGCTTCCATTTACTTCTTGCTCATCTTGGCCCGCAACCGTGCAGCCAGCTCGCTCTGGCTGAGACGCTTCTCGGCGAATTTCTCCGGTGCCCACAGGGCAAAACGGTTCAGCATACCTACGAACAGCACGTCCTGCTGCGCTCCGATAGTCTCCAGATTCTTCTTTTGCAACAGGATACGGCCCTGACCGTCCGGCTCCATATACTCCGCATCGGCCATGAACTGCATGAGAATAAGCTGATCCTCGGGATCCCACTCGTCGAGCGCTTGGCGCAACTGCTCCACTTTCTCATTCCACACGGCCTCTGGGTAAAACATCAGACACTCGTTGTCTGTATCGCGGCGCATTACGATACGCTTCGACTCCGCTTCCGCCAGAATCTTACGGTAAGCCGCCGGTACGAAAATGCGCCCTTTTTCGTCCAGCCGTCCTTCGATATTTCCTACAAATGTCTGCATATGCCTATTTTTTACGAATTACGGTGCAAAGATACAAAAAATATTTGATATACACCACATTTCCCCACAAAAAAAGTTTTCAATTGTTTTATTAACACTGTTTTAACAAACTATTGAGTGTGTAAACGTAAAGAAAATCATCTATTTATACGAGTAATTAACATTTTAATAAAAAGTGGGGCAAAATGGAGGGTGTTGTTCTGTAGTGGCAGTTCTGCTACGCACAATGCAAAAAAAGAAGCCCGCCATTCGGCGAGCTTCCTGGTTTCTATACTAGGAAGTATAGATTACTTTGCAATGGTGAAAGCCGGTTTTACGCGTGCTTCTTGTGCAACTGCCTTGATGGTGTTGGTGTGCATAGTAGCTTTGTTGCTGACAGCCTTACCGGTCTGTGCTGCAGGACGGCGTGCCGGTGCTTTGGCTGCAGGTGCGGCGCTCTCGCTCGGTATATTACGGTATTGGTATCCCTTGAAGTTTGCGAACTGATAGGGCTCTACAAAACCACTGTAGTCCGGTTTTACAGCCAAACCAAAAAGACCATCAGACCATCCTACATTAGAAACATAGTATAATTCATCTTCGTCTTGCAAATAGAGACCTTTGCCAAGTAATGCATCATACGGGTAATAGTCCCCGTCTTCTGAATCAAGATCAATGTAAGTCACATACGAGCCCGTGATACCCGGTTCTGTGGAAGTTCCATTAATATATGCATACTGCTGTGCAGCGTCAACAAGTTTGGCAGACGGTGCCATGAAGAGACTGTCATCAGTATATGTAGTGGCATCGATAATTTCAATCATGCCACCGTTGCCGATGAATTGGCCGTTGTATTGGGCATAAGGGCCACTCTCTGCTGCTATCACTGGTACCGGAATATAAAGTTGTGCCAGATATCCTGTACCTTCAAGGCGACCTTCATCATTCTCAGCAATACCTTCGCTCCACAAAAAGGCGAATGCTTGTGCAATCACGCAAGCAACAGAATCGCCATTGTTCAAATGTATGAATAGCTTTTCCGGGTTCAAGATAACCGGCTGTTTGCTTTCATCTTTGACGAGGCCCCATATTTCACAGCCTGCCCAAGCAAATTGAGTCAGCGGATCAACAACGGTTACTGTACAGGTGGCTGCGGTAGCACCCTCGGCGCTGGCGGTAATGGTAGCAGTACCTTCTGCAATACCTGTTACTACACCTTCTGCGTCCACGGTAGCAATCTTGGCATCGCTTGTGGTCCAGGTAATCTCCAGATTCTTAGCCGGGCTCAATGTGGCAAACAATGTCGTCTCACCGCCTATGGCAAGCTCCAGTTCACTCTCACTCAGCACAACTTTGACTGTCTGCTCGGTCTGCTGACCCGGATCTTCGGTCTCTTCACTCTTTTTGTCTTTGCAGCCTATCAAGGCAACAGTGACTAAGGCTAATGTAGCCATCAAGAAATACTTTTTCATAATTTCTTCTTTTTTTAGTTAATGAATAGGGTTTCCCCATGAATTATTAGTGTTGTATTTTTTGTCCGATTACGTTGTACAGCTCTCCGTTCTTGCGAATCAGGATCTGTCCTCCGGATACGAATTTCTCCGCTTTGCCGTTCACCGTCACGTTTTCCACTGCCGTCTCGCCGTTGATGGCATCAATGCGGAAGTAGATGTACTTGCCACATTTGCCGATCTTGATTACGTCGCCGATTACCGGTGTCTCCGTAGCGTAGATATGCAGCGTGAATATGCGCAGATACTCCCAAAGGGTTACGGGATCCTCTTCATCGCCTACGTTATACTCGTAGTCTGCATTCAGACGGATATAGCTCGGTACGTCGATGTCCATCGTCCAGGTACGAGAGGTAGCGTCGTACGGTTTGAAGGTGGAGTAGAACGCAAACTCGTCGTTCTGTGTGCCCCATTTGGCATAGGCTGCGGTGTAGCGGTAGCCTCCTTCGGCGTAAGGAATCATGTTCACCGGAATGGTGTCGCCCTCCTGGCCGGTCTCTGCACCGCGTGCAGCATAGTAATCCTCCAGAGTGGGGTATATACCGTTCAGCATGATATACGGCTCATAGTTGACGTTAGCGGTTGCTCCGCCTTCGTACAGCATCTCCGTCTTTGTCGGATGGACATAGCACTTGGCGGCGAAGATACCGAAGTTATCGCTCTCCTTGAAGCCGGTGATCTCTATGCGGAACGCCTCTTTGACCAGCAGTCCCTCTTTGACCAGCTCGCCGTAGGCGGTGGTGTCGCTGAACAGGAAAGTCAGCAGCACGCCCGGCTGGTAGGTGATGGTAGAGAGGTTCGCCTTGGTTGCCATAGAACTGGCCAACTCCGTACCATCCTCCGTGCGGATGGTCAGATACAGGGTGTCCAGACTGAAATTACCCATGTCGAACGCGTTGTACTCGCTGCTGCTCATCGCCACGCTCACGCTCTTGATATACAGTGGAGTCTGCGGCTTGTCATAATGGGTAATCATCTGTACCGGCTTTACGCGCTGGTACTCCATCGTATTTTCCTGCCCCTCCTGGCTCACCAGCGCGGAGTCAATCGTCAGCATGGATGAACCGAACAGGTAATGTACATAGCCGTCCTCGGCTGTGTATTTCTTCAGTACCATGCTCACGCCGGCACGGGTGGTGCTCACGGCGTTGGTCAACGGCCAGAGACCGTCCTTCGAGTTGCCGCTGGGCAGACCGCCGGCTGCCAACGGGCAGTTCTCCGCAGCAGGGCTGGCTGCGCTGCTGAGCAGCATGAAGTTCGTCTCGGTGTTATCCTGCAGACGGGTGGTCTGAAGCGGCGTGGCATGCTGCCAGTAATAGCCGGCGTCGCCGTCGGCATCCATCGCAAAAGCGTCCTGATAACCGCCGCTCGCTACAATCGTGTCGCAGAAGTTACCCCACGCATCTACCGCGTAGTTCTCGCCGTCGCAGTACGACGGATAGGCATAGGAGAAAGCCGTCAGGTACTTGATTGACCTGTAACTCGTCTGTTTGTTGATCCATTTCCAGCAGGGGATACTGTCCGACCAGCCGCCGATGACACCCGGAGTACGCATAAACGTACCTTTACCGTCTTCGTCGATGCCTAAGAATAACGTACCTGCGGGGTTGAGATAGCCGATGGTCATCTCCTCTGCCTGCAAGGCTGCCGGAGCGGCCATAGGCGCTGCCTGCGTCGGGTTATCCTCTACATAGATATCCTGACCCATGCTGCGGGCACCTTCCAGCGACTCTAAGAAAACCTCTGAGTGGCGGAAAGGAGTAGAGGGAAGTTGCTCTTGCGCTTGGGCAAGTACGGATACCCCGCTCAGTACTATTGCGAATGTAAGAATATTTTTCATCATTTCTCTCTGTTTTTAGGTTCAACCGTGTTACATGATTATCTTCTCTGCCTGCAAATGGATGGCAGCACCGGTGCTCTGGTTCGTCAGTTTCAACTGCGTCATGTTGAGCTCCGAGCCCGTGTAGGACTCCGCTGCGAACGTCCCGCAGAAGATCTTGCAGAACAACTCATAGGCATTGCTTCCCTCGGCAAAACGTGCGAACAACGGCTCCAGCGCCTCGTCGTGCGACTTGTAGCTGAACGTAATGGTGTTGTCCTTGACGGTGGAGTTCAGGGCAATACTTCCGCTGAACAGCTTGCCGCCTGCTACGTACGAGATACGCAATCCGTAGGTGTACGTACGGCCGCCCATCGCGTTCGTGCTCGTAGTACGTTCATAACCGATCGTGTTGATCTCCGCGCCGTTAGCGCGGGCTGCTGTGCAGAGTGAGTCGATAGAGGCCTGAATGCCGCTGTCGGAACCCTCTTTCTCGTAGATCCAACGGCTGTAGTTGCCAAACCGATAGAGGAAGAACTCTGTGGCGGTGTATTGGCTGCTGAAGAATACCTTGCCGTCCGGCGACTGGAGCACTTTCTTGTCTTCGGAGAGTACGAAATCTTTGGCATTTTCCAGCGTTCCGGCTACCGGCATGCCGCTGTAGAAATGTACGCCGCTCGGGGTCAGCAGGAAACCGCAGTAGATCTCCAGTTCGTCGGATAAGGTATAGGAGATCGTACCTGACTCATATCTCACCGTGATCGCCTTCTCGCCGTTCCAATAGTTGAAGGTAATACCGTCGTTGCCGGCGAATGTCTCGTTGTAGAGCCGGTCGATGGCCTTGAAATACTCCTGCCAGTCCTGGCCGTCACTCAAACGGTTCATCGTGACATATGCGCCGTGCTTCTTGCCCTTCAGCTGAATGGTGTTGGCTTCGTTTTTCAACACAACGAACTCATAGTCGCCGCCCTCGCCGATACCGTCGCTGCCCGGGTCGGCAAAGATAGTGAAGAGGTCGTTGTAGGAGTTGAAGGTCAGTACGCATCCCTGCGTACCGTCCATGTCCCACAGACTGGTCTCTTCCTTGTACGAATTGCTGGACGAGACGGGGTTCTTAGCGCCGAAAGTAACGGTGCCGTCCTGTTGGAAACGTACCAGCAGGGCGTAACCCGCTGCGTCCGGCTCCGGGAAATAACGCATCTCCCATCCGTTGCTTGCGCCGGTCAGATTGGTACGTACCTCCTGCTCCAGTGCCTGCAGACGCTCGGCCGCAGACTGGTCAAACAGGTTGCTCTCCTGACGGTTGCAGCCCGTAGTGCCGATGAGGAGCGCAAGACCTAATATATAATATATTGTATGTTTCATAGTGCTTCTGTGTTATTTGTCGTACGCGTCGTTCATGACGATGTCGTAGGTCAGCGCGTCTTGACGACGTTGTACCTCGGCGCGGAGCGAATCCAGTTCATAATCATATTTCTCGAGCAGCCAGTCTTTGCACATCTTGATCTTCGTCGCGATGATCAAGGTGCCCTCCTGGTCCTCGTCTATTGCCTCAATATGGGTGTGGTCCTCGGCCATCGTGAAGCCGCGATCCTGCCATACCTCACGCGTGTCCGTAATATAAGAGGAGATGACCTCTACGAAATCCTCGTGTGCCTCACTCATCGAGTAGGGAGTGACGAAACCTAAGCTGTACGCCTCGGCATCGGAGCGGTACTGCCACGACTGGGAATCATACTTACCTGCAGAGATTTGCTCGTACTCTTTCGGGAAGGACTTGGTCTGGTGCAGAATATGCGAGAACTCATGGTGCATGACGTGGAAGATATACTTGTTGAGCCACGGCATGTTCGTCAAGTCGATATCGTTCATGTTATACAGTGTGATCTTCACACCACCCTCTGCTACACCTAAGGTCTCTGTACCCTGTGCGGCGTTGATAGCCGGACAGCCGATGACGTTGATGATGCGCGGCGCGTAGAGTTTGAGGAACTCCGGACCCTGCTGCTTGTCATACACGTCCAGCCACAGATATTTGATGGCGTGTGCTACGATCTGCGCCTGTCTGTATCCTACCGGAACGAGGTTGTAATCCATATCCGTGGACTCGTCGTCCAGCTTGTACTGGAACGCGATATTGTACTTGAGCTGGTAGTTCTCGTACAGGTATTTGTCAAACTCGTACGTAGCGGAGTTCTCGTCAAGTACGGGCACGTCCTCGAAGATGGATTCGGAATCGATCTTGTCCTTGCAGGCAGTCACTCCTGTCAGGATGGCTGCCAATAACAATATATGCTTGAAATACTTCTTCATGTCTTCGGATAATTACAAGTTAGCACTCAGTTCTCCATCCTCTTCCCCTTTGAATACTTCATTCTCGGGAGTGATGCTCAGATTGCGCATCTCTTCCTTGAGTTTGAAGAACAACTCCAATCCGTTCGGTTCCACATCCGGACCGCCGGAAACCATAGGCGAGTTATTGTCACCCTTGATGTCACGCGGATTCTTGGTCTGACCGCCGCCGAGGATTGCCTCCTGCGGGAGCTGGATGGCACGGCGGTCGTCGTTCCATATCAGACGGTATTTGGTAGCCTTCTCGCCGATTTCGTGGGTCAGCTCGATACCGTAGCGCTTGATATCGAACCAGCGCATACCGTCGTGCAGCGTCTCGATACGGCGGAAGTGCAGCACGCACCAGATATACGGCATCTGCGCATCGCTGATCTTCCAAGACGGACACATCTTCTGGTTGTTAAGCGTCGGGGTCTGCTGTACGTTCTTGCCCTTGCGGAAGAACGATTTAATGCTTGAATCCGTCAGATCTTTTGTACAGAGATAACCTTTGGCCCAAACATCCATGTCTGTTACGGCAGCAGAGAGCTGGCCTTTCATAATCTCCGCCTCGGCGCGGCACAGCAGCGTCTCGCCGGTGGTGAACTCACGGCGGAGTGTGCGCACAAAACCGATACCCGCTACCTTGTCGGTGTACTCGAAGAGCGCGTAAATCTTACTGAAGAATCCGCCGAAGTTGGCATTGTACCGCCAGATATTTGCGCCGGGGAAACTACTGCTCCAGCATGGACCTGAGCCGTTCACCGTGTAGTCACGAGGAGCGCGGTTGAAGGTGTAACGGCAGTAGTCGGGGAGGTTGCTGTAGAGCGCTGGCGACATCGTGCTTTGAATCAGCAGGTTGGCCGGAGAAGAGGCGTCCATCCATGCGTAGAGCTCCAATTCCGGGTTACCCAGTTCCTTGCACGTGCCTGCATCAAACATCACTGCGGCCGCCTCGGCAGGAGTGGTACCCAGAACCTTGTTGGCGTATGTGATTACCTTGTCGTAGTCACGCTTGAACAGATAAAAACGGGTGGCGAAAGCGTAGGCTGCCTTTACGTTGAAATGGTATTTCGGTACGGCATAGTACTCATCGCTGATCATCGGGAGTGCCTCTTGTATGTCCTGGTCAATCAACCGGTACACTTCGGTGACGCTGTTACGCTCGTATTCCGGCTTCACCTCGGTTTCCGCCTGAGTCATGTAATGAATACCCATGTCGGCGGTACTCAGTTCGTCGCTCTTGTATGCCTGAGCGAAGACGTTCACCAGAATGAAGTGGTTGTAAGCACGGCAGATGAGTGCCTCCGCTTTCTCTGCGTTCATGTTCTGACCTTCCTCTTCCAAGGCTTTGATGGCTTCCAATGCCTGGTTGGCAGCCGCGATGTTTTTGTAGCAGTGCTCCCAGATGGCATAAGGGCTGTCCTGGCTTGAGAAAGCCGTTACGTCCTCCCATGCAAAGATCTGATTGAAACCTTGGTTGAAAGGTTGTTTGGTGTTTACGTGGCCACGGGAGTCCGGGGTGTTGTTGTCGATGATGTTATCCGAACTGAACTCACCCAACGGTCCGTAGTTAGGCGAATTGTAAGCGTCAACGAGCAGCAGACGAACTTTCTTCTTCGTGTCGATCTCGGTACGGTTATCCGGGTTCTTGTCCAGGAAGTTACATCCTGCCAGCCCCAGCGCCAGTACCAATACTATATATGCTAATCTCTTGTTCATAATATTTCTGTTTTCCATTGTTCGTTACTATTAGAAGCCTAAGCGGACAGTAAAGGTGAACTGTCGCGGAACGGGGGAACTGACACCACCCGAACTATAGAACTCCGGATCCTGGCCATTCAGTTTCTTGTCGGCGTACAGCAGTGCCAGGTTCGTACCGCTCAGCTTGGCCGAGAACGACGAAACGGCTTTCTGGCCCTCGAACCATTTCTTGGGGAAGGTGTACTCGATAGAAACCTCTTTGAGACGGATGAAACCGCCGTCGGCTACACGCTGGTCGCTGTAGTTGTATGCCGAGTAAGCGTAGTTCAGACCGTCGATGGTCTCAAACTGGCGCTTGGAAGCAATCACAGGAATGGTGGTGGTAGCCTCGTCGCCTGCTATCATCCAGCGGTTCTTCATCTCGCGCATGTTCGCGGAGATATCGTTGTACTCGCTCGCATATACGCTGCAGAGGTTGTTCAGACGGATCTTGTTACCGCCGCGGAACGTCAGGAAGATGCCTACTTTCAGGTTCTTGTAGATGGTGAACTCGTTGTTGAAACCTCCGTCAATAGTCGGGTCAATCGTACCCTCGTATTTGAGGTAGTCGAGGTTCTCATAGTCCTGGAAGTTGATATCGCCATAGTTCGACGGGTCGTAGTATTCTGTACCCTCTTTGTTGGAGTAGAACATCGGCAGACCTTCCTCTGTCAGACCCGCGAAACGGATCGAGTAGAGTGCATACAGCGGGTCGCCCTCTTTACGTCCGTAGCCGTTGAGGAACGTCACGGCACGGTCCTTCGAATCCAGTTTTGTGATCTTGTTGGTAATATGGCTGAAAGCGATGTTACTGGTCCAGCGGAAGTTCTCCAACTGTACGTTCACCGTCGAGAGCGAGATCTCGACACCCGACGACTGCATGGTAGCGTCGTTGGCATATTTGGTGATCTGACCGCCTACACCCGAGGTCTCCACCGGGCCGATCAGGTCGTAGTTGTTTCGGCGGAAATAATCTACGTCCAGGTTGATGCGGTCGCTGATGAAGCCGAGGTGCGCACCTACGTTGAACTCATGTTTCTTCTCGTAGGTCAGCTCGGAGTTCGCCAGATCCACCAGCTCGATACCGGTCTCGGATACGCCGGCCAGCGGTCTCCAGGGGTTGTATGCCTGGAACACAGCCAGCGAGTTGCTTACGCTCTCCGGACCGCGGGTAGCCGTCAGCGAGTAACTCAGTTTCAGACTGGCTGCGGTCCACCATTTGTCAAACGTAGGTCTCCAGAACTTCTCGGCATCGGCGTTCCATACACCGCTGACGTTCCATGTCGGCAGCCAGCGCGCCTTCATCGAGTGGCCTAACTTGTTCGAACCCTCGTAACGGATCGTTCCCGTAACCGAATAGCGCGATTTATAGGAATAGGTGGCGGTAGCGAAGAAAGCGAGGTTACGGTCGTAGTAATTCTCGTTCTCATAGTACTGTGTACCTTCCTCTTTGAGCTGCTTGAAAGCTTTGTAGTCGAAGGACGGGATACCGCCGTTCTCGTACTGGTAGCCCCAGCCTTGGAACCAGGAGTTTTGACGGTCGGTAGAGTTGCTCTCTACACCGGCGTAGACGTTGATAATATGGTCGTCGCCTTCACCGCCGCCGTTCGCGAAACCGTGGTTGTACGATACCGAACCACGGAAATCCAGCGCCAACAGACGTTTATGGGTATCCTTCACGATACCGCCCTCCGGCAGGACCGTCTGCGGCAGTGCGCCCGTCACGTCCGGATCCGTATAGAGGTACTCGTTCGCGTCACGCACCAGGTCGTTTTCTACATCGCCGTCGTCCAGACCCAGACCGGCACGGTAGGCACGGGCTTGGTTGGAGAAATCCATGATGTTATGCTGCAACTCGTCGTGGTGGTAACGGATAGAAGCCAGACCGGCAATCTCCAGACCTTTGATCGGCTTCCAGGTCAACTCGCCCTGGAAACGGAAATCCTGACTGGTGAGGTTGATGAAGTTCTGGTCCAACTCATCAAAGATATTGAAATCGCAGTAGCTACGACGGTATTTCTCCTTCGGATCCATTGCACGCGAAGAGTTCATGGCGTACGAGAAGGGGTTGATATCGAAGTCACGGCTCACTGCACCCGTCACTACGTCGGTGGACTGGTTAACCGAACCCGGAGCCTCCTGTTTTACGTAGCTTCCGCCGGTGTTGATATTCAGCGTCAGACCCTGCTTGCTGCCTTTCGGGAGCAGGTCAAAGCTGGCTTTCGCATTACCGGTATAACGCTGAACGGACGATTTCTTGTACCATCCCGGGTCGTACATCGCAGACAGGGATGCGTAGAAACGCGCACGCTCCGTACCCGTCGAGAAAGACAGCGAGTGGTTCATCATCACGTTGTCGTTAAAGAGCTCGTTAAACCAGTTGGTATTGCGGAACTCCGCATCACGCAGGTAGGCGTTGATGGCGTTCTGGTTGTTCGCCAGGCCAAAGCCCGTAGCCGGATCGTAGGTATCAATCAACTTGAACATCTTGCCATATACGCCGGAGTTCTTGGCGGTATTGAGGGTCGAAGCCTCCAGCCAGCCTTTCTGGCGCAACTCCTGGTAGATGGCCATCTGCTCCTGCGAGTTACAGATGTTATAGTCGTTATAAGACGGTTTCATACGGTAGGTGAACTCACCGGTGTAGTTGAGCTTCGTCTGACCGGCAACACCCTTCTTGGTGGTGACCACGATCACACCGGACATGGCGCGTGCACCGTAGATGGAGGTAGCCGAACCGTCCTTCAGAATCTGGATGGACTCAATATCATCGGGGTTGAGACCGGCGATGGCGTTGGAGACCAGTGTCTCGGCGTTACCGCTGCTGAGGTCATCCGCACCCATGTTCGTCGTACTCTCCATAATCACGCC
>ODAI014783693.1_pt1 | contig 10979 bp, 11 predicted proteins | sample 1539321 | NCBI WGS metagenome assembly ODAI01 (sample SAMN02144231, study PRJEB22623) | gut metagenome | biome: sheep rumen | host: Ovis aries | place: New Zealand | reverse complement strand
TTGACTGAAAAATAGGGATTCTCGGTGGTGCTGCCGATGAAGCAGATCACTCCCTCCTCCAAAGCCTTGAGCAGGGAATCCTGCTGGAGCTTGTTCCAGCGGTGGACCTCATCCACATAAAGGCAGGTGGTTTCCTTCATCAGCCCGTAGAAGCGGTCCGAAGCGTTGTTCAGGATCTCCTTGAGCTCCTTGGTCCCTGTGGTGGAGGCGTTGATCTCGATGAATCCGGCGTCTTTTTCTTTGGCAATGATTCTGGCCAGAGTTGTTTTGCCGGTCCCGGATGGCCCGAAAAAGATCGCTGAATCCAGGCTGCCGCTTCGGATGGCATGGTAAAACAGAGATCCTTCATAAAGGAAGTGTCTCTGTCCGACAAAGTCTTCCAGCCTTTCCGGCCGCATCCGTGTTGAAAGTGGGATCATAGTCTGGTTCTCCTTCCGGGTCGATCTTCCGGGTCGATCCCCTGCCGGGCGCAGCGGATCACTGCTCTATTATACACTGTTTTCCCCCGGGCGACGACAAAAAAACGGCGACTGCCTTTTACAGCAATCACCGGATTCTATTGCTTGACATCTACAAACTAATGACGTGCGGTTTAAACATCCGGATCATGGTTTGCCAGAGACTCCATGCAATTCGGATCCAGACTTTGCCCCTATTCCGCCAGCTCGCATTTCTCGAACCGGTACTTCTGCCGGATCTGCGGATACTTCTCGTGATCCACCTCGTTCAGGAACATGTCCAGCGGACGAACATACATCCCGTGTCCATCGTACAAAGGCTGGTAGACCATCATCTGCTCTCCGGTCTCACTATGTGTGGCGGTACCGATGATCTTATACAGGTACTTGTTCTGCGCACGTTCCTCTGCACTCAGAGTTTCCCGTTTGAAGTGCTGGACGATATCTCCCGCCCTGAATCTATTCTCCATCATATCTGACATCCTTCCGGTCCGCAGCTTGCCCCTAATCCAGCAGGTCCTCTCCTTCGCCCATCATGTTGATGTCAACAGCCGTCGCATCTTCCAGGTGGAACATCATCATCTTCTTGCCGGTCTGCTCGTTATAGATGTCCTTCAGATGCGGCATGGCATCCAGTGAAGCCCGGGCGTACTTCGGATCCGTCTCAAACACGACCTTGCCTGTATAGCGCAGCCAGTGCCCATCCGGTTTGCAGGCCACGATCTCAACCTTAGGATTGGCTACCATCTGCTTATAGACATCCTTGAAATCACCCACACCGAACAGGACCTTGCCATCCATCTCCATGTGCGCTCCCAAAGGTCTGACCTTCGGCTGGTCACCATCTGTCGTTGCCAGGAAAAACACCCCTGCTTCGCTCAGAAAATCATTTACTTTGCTCATTTTTTGTCCTCCTTACCGCTGATCATCCTGTTTTCGCTCGCTCTGGCGGTGCATTGAATCTGGCTGAAGCATGCGATGCGGTTTGTGCTATAGGCTGGCTATCGCATCATCATTTGCGAATCGTCCATCCCTTTTATTATCCTGAGAAGGTCGCTCAGAACCCCATAGGCGGTCTGATCGATCTCGGGCTCGTAGGGCTCTTCGATCACCGTGACATCTCCCATCAGATCGGTAGTAATGGTAACATAGGAGGCGGTGGCATCCATGACCGCGGGCAGACTGTTTTCGTCTACCAGTGTCGGCTTCACGATTCCGACCGGAACTCCGTTCTCCATCCTGCCGCTGCAGAGCAGTTTGATTTTCTTTCCCTGCTTTTTCGCCGCCAGGAGGTCCTCCTCGCTGATCTCCGAGATCCCGGTGCGGTCGATCTCAAGCGGGGTGATCTTCACATCCATCAGAACGTTCATGAGCGCCGTCAGCTTGGCCGCGGCATCCCATCCGTCAATGTCCATGCTGGGGTCCGCTTCAACAAATCCCTGTCGGCGGCCCTCCTCGACGGCCTCCTCAAAACTGAACCCCTTTTCCATCTGTGTCAGGACGAAATTCGTGGTTGCGTTGAAGATTCCTCTGACCCCGGTGATCTGACAGCCCGGAAGCGTGTCAAAAGTGAAATTGTAGACCGGCGTGCCGTCCATGACGGTAGCTTCGTGGCGGAACTGAACATTCTGCTCTTTGGCAAGATCTCTGAGTTCACGGTAGGCCCAGGCAATCGGTCCCTTGTTGGCAGTGATTACGTGCTTTCCCAAAAGCAGAGCAGTCCGGATATGGTCCGTCGCCGGCTGTCCCGTCATGATATTGATCGGCGTCAGTTCGACCATGATATCATACTCACCGGACCGGATGATCCTCATGGCGTCCATGGATCTATCGAACTTGTCGTCCGTGAGAGCATGAGGATCGATCCCCTCCGGCCGCAGCACTCCTCCTCTGCGGCCGGTGCAGATCGCAGTGATCAAAATCTGCGCGTCAAATTGTTTTCTGATATACTCCTCACGTCTTTCCAGCATGGCGGCGAATGCTTTCCCGACACTGCCGTATCCGATCAGGGCGATTCTGATTTCTTTCATTACGGTTCTCCTGTTTTCTCCTGCCTTTGTGATCAGAGCCTCTCAAGTTTGCCGATCTGGTCGGCCCAATAAGCCCATGCCTCTGTCAGTAATTTGCGGCCGGCATACATGGCAGCCAGAGAATCATCAAGTGGCGGAGCGATCTCAACGATGTCAAAGCCAATGATATTCAGCTCGTTAAAAAGCTTCTCGAAGAGAGTAAGTGCCATCCGTGGAGTGATTCCGCCAAATTGGGGCGTGCCGGTCCCGCCGGCAAATCCCGGATCGAGCGCGTCGATGTCAAAGGTCAGGTAAACTTTGCTGAACTTTTTCATTTTCTCGACGCAGTCAGCGGCAACAGCTTCCATTCCCTCCTTATAGCAGTCTCTGGCAGACTTGACCTGGATCTTGTTGGTTTTCGCAAAGGCATACTCATCCTTTTCAATATTTCTGATGGCAATAAAGTAGAGATTATCGGTAGAGCTCACATGCTCCAGTTCCACCGCTCTGCGCTCGGTCGCTCCGTGAAACAGCGTATCGCCATCCAGATCATTGTCCAAATCGAAGTGAGCGTCAACATGAATGATGCCGAAATCTTCGTCGACGGCATCGTTGATGCCCTGATGGACAGGAATAGTTACGGAATGATCACCGCCGATCATGACGAATTTCTTTCCTTTTTCGACCAGATCCTTTACATAGGCTCTGACTTCTTCAAACATCGCGTTTCTGTCGTCACCGGTAAAATTGCCGGCGTCATACACATTGAAGTCTTCGAAATAAGCGAAGTATTCGGTGGATGGCGTCGAAGTCTGTGTGTTGGCCCGCAGCATATCCGGAGCCTCCTTCGCGCCGCTTCTGTAGCTGACGCCCTCGTCGTACGGGATGCCGAAGATGACGGCATCCGCTGTATCTTCACTCATTTCCGGCTGGTTGAGTCCGCACCAGATATTCGGATTTTTTGCAAGTTCATTGATCGTTTTCATAAGCTCTCTTCCTCCTGTATTGTTAATTGTCAGTTCGTCATTATGCTTCGAGTTCTTTAAGGGCACGCTGTTTCTCAGCTTCACGCTCCTGCAGGATCTGCTGATACTCTTCTTCCGTCATCTTCTCCATCGTCAGCCCGGTGAACCCATAGAATGCGGATACCATGGGGCAGATCAGGTTAAGGAAGGCGAAGGGCGCATAGCCCCCCGGACCCCATTGAGGGATCCCAAACACGCCTTGCATATAAGCGCCGCAGGCGTTCCATGGCACAAGATTTGACGTCAGAGTTGAGGAATCCTCGATGCATCTGGACAGATTCTTTCTCTTCAGACGCAGATCCTCGAAAACTTCCTTGTACATCTTCCCGGTCATCACGATGGACAGGTAAAGGTCTCCCGGGATGATGTTGATGAAGATGGCTGTCACCAGTGTGGTGAGTACGACAGGCCCACGCCTTTTGATGCGGTGCATCAGTGCTTCTGTGATCGAATTCAGCATGCCTGTACAGTTCATAACTCCGCCCAAAGCCAGTGCGCAGAGCATCAGATGGATCGTCCACATCATGGAGTCCATACCCCCGCGGGTCAGCAGGTCGACGAGTTCCGGCATAATGCTGTCAGGATCGGCGAATTCGAAGCCGTAGTGCCATACTGCCGGGATGTCTCCGATATGTGTTCCCTGGAAGATCACCCCGAAGATGCTTCCCAGGATCGCTCCTGCCAGCATGCCGGGGAGCGCTGGTGTCTTGAACGCGATCATGGCGATGACCAGCAGCGGCGGAAGGAGCAGGAAGGGAGATACATGGAACTGTTCCAGGATCCCTGCCCGAAGAAGTTCGGCCTTCTCAAGATCTGTCCCGCCAGAGAAGCGCACACCTATGATCGCATACAGGATCAGCGCAATGATGGTCGTCGGTCCGACGGTAAACATCATATGACGGATGTGCTCGAACAGATTTACTCCTACGGTAGAGGAGGCCATATTGGTCGTATCGGAGAGCGGTGACATCTTGTCGCCGAAGTATGCTCCGGAAATAACAGCGCCTGCCGCGATTCCTTCCGGAATACCAAGACCGCTTCCGATCCCGACCAGAGCGATCCCGACCGTTCCCGCGGTTCCCCAGGAAGTTCCGGTAGAAAGGGATACGATCGCGCAGATGATACATGTCGTAACCAGGAATATACTCGGCGTCAGTATTCCCAGACCGTAATAGATCATGGAGAGGATCACACCGGCCTGAATCCAGGACCCGATCAAAGCACCGGTAGCGACAATGATCAGAATGCCCTGCATCGACCCGTTGATCGAATTGATCAGTCCTTTCTCGATGTAGGCCCACTTCCATCCCCGGGCAATGGCTACCAGCCCGGCAAATACCGTCGCGATGATCAGTCCCACATGAATATCACCGTAATCACAGGCAAACGCCTTACCGAAAATCGGCTCCAGTACGCCCAGGCAATAACAGATACAGAAAGCCGTCACGACCAGAACAAGTATGGATTGCCAAAGTGTTATTTTTTTCCCCATTATCTACACCTCCCGGCACGGGTCATTTCTTTCGCAAACATTTATTTATGCGCAGCAGATCTCTTTGATCAGATCGATCGTTCTGTCCACATCGGATTCCAGCAGATAAGGAGCCATTCCGATCCGCAGCATCCCGCCGTAGGGCTGCAGTTTCAGGACATTCCAGATCGTCTCGATTGCGTAGAACTCTCCGTCCCAGGTGAAGACGCCTGCGTCAGCCAATTTCAGAGCGATGTCGTTGGCGTTCATCCCCTCTACCGTGAATGAGACCGTCGCGGTCTGAGCCTTTCCCTCTGCCGGACCATAGAGCTTGAGCCCCGGGATATCTTTGATCGCCGCCCGCATCCTGTCTGCCAGCTGCGCTTCGTATGCATCCATGGCATAGAGACCGCAGGCGATATCCTTGCGCCGTCCTTTCAGATCCTTTGTTTCCTCCTCGAACATTTCGGCGTGTCTTCTTCCGATGTCGGCAATGAATTCGACCGCCTCAGCTGCTCCGCTGACATTCTCCATACACATGGTTCCTGTTTCCAGCTTGAACGGCATTTCTGTGTTATCATCCGCCATGACCCGGATCGATTTCAGGGCCTCGCCCACTGCCTTTCTGCAGTAAAAGGCGCCGCTGTGCGGGCCATAGTATTTATACGGAGAGGTCAGTACGATGTCCGCGTCGATCTCCTTGACATCGATCAGCCCATGGGGCGCGTACTGTACGGCATCGACGACGGCGATCGCGCCGACCTTGTGAGCTTCTGCGATGTACTTCTTAACATCAGTGATCGTTCCGCAGGAGTTGGCAGCCCAGTTGATTGCTACGATCTTTGTCTTTTCATTCAGCTTGGACTTGAAATCCTCGAAGTCGATCTCTACCACATCTTTTTTCAGAGCTGCGCTCTTTACCACTGCACCGAAGTCCTCCAGCGTTCTCCAGGGGGAACGGTTTCCTTCATGATCCATGTCGGTGATCAGGATCTCGTCTCCTTCATTCCATGTGCGGGCGAAAGCCAGTGCCAGCTTGAAGTTGTTCGTGGAGGTGTTTTCTCCGAAGCATACTTCATCCCAGCTGCAATTGAAAAAGTCCGCGAAAACCTCTCTTGCATTTCTGATCAGAGCATCATTCTCCTCTGAAGTCCGAAACACTCCATGGATATTGGCATTATGCAGAACCATGTGGTTCACCATCTGGTCGATGACCCTCTGCGGCATCTGCGTTCCGCCCGGGCCATCCATGTATACAGCCTGCTGTCCATTCACTGTGTTCCGCATTGCCGGGAACTGACTTCTGAAATAATCGACATCAAATTTGAAATTCTTCATGGATCTATCCTCCTTTAAGTTGTCTGACAATTTAGCGTGACTCGATGGTATCACACTGAAGATGCTCACGTCCTTGTCCCAAAAACAAAGAAATCGAGGTTTTTTTGTACGGCTGTCCTGCCTTTGCGAAAGAGTCCTGTGTTAAAATATCTCTATAAAAATGGAGGAAAATCAAATGACGATCACCGTATCCGAACTGCTGCAGATTCCCTATTTCTCATCGACCAGACTGGTGGCCGGCGCCGGAGGAAGCAACAAAAGGATCCGAACAGCAGCCCTGCTCGATTATGAATATTCCAGATCCTATGAAATGAAAAAGCAGGTCTTCCTCAAGGATGACCTGCTGGTATCGAGCCTGATGTTTGCCCAGAATGATCCGGAGGCGCTGGAGAAGGCCCTGCGTGAACTGATCGATATCGGGGCGGCCGCGCTCGTCTACAAACCAGTTTTTTACGATGATCTTCCAAAGGCTGTCCTGTCCATGGCAGAGGAAAACGACTTTCCGATCCTCAGGGCAGACCCGTCTCTCAATATGGAAGATTATATTTACCATGTGATCGATAATCTGCAGCTGATCCGAAGGCTGGAAACGCTGAGCGCGATCCTTGACGATCTGATCTGGAACCGAACCTCACGTGCCGGACTTCCGGAAGCGGCTGATGCCCTGATCCCAAATCATCGCTCTTATATATACGCAGCATATCTGAGGCCTGCGGGAATCGGGGAAACGCTCTCGCCGATGAATCTGTATAACGGTACCGGTGTTTTGAAAAAGGTAAGCGGCATTCTGTCGATCTGCCGCTACGGAGAGGGCATCTTTCTACTGTTGTCGGATCAGTTTAGCGATGAAGATAAATATGCCAACCGTATGGAGGATGTTCTGGCTTATCTTGGATTATCTAAAGAAGAACTCTTTATCGGAACGGGAGAGGTCTGCAATTGTCCCGACGAGATCGACCTCGCCGTACAGCAGGCGCACAATGCTAATATGAGTGCCAGGATCCTGGGGCAGAGCTGGCTTCCTTTCAAGGATACCGGTGTGTTTCAGATTCTGATACCCCACGCCAAATCTGCCCATATGATCCATTTTATGAAAAAGTACCTGGCGCCTCTGCTGGAAGATCCAGATGAGAAAAAAGCGGAGCTGCTGCGAACGGCGGTCACCTTCGTTCTGTCGGGAAGCGATGTGACCGCCTGCGCTGAGCGGCTGTTCTGTCATAAGAACACCGTTCGTTATCGGATGAGCAGTCTGCATGATCTGCTGGATCCGAATGCGGGTGAAGCGACCTTCAACGAGCGCCTTGGAATCGCAGTAAAGATCTACCTGATCCAGCAAATGGACCAGGAGCCTCTCATGGGGGGAAAGTAAGCTTCTTGATCTGGTTTGAATAAAAATCACCCTGAAGTCTACTCCTTAATGGTCAGGACCTCTTGCAGCTGAAGGAGCGGACGAAGTTCTGCCGGGAACTTTACGATCTCATAAGCCGGAATCGAATCCACACCATGAAACTGCCATGTTCTTCTGGCTGCGCTCTGAAAAATTGGTTCGATGGCCTGTGGGCATATCCGGCGAGCCTTTGATCTTGTCCGCGTATTTCGCGATCCAGATCTCTTTGATCTTTTTCAGAGTTTCTCCGGTTGCGATGTACACATTCCAGGGCTGACTGTTTTCCCACGAAGGAGCGTGCTGCGCTGTATGGACAATGTCCTTCAGGACTTCAACAGGGATCTCCTTCTCTGTAAAGTTTCTCACTGAGTGTCTTTTGTTTACAACTTCCTTGAATTCCATAATGAACCTCCCAGCAATGGCTATTCCACACTTGATGCATTCCGTTGTTACAATCCAAACCACATGGCGCCAACTTTAGAACCCAGCTACCCACTCCATCGTGAAATAATCCTTGCCTACGTTCAATTTTATACCCGCGCCCATCAGCAGTGGGTAATTTACGTCTCCATGACCGGCGGGAAAGCCGAACGCAACCGGCTTCTCCCAATCGCTAAAAAACTCTCTGCTGATCATATCGGCCACTGACTGAAATTCACCGCCCCTTGAGTTGCCGTTATATGACTCACAGTCCGCAGGGATGTCCACCCATTCGCCGAAAATGATGCCCTCCGCCTGATCGAGGACTCCCATGTGTTTCAGGATGGTCAGGAACCGATGTATATGCTGATAATCCTCTTCGACTTCTTCCAAAAACAGAATATACGGTTTATCGGTCCTGGTGCAGTCGTACGCCGTATTCAGCACTCCGGTCAGGGTCGCCAGATTGCCTCCGATCAGTATTCCCTCCGCAGATCCCCGGACATCATAGTCGCTTCCCTGGCAGCTGTAGCTTGGGATCTGGCCCTTGAGACTCTTTTCCACGGCGCTGGCGCTATCTTCCGAAACAGAATCAAAGGTAGTTCCCATCGGTGCGTGAATAGACATGAGATCCGCCATTGTCCAGGCAGAATGATACGTGGTGATGTCACTGTAACCGATGATCGGCTTGTTTGCCTTTCGGATCTCCGATAGCGGCAGCACATCCATGACCTCACTGGCCGCGTATCCGCCCCGAACACAGAACACCGCCTTGATTTCCGGATCGTTAAGTGCCCATCTCAGATCCTCAACACAGTTTTCCAGCGTTCTCTCTTCTACCGAAACATAGTTCCCTTTGACGGGAACATATCCCCAATCCTTCAGCCCGTTCATCGTGTCTTCGATCATTTTCTCATCCGGTATCGATGACGGCGTAATGACGGCGATCTTATCTCCCTCATTCAGGAAATACTGAACTCCCTTCCCGAAATCAGTGTATCCAGTGATCGTGACCGGCGTATCGACACTCTCCGACATCACGGCTGGTCCCTTCGCCTCCCCTTGATCTCCGGAACATGATGCGAAGGCCACAGCGCTCAGCAATAGTATGAAGCTGATGAACATCAGTTGATATTTTTTCATTCCCTTATTCCTCGAAAATGAGATCAAATCCGTAGCAGCCTTTATCAAATCCATACTTCTCGTAAAACCGATGAGCCTCTGTCCGGGGCATACCGGAATCCAGGACCAGCGCCTTACAGCCCCGCTCCTTCGCAAGCTTCGCCGCATGATCCATCAACTTGATTCCGTATGTGTTATTTCTCCAAACTGTGCTGATCAAGCAGAAAATCCAGTAAGCCAATTACCAGGATCCCATCCTCTGTATGCCATGGTATCATGCTGCCTTTAACAACAATTATCTTCTTAAAGCTGTCACTGATATTATTGAGCGGCCTGCTTTCCTGACTTGTTTTTTCTGGTGTGTCCAGATTTAATGCGGACTGAATGTAATATCGATTACTCCCCTGATTACAAATAAAATCAACTTCAGTCTGTATCCGTTTATTCCCTTCACGGATCTCAACAACACCAACGTCAACATTATAATCTCGTACGAGGAGTTCATTGTAGATTGCGTTTTCCATCAGATGTGATTCTTCCTGCTGCCTGAAATTCAGACGAGCATTTCGAAGACCCAGGTCTGCAAAATAGTACTTTTGTGGGGTATTAATGTATTTCTTGCCCTTCACATCATAGCGTAAGGCCTTTTTTATGATAAACGCATCTTCCAGATAGTTCAGGTATGAATTGATTGTATTGATGGACAGTTCTTTTGTGCCTTTGCTTTTGAAGGTATCATATATCTTTTGAGGATTAGTCAGAGAGCCTACTGAAAAAGCGAGAAGATTGACCAATGCGTCCAGTACATCCAGCCTTTTGATCTGATTACGATCAACGATATCAGTAAAGTAGGTCTGATTGAAAAGGCCTTTGAGGTATTCCATCTTTTCCGAATCGGTTTTTCGAGAAAGAATTAATGGCATCCCTCCGAAAGCAAGATATTCATTCCAGCATTCAAGTTTATCTCCACCAACAGCATTATAGAATTCCGAAAAAGATAATGGCTGTAGATGGATCTGGTCACCTCTGCCCCGAAATTCTGTTATAACATCAGATGACAAAAACTTTGAGTTACTTCCCGTAATATACACATCGATATTACCATCATAAAGAAGTCCGTTGAGAACTGATTCGAAATCTGATACAAGCTGTACTTCATCCAGAATCAGATAATAATGCTTATTGTCTTTGATCAGAGAATGGATATATTCATCAAAAGCTTCAGGGTCAGTATGATACTTCTTATTGGAAATACGATCCAGTTCGATTTTTATGATATGATCCTTCGGAACGCCTGATTCAAGCAGATAATTCCTGAACATTGGATCCAGCAAGTACGATTTCCCACATCTGCGTATACCGGTCACAATTTTAATAAGCCCATTAGTCCTTCGATCAATAAGCTTCTGTAAATAATGGTCTCGTTTGATTTCTTTCATTCTGCACCTCGATGAATATATTTGCCAATAATGTCACTATTCTTCAACCAAACTATACCGCGTCAGACAGGATTGGTCAATGTGCTTACTGAATATTTTTGCCGTAATCGGCATATTTCTTCATTTGCACTTTACGACATCTGCAAAACGGCAAGCAAAAAGCCCTGGAAGAGCTCTAAATGAGCAATTTCCAAGGCTTTTAAGTCTCAGATGTAGAAAGTTTCTAAGTAATAGTTACTTCTTCACTTCTTGCTTCAATAATGCGCATGATGTTTCTTAAAATATGCTTCGGAATACGTGAGTTATTGTT
>ODAI012578797.1_pt1 | contig 10979 bp, 8 predicted proteins | sample 1539321 | NCBI WGS metagenome assembly ODAI01 (sample SAMN02144231, study PRJEB22623) | gut metagenome | biome: sheep rumen | host: Ovis aries | place: New Zealand | reverse complement strand
GTTATGTCGCGTTTTCGCAGACATTTGGGTTATGATGTTTTGTTCCCTATGGGATTCGATGCAATGGGAATTACCGCCGAACATTATGCAACAAAAATCGGGCGGCACCCTGCTGATATTGCCACTGAATTAAAAAAATCTTATGCGGCGGTTATTGACCAGGCGGGTTGGTCGGTAAATCCGGAAACACGCGTGGCAACGTCTGACCCAGAATATATCAAATGGACCCAATGGATGTTTATTCAATTTTTCAAAGCTGGATTGGCATATAAATCTGAACTGCCAATGAATTGGTGCCCAAACTGCAAAACCAGCCTGACCAATGAAGAATTAGAAGATGGTTGTTGCGACCGTTGCCATGGACCAGTTGAAAAGAAAATTAAATTACAATGGAATTTGGCTCTGTCAAAATATGCCGATAAATTGTTGGAAGGTCTGCGCGATTTGGATTTTGACGAACGCGTTAAAAAAGACGAAATAAACCTGATTGGAAAATCTCATGGTGCCGATGTCGATTTCCGCGTTGGCGATGATATTATGACGGTTTATACCACGCGTGTTGATACTATATTCGGTGTGACTTTTTGCGTGATTGCGCCTGAACATAAATTGTTGCGTAAATGGTTGGATACGGGGCGCATCAAAAATGCGGCGGCGGTCGAAGAATATATTAAACAATCATCGGCAAAAAGTGAAATCGAAAGAACAGATTCAACCAAAGAAAAAACCGGTGTTAAACTGGAAGGCATTGCCGCAATAAATCCGTTTAATGGACGCGAAATTCCAATCTTTACATCTGATTATGTGTTGGTTGATTATGCGTATGGAACGATTATGGCTGTGCCGGCGCATGATTCACGCGATTGGGATTTTGCAAAAAAATTTGGCCTGGAAATTATTCCAGTGTTGGCGGGTGGCGAACCTGATAAAGTTTGGGAAGGCGATGGCAAACATATTAATTCGTCTTTCTTGGACGGTATGGGCAAGCAAGATGCAATCGATGCCGCAATTAAATATGGAACCGAACGTGGTTTCGCACGCGGAACAACCAAGTATAAATTAAAAGATTGGGGCTTTTCGCGTCAAATGTATTGGGGCGAACCTATTCCTTTGATTTATTGTGATAAATGTGGTTGGGTGCCGGTGCCTGATGACCAATTACCTGTGATGCAACCATATATGACGGATTACAAACCAACCGATGATGGCGAAAGTCCGCTTGCACGTGCAACTGATTGGGTCAAAACAACCTGCCCTAAATGCGGTGGTGTGGCACATCGTGAAACAGATACTATGCCGGGTTGGGCTGGGTCTTCGTGGTATTATTTGCGTTATTTGGACCCGCACAATGACCAAGAATTTTGCAGCAAAGACCAGATGGAAAAATGGATGCCGGTGACACATTATAATGGCGGTCATGAACATAATACGCGTCATTTGATTTATTCGCGGTTTTGGCATCATGCCCTGTTCGATTTGGGTTTGGTAAATACCCCAGAGCCATATAAAAAACGAACTGCGCAAGGTTTGGTGTTGGGCAGTGACGGTTATAAAATGTCTAAATCACGCGGCAATGGGTTCCAGGTTTCAGAATTGTTGGACCGCGTTGGTGCCGATGCGTCGCGTTTGGCAATATTGTCGTTGGGACCATGGAAAAATAATACAATTTGGTCCGAAGGCGCCCTGTCTGGTGTGCAAAGATTTTTAAAACGTGTCGAGGCCTTTGCAGATAATTTGACAGATGATAAATTAACAGAATCGCAAGAAAGATTGGTTAATCGTTTGATTGCAGATGTGACCGACAGAATTGAAAATATGAATTTCAATACTGCGATTTCTGGAATGATGGAATTTATCAATGCTTTTCCGGGTGGAAAAATGCCACGTGCGGCCTATTCTGTTTTGATTCAATTGTTAAATCCGTTTGCACCACATTTGACCGAAGAAATGTGGGAGAAAATCGGGCATACTGATATGATGGTGTTTGAACCTTGGCCAGTTGCCGATACATCGAAATTGGCAGATAACGACATGACTATTGTTGTGTCTGTAAATGGCAAACGCGTGCGTGATTTTACTGTCCCGGTTGCCATTGCCGAAGATGAATTGGTGGAACAAGCTAAACAAAATGCCACCAAACAATTAGATGGCGCAACAATAATTAAAACAATTGTGGTGCCAAAAAAATTGGTGAATTTCGTTGTGAAAAAATAATTTATTAAATCGCCCTGTTCCCAGGGCGTTTTTTGTTTGTGCGGATAAATCTTGACAAAAAATATTTTTATACTATATTTATAGTATGAAGAAAGAAAATCAAATTTTGCCGGGAACACCCGCGTGGGAACGCATTTGCGAACAATGCGGATTGTGTTGTTTGCTGAAAACCCCAGATGAATACGGTCGTATATGTTTGACGCGTGTGCGTTGTCGGCATTTGGGTAAAAATCGTTTGTGCGATTGTTATAATATGGATTTTTCGGCGCGCGTGCATGAAGATTGCGACAGTTGTTTTAAAAGCAACGGCAGTCCGGTGAATTTTGATACCCTGCACCATGATTATGTTGTTCCGGGTTTTTGTCCGTATGTTAAAAAGTTTGTTGCGCCAAATAAATTAGTGCGCCCCGATATCGATTTTGAAAATACAGTCAGCGAAGACGAATTGGCGGCGGGTGAAAAATTGACGGACTATGTTATTCCGGGAACGGCAAAGTATTTCAAATATAATCCAGCGGTGACAAAAAAATTGCAAGATTTATATACACGAAAAAAATAGTGCCATTTGGCACTGTTTTTTTTATGATATTTTTTCAATTCTGCGACGGCGTTTTTCACAATCGTCAAATGGACTTTCCAAAAATGCCTGGGTGCAAAGGTATGCAACCTCGATATCAATATCATCGGCCGCCAATGCCAAAACATTTATATCGTCGTGAAAACGGTCATCGCGCGCCTGTTCGGGTCTGTTGCAACGCGATGCGCGAATATGACGATAACGGTTCGCCGCAATTTCCATGCCGGCACCTGTGCCACAAACCAAAATACCACGCGACATTTTATCGTTCAACATTGCGTCTGCTAATTTTGCCGCAATATCAGGAAAATCCACAGGCGTTGTCATGTCGTTTGTTCCCAAATCTATGGTTTCATAACCTGCGGCATTTAACATTTCAATCAAATATAATTTTACACCAACACCACGATGGTCGGCGCCAATAAATATTTTTGATATTTTATTTGTCATTTGTGTTTCCTTTGTCTTTGCGTTTCGCCAATTTGCATTCTAATTCGGTATTGCTGGTTATGTTCAAGGTTCTGTATGTTAATGTGCCACTCATTTTTGCATTGCTGAAAATATTTGCGGTATATACCGTTGCAGAACCTTTTAATTCGCCATGTAAAAATAATGTGTCGCAAAATATGTCGCCAATTACATGGCCGCCGCGACCGATAACAATTATGTCTGCGGTAATGTCACCACGAACAGTTCCATGAATTTGGACGGTTAAATCAGATTTTATATCGCCGTTTATATGACAGCCTGCACCAATAACGGTTGGCGACTGTTTTTCATCTGCGTTTGTAAATGCCAGCATTTTTCTTTCCTTCGTTTTCTTTTTTTATTCTTTTACAAATTTCGCCGGATTAAATTGGTTGCCTTTGTATTTAATTTCGTAATGCAGGTGTGCGCCTGTTGAACGTCCCGATGAACCGCCCAGACCAACAACTGTCCCGGGCCTGACCCAATCGCCACGCGACACCAATGGTTTAGATAAATGCGCATATAATGTTGAAAACCCAAGTCCATGGTCAATTTCAACCGTTAATCCATATCCACTGCGTTCGCCAACCGATACAACACGTCCAGGCGCAACGGCAGATAATTCAGTGCCAATTTTGCCGGCAAAATCGATACCTTTGTGTTTTTTTGGTTTTTTTGTAAATGGGTCTGTTCGCATGCCGAATCCAGATGTGACGTGTGTGTTTTTAACCGGCGAACCCAACGGCAAAACAGTTGCCAGTTTGGATAACCCGGCCCACATTTCCAGGTTTGATGCCAACTTTTTATACTTTGTATCGACATCTGTATGAAATGTTATCGGTGTAAATATGTTATTTACAATAGGATTGGAATACTTGTTTGCATTTTGTATCAGTGTTTGTTCTTGGATTCCCAAAGACAATAATGTCGAATTTATTTTATTTAATTGTTGGCGTAATTCTTTGACGTGTTCATCAGTAATTTTTGTGACACCGTTTATAATTTCATTGTCTGCATCGGCTATGATATTCATGTTTTCCAATAATTGTTCGTTTTGTTCGCGGATTGTTGCGTTTTCTGCGCGAACCATATCGTATGCCACAGATAAATCTGCAATTTTCAAAAAGTCTGGATTATAATCGCGTGCGGCAAATAGTTCTGCAACGCGTGTTTTTAAAAAGTCCAATTCACCCCAAATTTTAACTCTGGAATTTGTTAGATTTTCACGTTCTGCATCGGTTAGTTTTTTTGAATTTGTAATTTTGTCGTCTATGACATTTAATTCACGTGTTAATTCATTAAATTTTCCCAGATAAGCCTGTAAATCTATGACCTGGCGGTCATGATATTCGCGTTCTTGCTGTAATTGTTGGGTTCGTTTTTGCAACATTGGACGATGGTATATAAAAACATAAGTGGACCACGAAGCCCACACAATCAGCCCTATTTTGCCAACAAATTTCGTGAAACGCCAAAATGTACTTTGGTTAAAACTATAAACATTTCCACGTGGTGTGTCCATAACCGTAAATTCGCGCGGTGGAAACAGTCGAACTATCATTTTCCACAATGTGCGAAATGGCCATGTCAAAAATGCCCACACAGATGTAAAATGTCTTGTAATAAAGTTTAACATTATGGTTTTATATTAGACAAAATTTTTTTAATAGTCAAGCCGTCACGCAAAACCGGATTATGATTCATTGGAAAACCAATATGAATAACACTGGGACCGTATGAACACGCGCGTGCGCTGATTAAAACACGTTCGGCAATAGGCTTGGTTCCAAACAGTGGAATTATATTTATACTGCCAAAACTTTTGCCGATGACGGCCAAAACCTCGCCCAGACGGGCGGCATCAACGATTGTGCAGAAATGCCCCCCAGGACGAACGCGTGCAATACAACGACGTATCCAATGCGATAAATCGGCATTATGATGTGCCTGGGGATTTTTCTTTTTCGCACTGCCCTTGAAATATGGTGGGTTTGTCACAACCAAGTCAAAAGTTCTTGGTGTTGACCAGGTCAAAATATCTTGGTTCATCAATTCGATTTTAAAGTGGTTTAATTCGGCATTGCGTTCGCATACCGCCAACATTTCATCGGAAATGTCAATCCCCATAATTGGTGTGTTTGGAAAATGCCGATGCAGGCATAATGACACACCCCCAGAACCAACACCGACATCTAGGATATTTTCAGGACGTGTTGGTGCCATTGCCGCCAACCAAACTGCATCAGATGTGGGATTATAACTGGAACGATACATTTTAACAGTTCCGTTTAACAAAGTAAAAATTTCTTGTGTTTCCATAATACCTGTATCATAATAGCAAAAAACAAAAAAGGCAAGTATATGTTTGATGAATCTTTGGTTGTGCAAAGTGCAATTAGTGCATTTAATAATGCGGCATTGGCGGCACCTGCGTTTTTTTGGTGGGGATTGTTGATGTTGCCATTGTTTTATGTTGTGTATAAGTTCGGCAACAGGTTCTTGGATATGATTGGTTGGAACAGTGTTAGTGTCCAAGTTCATGTTATCAAATGGACCGTTGTCATGTCTTTGATTTGGTTGGTGTTGTTTGGTGGAAATTATACTGTTTTGCGCGATGCCGAAACTTTGTTGCCTTTTGTGACCGCCTTGGTTGCGTTTATTGGTATGGTTTTTGTTGGGTATAATACGCGTGATATTCAGTTGCCAAAATATCGGGAATTGACGCGTGCAAAAAAATGGCGTTATGTTGGATTTTGTGTCTTGATTTTGGCCATTATTGGATTAACAGATACACATAATTGGTGGGGACCTGTTTTACAGATTGCGGCATTTGTTGGTGGTGGATATGTTGGTCGCGTTATGAAATATAATATTAGAAATGTGCCGTTTGTTTCTGTGTTTTTATTGTTATTTACGATAATGATTTTGATGCAACCTGAATTTTTCCGGTTTGGTCAGTTGGGAAATTTGACTTTGTTGCATTTGGCTGGAATTTGTTTTGTTGGAATTCCGTTGGTTGCATCGATTGTTTTGCGCAATGTTAAACCACAAAATAAAATTTATCACAGTGCATATGTTAAATTAAAATGGCTGATGCGGTGTTTGGTTGCGTTGGCGGGTGTTTTGTTTGTTATGACAGAATCTGTGCCGGTGTTTATTGGAACATGTGGATTGGCGGCGGGCCTTGCGTGGTTAAAGGTTATACATGCAAAATCTGTGCCAGAACATTTATCTGCAAGATTGTTGATGTTGGGTATTTTTGCCTTTGGATTGATAACGGTTATGCCGGTTATTTCGTGTATGGCTATTTTGGGTTGGCAATCAATTCCATCAGGTGATTTCCTGCGCGAAGTTCGGGCTTTGTTATAATTTGTTATATTTCTTGAATACCACTTTCGTTTTATTTGATGTATTATCATACGGTAATTTAACATATAAAGGATAGGTTTATGAGTGATATACATCCAAGTGCTATTATAAAACCGGGTGCGGTTATTGGCGCAGATTGCAAGATTGGTCCAAATTGTATCGTTGGTGAAAATGTCGTTTTGGGCGATCGCGTGGAATTGGTTTCCAATGTTGTTATTGATGGAAAAACATCAATTGGTGATGATTCTATTGTTTATCCATTTGCTGTATTGGGGGTTATGAGTCAAGATTTAAAATGGCAAGACGAATCCACTATGACCGGATTGCGTATTGGAAAACGTTGCAGAATTCGTGAATATGTGACAATTCATTCTGGGACACCTGCGTCGGACGGAACAGAAATTGGTGACGATTGTCAAATTATGGTAAATGCGCACGTGGGGCATGATTGTAAAATCGGCAACAGTGTTGTGATGTCTAATTTGGTTCAGGTCGCCGGACATGTAGAGGTTGAAGATTTTGCAATTTTGTCTGGTGGTGTGATGGTTTTGCAATTTGTTCGTATTGGTCGTAATGCGTTTGTGGCGGCAATGTCTGGGGTTGGTAATGATGTTTTGCCATATGCAATATACGAAGGTGCCGGTGGCCGCGCGGTATATCGCACAATCAATCGTGTTGGTTTGATGCGTCATGGTTTTACCAATGAAGATATGCATGCAATTCATTCTGTATATTCGGCGGTATTTCGTGAAACCGAAGGCACTGTCGAAGAACGTTTAAATCGTGTCCGCAAAGATGTTAAAAACAATAAATATGCAATGGACGCCATAGATTTTATTGAAAATCGTTCAAAACGTGGAATTGGAACCGCAAAAAATGCCGAATAAAAAAACAGTATTTATCATAGCCGGCGAAGTTTCTGGTGATGTTTTGGGGGCAAATGTTATGCGCGCCGCCAAGAATACAGATTTTATTGGTGTTGGTGGGCAAAATATGATTGATGCGGGGTTAAAACCGATATTTCCTATGTCTGATTTGGCGGTTATGGGGCTGATAGAGGTTTTGGCACATGCGCGCACATTAAAAAAACGTATAAAACAAACAATCAATGCAATTTTGAAAACAAAACCTGATTTGGTTTTGACCATAGATTCGCCGGGCTTTGCGCGTGCGGTTGTTTCGGGGGTAAAAAAATCGGCGGCTGGCCAGAAATTGATTGCAGACGGATTGAAATTTCATCATGTCGTTGCGCCCCAGGTTTGGGCATGGCGACCGGGACGTGCAAAAAAATATGCGGCTATATTTGATAAATTATATGCGTTTTTTGATTTTGAAGTCCCCTATTTTACCAAATATGGATTAAAAACGATTGCGGTTGGTCATCCGGTGGCGGATAATGTTTTGGGAAATTATCATCAAAAAAATACACGTGGTAAAAAAATCGTTGCGTTAATGCCAGGCAGTCGTGTTAGCGAGGTAAAAAAAATCCTGCCAGTGTTTCAACAGGTTGTTGAACAAATACCAAATGATAAATACAGATTTATAATTCCAACCGTTGAAACAACCGATGCAATTGTGCGTTCGGCGGTGTCAAAATGGACGGTTGCCCCGGAAATTATACCATCGGCAGACAGATATAAATTGTATGAAAAAACATTTGTTGCAATCGCGGCGAGTGGGACTGTGTCGGCCGAATTGGCGATGGTTCATGTGCCTGCGATAATTGTGTATCGTATGAATTGGCTGACATCAATTATTGGACGGTTGTTGGTTCATGTAAAATGGGTGTCGCTGGTAAATATTTTATTAAATCGTGGTGTTTATCCTGAATTATTGGGTCGTGCCGCAAATGCGAAAAATATTTTAAATCATTTTCATAATATTGCCGATAATCAACAAGTTCGCAGAAAAATGATTATCGAATTATCGGCGGCTGATAAACTGTGGCGTCCAAACGATGATTCTGTCGGGGAACGAATTGCCGCAGATTTGTTTTAATAATAAAAAATAAATTATCACAAAAGTTTTAATCGTTTCCTGTAATAATTATATTGGCCCCAGACTGAGGAAAATTATCATCTATAATATTGCTTGTGATGTCTGTGGCTGTTATGGCATCTACAGTCTCGTTATTAGTGTTCTTGCATTTATAACCAATAAAGTTATCGCCGTTGATTGTTGGGTATTCTGTTGGACAACATAAATATATAGTTGGACCACCACCTGTAACTATAGAGCATTGACCATTGGCGCAATTTTCACCATCTGTGACATGTTTGATTGCCACATAGTTGCTTGGGCAACATTTTATTTCTGTGCGTTCATTATTTCCGGTACTTGTCCCAGACGTTGTCACTGGTGTGGTCACCCAATCAAATGGGCATTTTGCACAATCGCCTGCATCTAAACCATAATTGTTATCTGTGGTGTTGGTTGGTTTTTCGGTTAATACACTAACACCAAATGGACATACTTGGTTTTTTGTATTTACATCGGCATTGCACCAATCGTTTTCGGTTGGTAAATCTGACGCAGATTTCGGTTTGTATGGCCACAGTGTAAATGATGATGTTTCGGTTGGGTCATTTGCGGTCCCGGTATTTGTTTGATTTATTGCGGTGACAAAGTCATTTTTCGTGCAAGAGTTAGATAATCCGTATGCTATTGTTTGTGTTGCAGAATACTCGGTTTGGCTGACTGGGGTCACATTATATATTGTTAATGGTTGAACGGGAAATGTTGCAACACAACGTGTGCTGGTTCCGTTATTACTGCGACGGCCGCCATTTTCCCAACACAGACACGCCCCCCATGATGCAGTATCAACATTTTTTGCATAGTCACGTGGGCACATGTTTTCAGCCTTGTATTCTTGGATTTGTTCCACATTGTATTTGTAAGCCGCATTATAGATACCCGCCCTGGCGCGAACCGGAATTTTTGCACTTAATGACTTTCCGTTGCCTGTATTGTTGCCCCAATCAGGGTTGTCCTTGCCTGATGAATCGGGGTTTAGGTCTATTGCTTGGTTATAACCACTTGTGTTATCTGTGGTGGTTTGATTTTGGTTAATGTCTGTCGGTGGTATAAAGATTCTTTTTGATTTCCATGTTGTAAAGCTTTTGCCAATGCTGTATGCCTGGTGCATGGCATAATATCTGCTGTCATTTTGGTTAAATGTCGTTTCACAGAAGTTATCTTTGGAATAATTGTTGCTGTATAATGCCAGGTTTTGAACCGTCATAAACTGACCATTTAATGTTGAACATTGTGTTTGCAAAATATCAACAATTTGATTGTATGTTTCTGTGGCAATACCGGCGGAACGTAATAATCTGTTTTGTTTTCCAGTTCGGTCGTTGTTGGTATATGCGTATCGTGTATAAACATCGCCGTTGTTATAATAATCAAATCCGCCAAATGATTTTTCAATCATGTCGGGTGCGTTGCACGCATCAATATTGGCCAGTTGTTGTGCGCATGCGGATTTGTATGCAAAACCGCCATGATTAACGCATGGGTATGGGTTGTCGTTGGTTTGTGCATAAAATTGATTGTCGTTACATTTTATTTTGTTGTTTCTGTCGCGTTCGTATAATGAAAACCAATTAGGTGCCTGGCCTGATGCAAATAAACCGCTGTCGGGGTTATAAAGATTTTCATAGTTTAATCCACCGTAATTATCAAAGCATTGTTTTACCACCGCACGACATGCAGTCAAAGAGTCTGTGTCATGACGGTTATTGATGTAATCTGCAATAATTTGTCCGTCAAACATATTGTTGCATGATGCAATATAATCAGAACATAATGATTGATTTAATTTTAAAACATTGGGATTTAAATTTGTTGTTTGTGCGGCAACCAGTCCTTGCATAGCGTTGGTCATTGCGTCACTTCCGTTCATATAACACGCAGAAACAAAATCAAAACAGCCCTGCTTTATTTCATTAACTTTGGATTGTTGTGCGTAATAAATATCCAACATGGCTTTGTTCAAATAATCGTTCCATGCGGTTTTGGATTCGTCATAACATTTGTCCAATGCGGGTTCTGCAAATTGTTTTACGCGTTTTTCAAATGCGGTCACAAATCCACGATTAGACGGATTTTGTGCCAACTTTTGTTCTGCGTTATTGCGGTCAGCATTAAATGTCAGCATTGTTCCCAATTTATAGAAATCAACAACCCCAGCAATTGGCGCACCGGTTGAAACATCGATAAATTCACCGTTGTCCAAACATTTATGATAATTTGCACCACAAACTTCTTCGCTGAGTATTGCGGATTCAATGTTTGCGATACATGTTGCTAAATCATCGCTATTATGTGTTTGATGATTTTCAGCACG
>ODAI013248141.1_pt1 | contig 10980 bp, 9 predicted proteins | sample 1539321 | NCBI WGS metagenome assembly ODAI01 (sample SAMN02144231, study PRJEB22623) | gut metagenome | biome: sheep rumen | host: Ovis aries | place: New Zealand | reverse complement strand
TCCACAGAGGAAGCTTCCGAAACTACAGAAACTTCGACCGCAGAGGCTTCGTCTGAATCAACAACAGAGGCCTCATCCGAGCCTGAAACTGAGGAAAACTCCGACACCTCAGAAACTACTGAAGCAGTCAAAACTACCGCTCCGGCTGAAACCGCCGCAGCTCCCCCGGAGACAACTGCTCCCCCGCAGACCGAACCTCCTACCGAGCCTGCACCTGCCCTCAAATACAAGAACGGCACATATTCCGCAAGCGCTTACGGCTATGACGGAGAGGTAACGGTCACTATCACAATAGAGAACGACAAGATAACCTCTATCAGTGCTTCGTCCGACGAAAGCGATACCGATTACTTCAATATGGCTAAAAATCCGGTCATCAATGAAATTCTTGAAGCACAGGATACCTACGTTCACAGCGTTTCCGGCGCGACATACAGCTCAGAGGCAATCATGGTAGCGGTCGAGACCGCTATGGCTTCTGCGCTGAACTGACACAGCTTAGCAGTACATACTACACCACGGGCGCACGATGTGCGCCCATATGATTACTGTGAGGAGCAATAAGCATTTACTCCCATGGGCGAAAGCAGACTTCCGGCACGCCCCAACAACGTGGAGCGGGATTCCCAAGGGGATTCGCTCCTTGAGCAGAGCCCATATCGACCGCAGGTCGATCTTCTGAAAGACGCTCAGCAAGGGGGGAAATTCCCAAACAGTCCTGTGGACTGTTTTGGAAAAGGGGACGCCCTGAAAGTGAGAGCGTCCCCTTCTGCCGGTCTGTAATTACTTGCCTGCGGAGTTATCTCCGCACTAAAAAAATGGCCACGGAAGTTAATGCCGCTGCCTTGCGAAAACATCGCTCCGACCTTGATTTATCCCTTGAATTATGTTATAATAGTTTGTACTAACTTTTAGGAGAATGATAGCTTGAAAAAATTATCGCTTTTATCTCTCGCAGTTTCAGCTGCATTGCTCTGCACCGCCTGCGGCAGAGCTTCCTCATCTGAAAGCACCGCTTCACCTGAGGCTTACAGCCGGGTCGTTTTCGCTATGGATACATATATGAGCATCAAGACCTACGGAGGCGGAAATGCCGCTCTCAATGCTGCGGAAGAACGTATAACAGGGCTTGAAAAGGAGCTTTCCGTTACCGACAGCGGCAGCGATATCGCCCGGCTCAACAGCGCGGACGGCAAGCCTGTTGAGGTCTGCGAGGATACTCTTGCTATTATCAAAAAAGCTGTCGAAACAGGTGACCTCACCGGCGGTGCGCTCGACGTCACGGCTTATCCTGTCGTCCGGGAATGGGGCTTCACTACGGGCGAATATAAAATTCCCGCTCAGGAAAAGCTCGGCGAGCTGCTTGCAAATGTTGACTACAAAAGGATATCCGTAAACGGCAGCAGCGTCACCCTCGGCGAAGGTCAGGAGCTTGACCTCGGTGCGCTCGCAAAGGGCTACACCGGCGATGAGGTAGTGAAAACCCTCCGTGAAAACGGCGCCGTTGCCGGTATCATCAGCCTCGGCGGAAATGTTCAGTCTTTCGGTGAACGTCCGGACGGCGGTCCGTGGAGAGTCGCCGTGATTGACCCATTCTTTCCCGATAAGGATATGTGCATCGTTGAGATCGGCGAGAAGGCTGTAATCACATCCGGCAACTATGAGCGCTATTTCACCGGTGACGACGGAAAGACCTACTGGCACATAATCGACCCCGCTGACGGCTGTCCCGCTGACAACGGCATCGTTTCGGCTACTATTATCGGAGATGTCGGGCTCGAATGTGACGCGCTCTCAACCGCGATGTTCGTTGCAGGAACTGAAAAGGCTGTGGAAATATGGCGCAGCGACCCGCACTATGACATGATACTTGTGACTGACGACAGTAAAATATTCTACACTGAGGGAATTGCTGAGAGTTTCCGGAACACAAGCAGTATGCCCGCGGAGGTGATAGCGCTTGACTAAGGGCGTTAAAATTTGTATGGCAGCCGTCGGAGCAGTATTCGCGGTCTCGCTTGTGCTGTCAATAATTATCATGACAAGATCCGGCAGGGACCCCGCAAAGGAGTCCGTCTGGGTCGAGATCGTTCAGGACAACAAGGTTCTCTATAAGCTCGATCTCTCAGCTGAGCCGGACAGGATAATCCGTATCAGCAGCCCCGGCGGAGGCTGGAACGAGGTTAAAATAGAGGACGGGAAAATAAGCGTTTCAGACGCTGACTGCCCCGACCGTACCTGCGTGAAAAACGGCATACTGAGGTATGAATATCTGCCTATAATCTGCCTGCCTCACAAGCTTGTGGTGCAGTTCTGCGAAGGGACGGACGAAGAATGAGTACGAAAAAGCTTGCAGAACTGTCCATGCTCACAGCAGCTGCACTGATAGTTTTTATAGTTGAGCTGAGATTTCCGGATATACTGCCAATTCCCGGCGTAAAGCTCGGACTTGCAAATATCTTCACGGTCTATGCAGTGTACCGCTTCAGGGCTAAGGAGGTACTCCTCATGGTGCTCACAAGGGTCACGCTCGGGTCAATATTCAGCTCTAACCTCTCTGCAATGATCTACAGCATGGCGGGAGCTCTCATGTGCCTTGCGGGAATGCTTCTCGTCCGTAAGATCATACCAGTAAAATATATCTGGCTTTGCAGTATAATCGGCGCCATGCTGCACAATACGGGACAGATAATCATCGCGGTGCTGATGATGAGATCACTCGCAGTTCTGCCGTTCTATCCGATACTGCTGACTGCGGGATGTATTGCCGGTGCCTTTACCGGCGTATGCGCGCAGCTAATACTTAACCGCGTGCCGAGAGAATAAGCATTAATTCCATATCACAATTTAAAAATCGACAAATCTCTGGACGTTTGAAAAGAATTGTGGTATAATTATATCACAAAACTATCCCGGAGGTGTGCTTATGGACCTTAAAGATTTCGCTGACCATATTCAGCCTATGACCTGCATTATCTCTGTTGAAAAATATCCTGATGGCTCCTACGGCAATATCCGCATCGTCACAGGAAACAAGGCATATATTGACGCGAATGAAGCCTATGCCGCGATAGGTGCTTCGGACAGGTTCAACGTTTCCTTCGTCCCCGATCAGCCCTATGAGCGGTATCTCCAGAAAGATCTCAATTTCGAGGAATATGTCTACCGATGTGCTATACTCGGTCAGCCGCTTCACAGCTATATCTGCCCGGATAAATACAACTTCTGGATCCACCTTGTCATGCTCCCCCTTACTTCGGACAAGGAGAATATTTTCTACTGCACATATACCCAGGAGTTAGCGGCTAAGGCTGACGTTACTCAGATGACCAACCTTCCGCCGGATATCACTGCATCTGTGCTGAATACCTGCATCAAACTCAAAGGTGCTGAGAACTTCCAGGCGGCTATTGACGAGGTCATACAGGATGTCCGTGTTCTGTGCGGTGCAAGCTACTGCTGCATACTTCTCTCTGACTTCACACACAGAAAATGCTCTGTGCTGAGCGAGGCTTTAAGTGCGGACAGCAAACTGAAATCTATGCGTAACTACGTTGACGATGACTTCTTCAGCATAGTCGAGACCTGGCAGGATACAATTGCCGGAAGCACCTGCATCATCGTCAAGGATAAGAACGGCTGGAACTACATCCGCGACCACAACCCTATATGGTATAACTCTCTCGTCAGCGCTTCGGCTGAAAACCTTGTACTGTTTCCACTGAAAGCCGGCGGCGAAGTCCTCGGCTATATATGGGTGATAAATTTCGATGTTGAAAATTCTGTCCAGATAAAGGATACTCTCGAACTCACTACCTTCTTCATCGCTTCCGAGATATCCAACTACCAGCTTTTCAAGCGGCTCGAGATCATGAGCTCGATCGACCTTCTCACTGGCGTTTTCAACCGCAATGCAATGAATAACCGCGTCGATAAGCTATCCTCCGGTGAGGAAGCCTGCTCCGGAAAGCTCAGCATCGTCTTCGTTGACCTCAACGGCCTGAAGACCATGAACGACACAGAGGGTCACTTCGCGGGCGATATGCTCCTGAAAAGAGCTGCTGTAACACTACAGAGATGCTTCGAGGGCTGCGATGTTTACCGCGCCGGCGGCGACGAATTCATGGTCATCGCAAAAGGAGCCGCTGATAACGACATTAAGAAACGTATCACCCGGCTCCGTGCCGCCGCTGAACAGCCGGACGGCGTAAGCCTCGCAATAGGCACCTGCTCCGGTGATGCAAAGGATATCCACATAATAATGCGTACTGCCGATGAAAATATGTACGCCGATAAGGAGAACTTCTACCGCCTTAATCCGGATAAGAAGATACGATAAATAACGGTTACTGCCATAATCCGGCAGTAACCGTTGTTTTTTCAGGTCTGTGCTATCAGTCCGGCAGGGATAAGCTTCGGGTCGTACATTACCTCGGAATGGTTGTCAAGAACAAGCTCCTTGTCAAGAAGCTCTCCGGTCTTGCGGTCAAAAATGTTCTTGTATATCTTCGACACACGGTAGTATTTGCCGTCATCCTCCTTCCGGAAATGATGCCCCTCCTCCGTAATGCTGAATGTGAGCGGAAATTCCTTCTCGCTCCGCAGCTCAATGTGCAGTTCCTCCTCGTCACACCACGCAAGAAGCTGAACTGCAATATTAGTATTGTTCCTGAAACGATAGTCGATATAATTATAGTTTACCGATGTCCCCGAGCTGAACGGTACACGCTCCCCTTCATCAGGAGCAAGCGCATCGGAGTGCTGATGGAACTCCGTTACCTCGAGCGGACTGTGAAGAATAGTCCGGTGTATCGTGTTGCTGAGGTTGCATAATCCTCCGCCGATGCCGGGTATGAGCTTGCCGTTCACGATAACTCGTCCGTCCCTGTAGCCGCGGCGCTTGGTTGTCTTGCCGACAGTGTGCCAGAACGAAAATACCTCGCCCGGACGAATGACGATGCCGTTTATTTTCTTGCAGGCAAGCCGGATATTTACCGCCTTGTTTATCTGGAGCGTCGGGTCAATTCCCGGTCCCCGCTTTATAAGGTGGGAGCTCTGGCTGAAGACCGTTACCGGGAGTTTCCGGCGCATTCTGGTCCTTGCGTAGTTCTCTCTGCCGATAATATCAGCTATATGCCGCTTGCATATCTCCTTCTGCTCTGAGATAGCGTAGCAGGTCGGATTTATGTCGCAGAACAGCTTATCCTTGTAAAAGAACATTTTTGTCTCTCCTTATTATGTAAATGTCACCGAGCCTGTTTCTAAGACGGCTACGGCGGTAGAAGCAGAGTATAAGCTTCTCGATGTAGCGCTTCTTGCCGAGCTTTGTTTCGCCGGGAAGCTGTATATAGTGTACGAGCAGGCTCGGGATACCGCACCTGTTCGCGCCGATAATATCGGTGAATATCTGGTCACCCACGCACAGTGTCTCGCTCCGGTCGGTGCCGAGCATTTCAAGTGCCCTGAGATAGCCGTCAGCAGCCGGCTTGTCCGCGTCACATATGTACAGTGTTGAGATATTCTTTATGAAGCGCATTACACGCTCCTCATCATTATTGGTAAGCAGAAGTGTCTTCAGCCCTGCACGGTGAATTTTCCTGAACAGACGGTCTACCTCCGGAGTTGAGTCGTCTCCGTGGTGGACAAGAGTGTTGTCGATATCGAATATCACAGCCCTGTAGCCTCTTGCGTAAAGCTTGTCATAATCGACTGCAAAAACGCTCCTTGCATAGCCCCACGGATAATACCTGCTCAGCATATCCTGTCTTCCCCGCTTTTCTGTGATATATAGGCGCAGACCCGGTCTATCTGTCCGCCGAAGTCCTCGCCGAATTTTTTGTCGAAGAACGCGCTCCCTATCGTGAATGCCCACGGAGAAGTCTCCGCGATCTCGTCAAGGCGCTCATAGCTGTTCACGCTTCCCGCAATACATACCGGCGCATCGACTGCTTCAACAAAACGCCTGTCAAGCTCGACCGGGTCGCCGGTATATCTGTAGCCAAGCAGATCAATACCGTAAGCGCCGCGGCTGATATAGTCCTTTGCTTCGGCTATCATGTCATCAATGCTGCCGGAAAGCACCGAGGGACGGTCATAGACCTTCCCGACGAACGGCATATACTTTATCCCATTGCTGCGGCAGAAGTCGTTCACGGCGTCCGAGAAGACCGTTCCCATGAGGATGTCGCAGCCGCATTCCGCCGCAAGCTTCGCTCCCGCGAGGCACTCCTCATCCGTGTAGGCAACGACCTCGAGGACCGTAGTCTTGCCGCATTCCTTCATCAAGGAAAAGAGCTCTTTCATTTTCTCCTGCGGCAGGGGCTTCTCCTTGAATCCCCAAAATTCTGCCGCTGAGCTTCTGCACCGGCTGAATATCTCGCTCGCATTCAGCACCGTGCAATCGTTGTACGTCAGCATAACGATCAATGCAGGCGTATTTTTCATTATCCCACCAACCCTGTTTATGTCTTTTTTGTATATATAGCTACATCATTATAGCACAGTGTGAGAGATTTGTCAAATTTTGTCTTATCAACGAGAAAAAGGGAGCTCCTTCAGCTCCCCTGATCTTTATTCATCCGCAGACGGCTCGTCACCGTTGCCTGCAATTATCACATCTGAATCGTCAACAGGCGGCTCAACGGCCTCCTGCGGCTCCTCGATCTCAGCATTCAACATCTCGCGGAGGGTATCCTCGATAGCCCTCAGCCTTTCAAGGTCAATTATCCCCGCACAGCTCACGTCATCGCCGCTTCCCCTGCGGGTCATTTCCGGAAGGAATACCTGAAGCTGCCTTACTCCGTCCTGCATCCCGCTTTCACAGAATGTAAGCGCAAGTCCGCGGTAGAAGCCGTGGAGCTGCTCCTTGCTCCAGTAGGAATTCTCGATGCCGTCCGTACCGAGGAATATCGCCGGCGGTATCTCGTCCTTAGGAAAGTAGACGTATCTGTAAGACAGTGCGGCATCGTCCTGACACATTGAGGTCGTAACATTGTCATAGCAGCGCGGATCCTCCGGAACAGGCTCATAAGCCTCTCCGTCATCACCGAAAACCACACAGCTCCCGTCACCGATCTGGGCGCAGAGAGCGAAGTCCTCCGTGACAACCGCAAAGGCAAGTGTAGTGCCGTAAGCCTCTATATACCGTCCCGAAAGGTATCTCTCACGGTAATATCCGAACTGCTCCGGGATACGGTCGAGCTCCTCCTCGGAGAAGGGGTCGAAGCGGAAATCCTCCTCAGCGGTGCTATGCCAGCGGGCAACAATGCTCCGCCAGAGCTGGTCGAAAAGCTGTGTACGCTGCTTCTCGTCGTTGAGGTCGGCATCGGTCTCATTCAGATTCCTGAGAAATTCGTCAACACAGCTCTGAGCACAGTCTACCGCGTACTCCGAGCCGCGGTCGGTGCGAAGATAGCATAGGCTCCCGTGACCGTCAGCAGTTGCCGCAAAGGAATACCTGCTGTTATCGAGCGAAAGAGTGCTGTCCTGACAGACGATGCCTCTTTTGATATGAGTTTCGCCGATGCAGCTATGAGAAAAGGAAGAATAACCCTTCATTCTATCACCTTACCAGTCTGCCTCGTCCCAGTCCGCAGTACCGGAAGTATCCATAGCCTCCTGTGTCTGCTCGACAACGTCCACGGCGAGCTTTTTCGATATCTCGACCGGGTCGGTATCGCTGTCAACGGTACTTGAATGGCTGGCGAAAACACTTGTAATAACGCTTGCCTTTTCTATCATAAGGCGAAGCTGATCCTTGTTCTTAACGTCAAGAACTGTCTCAGAGCTGCCCGAAAACCGTGCGAGCACGCTCCTGTCGGAATCCTCGCCGATAGCAAAGGCTATCTTTATTGCACGCTTGAACCAGTTGTTGTCCTGCAATGCTGCAAGGCCGCCCTCCCAGTTGTCTGTGGGACCGCCGTCGCTGAAGAGGAGTATTACCGGCGGATAAGCTCCCGCTGAGGTCTGGAGAAACTCATTGCGCGAAAGCTTCTTGTCGAGCTCCTTGAATGCTGTACCCATGTCAGTAACTCCGCAGGCTTCAAATGATTTGAAGCGGTAGCCCTCGGGAGACACCGGCTCGGGAGTGATCCACCTTGCCCCCGTGGAAAATTCAAGAACAGCGATCTTGATCTCTGCATCGTCGCTCTCGTCGCTTATCTCCTGCAAGGTCTGCATAACCTCCTCAAGCGCAGATTCGACCTGTCCAATCTTGCTGCCCTGCATACTTCCGGAAGTATCAATGACGTAAAAGAGAGTCATGACCTTCCTTACGGCAGGAGCGTAATCATCTAATCCCGGCATATTCCGTCCTCCTAATATTAATATCCATTAGTATTTTACAACATTCTGTGCATTTTGTCAAGGAAGTTTTGTACAATTGCAATGGCAGCAGTCCGTGAGCGAAAGCAGACTATCCATTTCTCACGAAGCAGCCCGTGGAAAGGGATGCAAGGGAGGTCCTCCCTTGCCGGAGTCCAGAGGCAGCGCCTCTGGTCGCCGTTTTCAGCTTTTAAGACGGCGAAATTGCAAAGGCGCTCCGCAAGAGGAGACGCCCTGCAAGAGAGGGCGTCTCCTTCTCACGGTCTGTAATTATTTGCCTGCGGAGTTACCTCCGCACGGGAGAACTTCCTTAGCCCCAAAACAAAAATCCCGGAAAGCTTACGCTCTCCGGGATGTTATTACTGTTTCACACAAGCTGTCCGGGCATTGCAGGAGCGTTGTGCTCCATATACGCCTCGTTCTTGACGGTCTCGACCTCAACACGGTTGTAGATATCCATACCTGTTCCGGCAGGGATAAGCTTACCAATGATAACATTTTCCTTGAGTCCGAGAAGCTTGTCGCTCTTGCCCCTGATAGCTGCGTCTGTGAGAGCCTTTGTGGTCTCCTGGAAGGACGCTGCTGACATGAAGCTGTCAGAGTTAGACGAAGCCTTCGTGATACCCTGGAGTACAGGACTTGTCTGAACGAGCTGGAGATCATACTCTCCTGCGTCGATCCTTGCCTGTATCTCGCCGTTGATAGCATCGATCTCCTTGCGGTCAACAAGTGTTCCGGGAAGCAGATAGCTGCTGCCGGACTCCTCGACCTTGATCTTGCGGAGCATCTGGCGGACTATTACCTCGATATGCTTGTCGTTGATATCAACACCCTGGAGGCGGTATACCTTCTGGACTTCGTTGATGATGTAGTTCTCAACAGCCTGAGTACCGAGGATATTGAGGATATCAGCCGGATAAACGTTACCCTCAGTGAGACGTGTGCCCTTCTCTATTATATCGCCCTCCTGAACTCTTATCTTGAAGTTATAGGGGATCATATAGCTCTCGGACTCACCTGTCTCGTCGCTTGTAACGATGATGTTTCTTGTTGTCTTGACTTCCTCGATGTGTATCTTTCCGGGAATTCTCGAAAGGATAGCAGCACCCTTGGGACGTCTGCTCTCAAAGAGCTCCTCAACACGGGGAAGACCCTGTGTGATATCCTCCGCGTCGGCAGATGCAACACCGCCGGTGTGGAAGGTTCTCATAGTGAGCTGTGTACCGGGCTCGCCGATAGACTGAGCTGCGATTACGCCGACAGCCTCGCCGACTGATACAACATTGTTGTGTGCAAGGTTCGCACCGTAGCACTTGGCGCATACTCCGTATCTTGCCTTACAGGTGAGGACGGAGCGGATGCGTATCTTCTCGACGCCGGAGTCAATGATCTTCTTTGCATCGGCGTCGCTGATGAGCTTGTTGCGGGAAACGATGAGTTCGCCTGCCTGATCTCTGAGGTCCTCGGCAAGATATCTTCCGACAAGACGCTCTGCGAACGGTTCAACGACTTCGTTTCCGTTCCTGATCTCGTATACCTCGATACCGTCGGTAGTACCGCAATCGTCCTCACGGATGATAACGTCCTGTGATACGTCAACAAGACGTCTTGTGAGGTATCCTGAGTCAGCGGTACGGAGCGCTGTATCGGCAAGTCCCTTACGGGCGCCTCGGGATGCAATGAAGTATTCGAGGATGTTAAGACCTTCACGGTAGTTAGCCCTGATCGGGATCTCGATTACCGCACCGGAGGTATTGGCGATAAGTCCGCGCATACCTGCGAGCTGTCTGATCTGCGAGATAGAACCACGCGCACCGGAGTCCGCCATCATCCAGATAGGATTGTAGCGGTCGAAGTTTGCCTTCAGAGCTGCTGTAACCTGGTCGTTTGTCTCTGTCCAGAGGGCGATGATCTTCTTGGACTTCTCCTGCTCGGAGATATAGCCGTACTCATACTCTGCTGTGATCTGTCCGACCTCCTCGTCAGCCTTTGCAAGGATCTCCTTCTTCTGCGGAGGAATGGTCGCGTCGCAGACAGCAACGGTAAGAGCTGCCCTTGTGGAATATTTATATCCGAGAGCCTTGATACGGTCAAGTACCTCAGATGTAGTTGTTGTTCCGTGGATCTTTATGCAGCGCTCGATGATGTCGGAGAGCTGCTTCTTTCCAACGAGGAAAGCGATCTCGAGGTCGAACTGCTTATCGGAGTTTGTTCTGTCAACGTATCCGAGGTTCTGGGGGATATTCTCGTTGAAGATAAGACGTCCGACAGTTGCGTCGATGATCTTTGAGACCTTCTTGTCGCCGATATCCTTGGTGATCTTTACCTTGATATTAGCGTGGAGCGAAACATCGTGCTCGTTATAAGCCATAAGAGCCTCGTTCACATCGCGGAATACCTTGCCTTCGCCGGGTTCACCGGGCTTAGCCATTGTAAGATAGTATGAACCGAGGACCATATCCTGTGAAGGAACTGCAACAGGCTTACCGTCTGAAGGCTTGAGGAGGTTGTTGGCAGCAAGCATAAGGAATCTTGCTTCAGCCTGTGCCTCAGCAGAAAGAGGAAGGTGTACAGCCATCTGGTCGCCGTCGAAGTCAGCGTTGAACGCGGAGCATACGAGCGGGTGGAGCTTGATAGCACGGCCTTCAACGAGGATAG
>ODAI011764129.1_pt1 | contig 10980 bp, 10 predicted proteins | sample 1539321 | NCBI WGS metagenome assembly ODAI01 (sample SAMN02144231, study PRJEB22623) | gut metagenome | biome: sheep rumen | host: Ovis aries | place: New Zealand | reverse complement strand
ATAAGGGGGATGAAGAACTCGGCCTTGAGGTTCTCCATGTTCTTCGGGTCGCTGAGGAACTCCTTGAAGTAAGCCTCACTATGGGCGAAATAGTCGGGGGTGAAGCCCCACATGTTCATACTCACAGGAGTGTTGTCGTCGACAGGCACCCAAGCGCCCTCCTCGTCCTTATAGCAGATAGGACCGTTGACACGCATGATCTCTGTGCGCTCCACCACGGTGGTGAGGTTCTCATTGTCGTCCTTCGAGCAAATGCCACGGGCCACCGTGCCATTCTCCGACAATGTGTTGCCCACGCGGAAACCCACCATGGCATATTTGTTGGTGCTGCCCTCAGGAAGGTCGGCCAGGAACTTGCCAATCACCATAAAAGCGTCGCGGTTGTAGAAGTCGTCGCAGTTGATCACACAGAACGGCTCCTTGATAGCCTCAGCGGCCATCATCACGGCATGATTGGTGCCCCAAGGTTTCACACGGCCCTCAGGAGGAGTGAAGCCCTCGGGCAGCGAGTCAAGACTCTGGAAGACAAGTTCTGCGGGGATGTGTCCCTCATATTTGCTGAGAATCTTCTCTCTGAATTCCTGTTCAAAGTCCTTACGAATGACAAACACGATTTTTCCAAATCCAGCCTTGATGGCATCGTAGATGGAGTAATCCATGATGGTCTCACCATTGGGACCTAATCCGTCGAGTTGCTTCAGTCCGCCATAACGGCTTCCCATTCCTGCAGCAAGCAATAGCAATGTTGGTTTCATAATTAATATTTAAATAAGGTTGATACTTGAATGCAAAGGTAGTGCAAATCGAGCGCAATGCAAAGCAAAAGACGAAGTTTTTTGCTTTCATTGCCGAGATGCAGCCTACCTTACCTCTTTATTCACACGAGGGAATCGAGCAACCCCTCGCAGGCATCCTCAAGCAACTCGATGACCAGTTCGAAACCGTCATCACCCCCATAATAGGGGTCGGGCACATTGTCGTGCATCGGATGATGGCGCAGATAGTCGGCCATACAGACAATTTTGCGCAAGTCGTAAGGACTGCGCGCCATCGACTGCAAGTCGGACACGTTGGAGGCGTCCATCCCTACGATGAGTTGGAACCGGTCGAAATCAGAGGGTGAAAACTGGCGCGCACGGCTCGTGAAGTCATAACCATGACGCGCCCCATGACGCCGCATGCGCGGGTCGGGCAACTCACCCACATGCCAATGACCGATACCGGCAGAGTCGACCTCAAACATCGCCTGAAGTCCTCTCAGCTCTATCTGATGACGCATAATCTCCTCTGCCGCCGGTGAACGGCAGATATTTCCAAGGCATACAAACAGTATTCGTTTCAATCTTTTCATATTTGAACAAATGTCATTCATATTTACACATTCTTTTTCCGGCAAATCAGCGAAAAAACACTTAACGTTTGCTATATTCAAAAAATATTCATACTTTTGTCGCATAAACAACGATAACACACAACAATGACTCCTATAGAGACCAACGAAGTCCATCTGACCTGGCAGGGAAAAATCGCCTGCCAATACGTATACAGCAACTTAAGATTAGATACTACCCAAGTCAAAACATCCGTCAACAGCTACGTCTACGCCCTCTTCTTGAAAGGAAGCGCACGCATCAAGTTTGACAAGCATGAAATCGAGGCAATTCCCGGAGATTTCCTGATTTTCCCGCCTCATATCCCCCCCATCATCATCAGTACATCTGAGGACTATCAGGCCATTTGCCTCATCGTCAGTTCCAGCTTCGTCTACGACAGCCCGATTGTACGCAATGTGTTCCAGACAGCGACGTTCTCTCTCATACACGAGGACGACCCCATCATCAGACTGTCTCAAGACACGTACTCCTTCCTCCATCAGATTTTCCTTCTCATCATGAGGCAAATCAAAAACAGCCACCTTCATACCACTGAAGCACTCCATGCCCTCTACGGTCTGATGCTGGCAGAACTGATGAATGAGATAGAGCAGAAGGAAAGGGACGAAAAAGTGGTGGGACAGCACGCATACAAGATTTTCATTGAGTTCAACAGACTGATGAGAAATCATTTCCGTGAGCATCACGACATCACGTTCTATGCCGAGCGCCTTCAGATTTCACCACGATACCTCTCGATGGTCGTCAAGAAGATCTCGCATCTCACAGTGGCCACGTTCATCAACCGCTACCTGATGCTCGAGGCGTGCTGGCTGCTCAAGACCACGGACTACAGCATTCAGCAAATCAGCAATATGCTTCATTTCGCCGACCAGGCCTCTTTCTCCAAATTCTTCAAGCGCCTAAAGGGTATCAACCCGCTACAGTTCCGCCGGCAGGAGGATTTGTCCTTATAAAAGTCTGCTCACACCGAGTCGGCAATGTTGGTCAACAGTTCCTTCGTGGTAATACTCATGCCCAGCAAACGAAGACGGCGGCACACCTCAGCAGCCTGGATGATGGTCTGACGACGGAAGTCGGAAGCCATGGCAGAGAGCGCCTCAAGCTCTGTGGCAAACACATTGGCCTCCGTGTAGGGAGTGCGCATATTGCGCAGATAATAGGTAATCTCCCAATAACCTTTCAACTGGTCGCCAAGGTCAATCCACTCCTTCTCCACCTTCCTCACGGTGCCCACACCCGGGATGCCGTTGACCGCCACGTTCTCTGTCACCCAAACCCGCTCCCCCACGGAGAAACGGGCTTCGGGCTCCACGTCGGGGGGATTTTCCCCGACCTCGCCACGGTCCTCACTCCAGAAGCCATTGAGCAATGAGCAATTGCCATCCTGAAGTGCGTCGAGCTCTGACCTCAACTGAGAGATTTCCTCTTCAGAGAAATCCCTTCGTCTGAATCCATGCATCAGCAGTTCCTTCTCCAGACGAGCCTCAAGATTCATATCTCTTACAAAATCATCTTTCTCGAAATCCATCACTCTGATATTTTATTCAACTCACTCCGACCTCACCTTTTCCGTTTATTCAACGAAACCGGCAATCAGAGTGTGTACTTTTCATTGTTTGTTTCTAACTGCAAACTTAAAAAAAAAATTCGACAATCAGCCCATTAGGACAACGGAAATGGTCAATCTGAGGCTTTTTTTCTATATAATAAGGAATATTTGGGCCAAAGTTTGCGGTTATCGTTGAAAATATATACTTTTGCATGTTTAACCAAAAACCTTTTTCCTACTATAACATGTCAAGACTTGACAAATATCTTAACAGCAGAAACGCCCAGCAAAGAGAGTACTGCCTTTATTGGCTCACAGCTTTCGGCATACAGTCCGTAGTGCAGCTGAAACCTTCGGACGACTTATATGCCATCATCACACGACATATCGAGGGCGACATCGACATCCATCGCACACGCGATGAACTCAGAGAGTTCTACAACAATTATCACAGAAGTAGCGGCGACAGGCAAATCCACCGCAATGAGGAAGCCGACAAAGTGGCGGTGAGAATCGTAGAGACATGGCTCGACAATGATTTCGAGCTCTCTCTCGACCATTTCTCCAAAGTGCACAGACAGATGTTTCATGGTATCTACCACAACTCTGGCGAGTTGCGCGAAAAGCCTTTCAGCAAAAAAGAATGGGTGCTGGACAACGCTTCAGTGATCTACCCTAAAGCCGACCGTATCGAAGACCGGCTGGAATATGTATTCGACAAAGAAAGGAGTTGTGACTATTCGAAGATGTCGAAGACGCACCAGATGAGGCACTATTGTGAATTCATTGCCAGTCTGTTTATGCTCAATGCGTTCCACTATGCCAACAGCCGCGCCACGTTTGTGTTCGCCGTCAAATATATGCTCTCAAGAGGATTCCACCTTCAGAACGACACTTTTTATCGGGAGGCATGGTTCTTCCGCAATGCCATCATCAGGGCATTCTATACCAATATGCACCAGGGCATCTACGCCACGACGGAATACATGGAGATGTTTATGCGTAACCTCTTCTTCAATGAAGACAACACGCTGAAAAACCACCGGATGGTCATCAGAGGAGAGTGAGCATCACTCCCCTACTCTTTCTGCCAAACCATAACTCACCCAGTTGCCCAGCAGCTGGGTGCAGTCGTTATAGGCCGTAGAGTCATCCACCTCGTAGGCCGCAGTGAGGACACGCACCATATCTGACACACCAAAGGCATCGGCACCGCGAAGGCTGTCAAGCACCAGACGTGCCGACTCGTTCATCATCATCATCTGATGCATGTCGATATGGCGGGCCACCGTGTCGACCATCAACAGACGGTCGCCGTCGGCAGACAAATGGTAGCGGCGGGCGATGCGAAAGGCAGATGAAGGAGAAAACGACGGATTCACTGCCGGAGGCTCAAGCAAGGCCCCGTCACGCTCCAACTTCGTCATCCGCGCCAGGATGCGCGACATCACCGTGTGCTCCACACTTTTGTTGTGATCGCCCTTGATCGTCACGCTGTCACCTTGGATGTCTACAATCCGGTGAAGCACATAATGCTCCCCAGGGAGTTCGGCCAATACGATATCACCCTTTTGGTAGGACGGAGACATCTGCAACGTCACCACATCGGTATTGTCGTGAATGGTGGGCAGCATACTTTGCCCGCGAGCCACAATGCTGACCGTATAGCCTTCACGAAGGTAAGGCTTCATCTTGCCAAAAAACACTGGATTAGGAATCTCCAGTTTGTCAGACTCCTGTGCCTCCGACGCGCCTTTGCCCCCAGCCTCAGTGCCACGACAACTGACAGTGAGCAGGAATACTACAGCCAAAAAGGCAAGAAAAAGACATGGCTTCTTGATATCACACATAGGTCTACCTGTTAAATTGTAAAAAGTCGGGAAAAAGAATCTGTTATTCTACGCTAAGGCCAGCTCCCATTTTGGTGATATTACGGGGAAAATAACAAACGGGTGAAAAAAACGAAGCCAGACCTATCGGTCTGGCTTGTTTTTGTTCTGTTTCTAATTAGAACAGGGGCTCTGCCTGAACGGGGTCGCCACCACCCTGAGTAGAAGCGGGGTTCACGGGATCGTCGCAGATAGCTGCGTTCACATTCAGGAACATAACCTTTGCAATAGGCTCTGAATAGATCTTCATAACTTTAAATGTTTAAATGGTTAATGAATTATTTAAAACATTGCAAAATTAGTCTATTTTTTTTTATTTGCAAAATAATCTTGCCTTTTTTTTTACTTTCTACCTTATTTTTCATCAAAAAGTCGGCTCTTTGAACAAACAAAACGCCCCAAAAGCAAAGGAGAGCGACCGCCGGCTATAGGAATCAAAGGCATAAAAGACGAGACATGACAACAAAAAAACGAAGCCAGACCTAACGGCCTGGCTTGTTTTCGTTCTGTTTCTAATTAGAACAGGGGCTCTGCCTGAACGGGGTCGCCACCACCCTGAGTAGAAGCGGGGTTCACGGGATCGTCGCAGATAGCTGCGTTCACATTCAGGAACATAACCTTTGCAATAGGCTCTGAGTAAATCTTCATAATCTAATAAATTAGAAAATTAATAAATCTGGTTAATTAACACGCTGCAAAGATAAGACATTCTTTTGAAATCTCCAAATTTTCTTATAAAAAATTTGAACTTAAACGGCCGATTTTTAGCCACGCCAATGCCTATCCGCTAATAATCAAATAGTTAGCAAACTTTTTAAAGTTTATTCCAAATCCACAACACGATAATAGCGCCAAGGATAGAGGTACCTATATTGCTGAAAGGTCCTCCCCAGGTGATGTCGAGCAGATTGAGCACCCATCCGCCCACGACACCTCCGATGATGCCGAGAATGAGGTCCATCAGGCATCCCTTTCCTTTGCCCGACGTGATTTTGCTGGCCACAAAGCCTGCAATGATTCCTACTACGATATAACTGATTGTAATCATAAAACGTAAAATTATACCTTATTATTATATATGAATCTGATTTCAGATACCAAGGCCACCGGTGAAAGACACGTTGAGAGCCTTGCTTTGGAGAATTCTCGATTCTGGAGGCACACTATGCGTCAACCAGATATTACCACCGATCACAGTGTCATGGCCGATGGTGATGCGTCCGAGGATGGTAGAGTTGGCATAAATGGTGACACGGTCGCCGATGATGGGGTGACGCGGCACATTGACAGGACGTCCATGATCATCTACCTGGAAATTCTTCGCGCCAAGAGTGACACCCTGATAGAGCATGACGTGGTCGCCAATCACGCAAGTCTCGCCAATCACCACGCCCGTACCATGGTCGATGGAGAAATACTCCCCTATCTGCGCTCCGGGGTGGATGTCGATGCCTGTGGCTGAATGGGCCAGTTCGGTGAGGATACGCGGCAAGATGGGCACACCTGTCACATGGAGTTGGTGGGCAATACGGTAGTGCAGCATCGTCTGTACGACGGGATAGCAGAAAATCACCTCGCTATAGTTGTGCACTGCGGGGTCGTTGTCGAAGATAGCCATCACGTCGGTGAAGAGCAGACGCTTGATCTCGGGCAGCGCATCAATAAACTTGAGCATAATCTGCTTTGCCTGTTCATCGGCCTCCTCGTCACAGTCACGCTCAAAGCGTAGGGCCAGTGCGATTTGTTCTCTCAGCAGTTGACTCAAGCGCTCCACATTCACTCCGATGTGGTATTCACGGTAGCGCAGGTCGTCTTGCCGTTCGTCAAAATAGGCAGGAAAGACAACGTCGCGCACAAGTGCGACGATAGACTGCAGGACTGCCACCGAGGGCAATTCACGGCAAGCGCATGGGTCTACCATCCGCTCTTCTTCAGAACGGGCAGAGAGCAGTGTAATGGTTTTCTTGAGAATTTGTTCAGACATGTTATTATTTCTTTTTCTTGGTTCGTTTTGCCGCTGCCGGGCGTTCTGTCTGAATGACGCGGGCCACGGCCTCAGCCATCTTTCCAGCGCCCTTTGCATTAGGATGAATCCCGTCCGAAATCATCAGCGAAGCGTCATCAATGACAGGATACAAATCGAGCACCTCAAGGCCATTCTTTTTCGCCACGCGATCGATGGCAGGCGACACCTCTGTGGTCAGCACGCTGTCGGTGATGGTCCACTGGTCTTTGAAAGCCTTAATGGGATGGACAAGGATGATGCGGGGATGCGACGGCAGAGCGTTCAATTGGTCGATCATACTCTGATAGTCGCTCTCAAAATCCTCTTTATGTTTCCAGTTGTCTGTCTTGCTGTCATTGGTGCCCAACTTGATGACGACCACATGAGGTTGGAAAGCAAGGGCGTCACGCCAAGCCAACTCCTTCATGTAGGGACGGTCGCCCTTATTCAACAGCGTACGGGCTCCCACACCGAAGTTGCGCACCTCATAGCCACTGCCAAGGATTCTCTGCAACTGGGCAGGATAACCTGCAGCATCGGCCATATCGATACCCGACCCGTCGGTGATGCTGTTGCCGATACATGCCACGCGGATGGCATCGGTACGGGGAGGCGTACGCAGAGAGAGCCATGACGACAAATCCGACAGCATCGCCTCGTGATAAGGGAAAGACGTGCGGTAGCCAAAGCCATGTCCACCCCGGGGATAAACATAGAGGGCGCAGTCGTTGCCGGAATTACGCATGGCCTCATAATAGGCGATGCCGTTGCTCACCGGCGGCACCCCGGTGTCGTCATTCGCCAGGAGTATGAGGGCTGGAGGGGTGAGATGCCGCCTCACATTCTGATGACTGCTATATTGACGTATCACCTGTTCGTCGTCGCGCTGAGCACCCAGGAAATTGCGGCAGGAACCCTCATGCTGTCCCTTCTTGCCCATCGTAATAACAGGATAGAAAAGGATGGAGAAATCGGGACGCACAGCCCACTCGGCGTGCGTGGAGACCACAGAGGCAAGATGACCTCCGGCAGAGAACCCCATAATGCCGACATCACGAGGATTGAGATGCCAGATGGCGGCACTGTCGCGAAGAAGCCGGATGGCATCCTCCGCATCGGAGACAGGAATCTGGCGGTCGCCATGAGGCATCCTATACTGCAAGACAGCGAGCGCGATACCCCGGCTACAGAAAAAGTCGGCCCAGTCGGTGCCCTCATTTTGCATCGACAGATGACCATAGCCTCCTCCGGGACAGTCGACGATGGCCCTTCCCGTAGCCACCGAGGCATCGGGAAGGAAGACATGGAGATAGGCGGTGTCGGTCGCGTGTGGAAACGTCACAGTGAATTGGCGTGCCACTGACTGCGCCATCATTGCGACAGGCACCAACAGTAACCATAGTAGGGATGACAGTCTTTGATTCATAACGATAACTTATCTGACAATTTTAAATCTTGCGAATTTCACCAGCAACTGTTTCTGGCCTGCGTTGCGGAACACCACGGTGGCCTTGAGATTCTCACCACGACCCTCGAGCCTCACCACAGTGCCTATGCCGAACCGCTGATGCTCGATGACACTGCCTTCATGCAAATCGGAGCCAGCGCCCGAAGAGGGATTGCTGTCGGGCAAGGCAGAATCTTGGCGGCTCCTCTCACGTTGCCCGCCCGGCGTACCGCCCGACAAGGGAGAGACTCTTGCCTTTGGAGCGGATTGGCCATTGCCTGATACCCGGTCCCAGATGTTGGTTTTAGGACGGCTTCGGGTGGCCATCGGACTCCGGGAAGGAGCGGCACCGTCGATACTCATATAATTGCGGTCGATGTCGTTGATAAAACGGCTGCGCGGATTGAACTCCATCCGCCCATATCGCAGGCGATTCTGCGCACTGGTCAGGAAGCAATGCTTCTCAGCACGAGTGATGGCCACATAGAGCAACCTCCGCTCCTCTTCAAGCTCGCGACGTGAACCGGCGGCCAACTGGCTGGGAAAGATATTCTCCTCCATCCCTACGATGAAAACCGTGGGAAACTCCAAACCTTTGGCTCCGTGCACAGTCATGAGCGACACACGTCCTTCGGCAGACTCTTCCTCTTCACTGTCGAGGTCTGTCAACAATGAGATTTCCTGAAGGAAATCGGTGAGGTAGACCGACTCCGGATGCCCTTCCTCCCGCTGACTTTCCACAAAGTCTTTCATGTGACTCACCAACTCCTCGATATTCTCCATTCGTGAGATGCCCTCGGGAGTGGTGTCACCCGACAAATCACGGGCGATGCCCGACGACTGGATAATATCGACGCCAAGCGTGAACACATCCTCGCTGTCTCTGCGGGAGATGTAGCCTTCGATGAGCTGCATGAATTCCGCCACCTTGGTCTGAGCGGCGCGAGAGAGCGACAGCCCCACCTGCGAGGGGGCGGCGACTGCCCTCCACATATTGATGCCATGCAGATGGGCGGCATCGGCAATTTTGCCAATCGTCACGTTGCCTATACCGCGGGAAGGATAGTTGATGATGCGGCGGAAGGCTTCCTCATCATCGGGATTGGCCACCACCCTCAAATAGGCCACCACGTCTTTGATTTCCTTGCGCTGATAGAAACTGAGGCCACCGAAGATGCGGTAGGGAATGCCCTCTTTGCGCAACTGCTCCTCAAACGCACGGCTTTGGGCGTTGGTACGGTAGAGGATGGCGAAATCACTGTACGAGCAATGCTCCTTGGCCATGATATCGCGGATGCGACGGCTCACCATCACCACCTCCTCCTTGTCGCTGTAGAGCGAGAGATAGACGAGCGGCTCGCCCTCTTCGTTGCGGCTATACACATCCTTGCGGATTTGCCGCTCGTTGTGGCGGATCAGGCTGTTGGCAGCCTCCACGATGCGCTGTGTAGACCGATAGTTGCGCTCCAACTTAAACAGGCGCGTATCATGATAGAGTTGTTGGAATCCGAGTATGTTGTCGATATTGGCGCCCCGGAAAGCATAGATACTCTGGGCATCATCGCCCACCACACACACATGCTGATGGACGGCGGTGAGCTGGTAGACAATCTGCTGCTGCGCATAGTTGGTGTCCTGATACTCATCCACCAACACATACTCAAAACGTTCGGCATATTTCTTACGCACATCATCATGGTCGCGGAAGAGCAAATAGGTATAGAGCAACAGGTCGTCGAAATCCATGGCGTTGGCCTGACGGCAGCGCTGTGTGTAGATAGTATATACCTGATGAATCAAGGGAAGATTGGCTTGCCTGTCGCGCTCCAGGGCATCGCCGTCGTTCTCATACATATCGGCCGTGATGAGCCGGTTCTTGGCCAGCGAGATAGTCTGGTGCACCACGGCGGGCTTGTATTTTGAGTCGTCAAGACCAAGTTCCTTGATGATGGACTTGATCAGCGTCCGAGAGTCGCTTTCATCGTAAATCGTATAGTTGGACTGATAGCCCACGCACTCTGCCTCCACCCTTAAGATGCGGGCGAAAATGCTATGGAAGGTGCCCATATTGAGATAGGCGGCACGCTCTTCTCCCACCAGACGGGCGATGCGCTGCTTCATCTCTCCTGCCGCCTTGTTGGTGAAAGTGAGTGCAAGCACCGACCAGGGTTGATAACCCAACTTGAGAAGATAGGCCACTTTATAAGTCAGCACACGCGTCTTGCCCGAACCAGCACCGGCAATGACGAGAGAGGCGCCGTCGCAGTATTCCACCGCCGCACGCTGGCTGGAATTAAGTTGGTCGAGAAAATCGTTGTCTTCCGGCATTATTTCTTCTTGTGATAGATGCCACCCGACGAGGTGTTGGGATCATAGTCCTCACCCTTTGCAGGAAAAGTTGGCATGAATTTCATTTGTCCTTCTATATGTCGCTTTATCCTGAGCGTCCTGGCATCAGGATGAGCTGAATTGCGTAAGAGGGGATTAGGCAAAGTGGCTGCTATCAAGGCACACTCTGAGCGCGTGAGGGCAGAAGCCGGTTTATGGAAGTGATGCTGTGCCACTGCCTCCACGCCATAGATGCCGTCGCCCATCTCAATGCTGTTGAGATAGACCTCCATGATGCGCTGCTTGCTCCAAAACAATTCGATGAGTATAGTGAAATAAGTCTCCAAACCTTTGCGGAGCAATGT
>ODAI014626686.1_pt1 | contig 10981 bp, 9 predicted proteins | sample 1539321 | NCBI WGS metagenome assembly ODAI01 (sample SAMN02144231, study PRJEB22623) | gut metagenome | biome: sheep rumen | host: Ovis aries | place: New Zealand | reverse complement strand
TATATCTTTCAGACAGAAATTTATATCCCAACCCTGCACCACCTATTACCAGCACAAGCAAAACCATAACAATCAATACCTTAACAGAACTTTTCATAATATACACCTCACATATTTTTTGCGCATCAGTTTTCAAATCCTTAGACTATCAACACCTCTAACCTATAGTCAAAAATGCCAAAAGCTTATTGAGCCATCCGAGCGCCATCATTATACCCACTACAACCAAAAAACAACCACATATAATATTGATAATCTTATAGTGACTTTTGATAAAACCAAATACATTTTTTAATTCATTAACCAATACTGCTGATATTATAAATGGGATTCCAACTCCAAGAGAATAGACAAGCAACAATAAGAATCCTTTCATTACACTGCTTCCTGTAGATGCCATCATAAGAGCAGCGCCAAGAAAACTGCCTACACATGGTGTAACGCTTATCGAAAAAACGACTCCAAACAAAAAAGCCGAAAACAGATTCTTAACTTCAACACTATTTTGCCTTTGTTTCAAAAATGGGATTTTGATAATTTCCATAAATGACAAACCAAGAATTATAACTATCATGCCACAGATTACATTTACAATTTTTTGATGCTTAATCAATAATACCCCAAAAGAGCCCGCAAATACACCCATCATGCAAAATATGATAGTAAAACCGACCACAAAACAAAGTGCCCCCGGCAAAGCACTAAATCTGCTTTTTCTTTTATCGTCCGAATCAGCAGGCAATGCTCCGGCAAAATAACTCAGATATATGGGGAGCATCGGTAACATACAAGGAGATATAAACGATATAACTCCCTCAAGGAATGTTATAAGATATTCCATTAATACTCCTTCCACGTTACATCTCTTTAAAATGTAACAATCATTAATTACATCAAGATTTCAATATCATATAAAGTAAACTAATTATCGTCTTGATGCTCTTCTGTCATTTCCACTCTTTTGATAATGCTGTCTTTTTTCCTCGTACATCATAGCATCTGCCTTCTTTTCAAGTTCAGATATATCTGCACCCGGATTATCTTTTATGGCAGCATATCCGATAGATATAGATAATTTTTCATTATAAGCACCATGCCAATCATCTGTCCTTTTACGAATGATATCCCTGATACTATCGCAGTCATAGTCATGAATAATTGCCATAAACTCGTCTCCACCTGTACGGTAAACCTTTCCCATAGTTCCAAGTGCAGCTACAAGACAGTCTGCGGTTCCTTTTATAAGTTCATCGCCTGCTGCATGTCCTTTTGTATCATTGGCTACCTTTAATCCATTTACATCTATGGAAACTATTACTAAATCTTCATCTATTTCCTTATCGGAATAAATAGCCGCATCCTCCTCGTAGCATCTTCTGTTGTAGAGTCTTGTCAATTCATCTGTAAACGATATACGTATAAGATGCTCCTCACGCCTTTTATCATTATCAATATTTTGTATAGTATATATAACTGTAGTCGGTACTCCATCTTCGTCTGCTTCGACAGTTATATACTGAGCACGAAACCATCCGGTTATCCGATTTACAAATTCACCATATATACTCTTTTTTCCATGTAACCTTGCCTGAACTGTCGTAATATTGGTAAAATTGGCAAAGTCTTCTTTTTGATCAGGCTTTATTTCTTCGGATATTCTCTGATTCATGGCAGTCTGAATTTGAGAAGAAAAATCCAAATCTATCTTTTTATATTCTTTCCCTCTAAGCGACATTTCAGTCATTTTTTTAAAATCTATAAGATTGACATTGTCATATATCTCCGCCATAGAATCAAGAATTTCCATATGGCTTCGCATCTTTTCTTCGTGTTCTTTAACCTGATGATATTTATCTATCAATGCATAGAAATATCCTGTTATCATCTTGCCAAGTCCCCAGCCGGCTGCTCCCATAATAACTGTTTCTATTACATATCCGCCAAAAACGTTTATAAAATATTTAAAAGAAGTATCAAAATCAGTTCTTAAATTCATATAATAGTCTGAAGTCATCCATGTTGAAACAGACATAATAATAAAATTAACCGCTATGGTCAAAATATATAAGACTTTGTCACAAAAGAACAAACTCATTAATGGCACAAGAAACCATGTGAGCAGTATAGATACATGTGCATTGGTCATCCATGCCAAAAGTATATTTAACGCCATAAGAGCAAAAAAAGAAGTCCAAATCGAATAAGGCCATCTTTTCAATAAAAGATAATGTACATATGCCATAATCAAAACATATATAGATATCATGGCACATGCAAAATATGTTATATCATTAAACATATTCCCTTTTATACCAAGTGCTATAGCCGGCCCGGTTATAACAAAAAAAAGCATAATGCGATTTAACAATCTGTTAACAGTTTTACGATTGTCCCTCAAAAACTCTTCATAATCCGTATATTCCATTTCTTTTTTTTCAACTACTACAGAATCCTTCACAAAAATCATCCCCGTTTCATTTGTTGTAACTTATCAACCACATTATATCATATCGGAAGACTTTTATTAACTTTTCTAAAGAAAATTAATGTAAAAGTCAATGAAACAACTTCAGCTATTAAAAAACTCCACCATATATTATTGACATTTCCGGTAAGAGATAAAAGCCACGCAACTGGAATCAAAACCAAAAGCTGTCTGCATATAGATACAATAAGTGAATATATACTTTGTGAAAAAGCCTGAAATACTGAACCAAGCACTATGCTGCAGGCGGCTATCGGAAAATGTATCGCAATTATCCTCAGTGCCGGTATACCTATGCTAAGCATATTATCTGATGCATCAAATACTTTAAGCAAAGTTCCGGGTATCACTTCAAAAACCATGGTTCCGATAACCATAATACATATAACGAGTTTCAAAGCAAACTTAAGCGCTTCGTCGATTCTGTCCTTTCTGCCTGCTCCAAGATTATAAGCAAGTATAGGTATAACACCATTGTTAACACCAAATACAGGCATAAAGAAGAAACTCTGAAGTTTAAAATAAGAACCAAATACCGCTGTCGCCGTATCAGAAAACTTACCAAGGATTTTATTCATGCTATAGGTCATAATCGAACCTATTGAAATCATCAAAATAGAAGGTATACCTACCGCATATATAGCCTTAACCACCTCTGCCTTAGGCTTGAGAATCTTCTTAAAGGACAGATTAATATCCTTGTTATATTTTTTATTCATATAGATACCAAGACAGGATGCGGTAATCTGTCCAAATACTGTTGCAATTGCCGCACCCGCTATGCCCATCTTCGGAAATCCAAAATAACCAAATATGAGAATTGGGTCAAATATCATATTTATAACCGCACCAACCACCTGAGATATCATACTGTGAAATGTACGTCCCGTAGACTGCAAAAGTCTCTCAAAGGTCATCTGCATAAAAACACCCAAAGACACACAACAGCAAATCATGGTATAAGTTGTACCATACTCCTGAATCGTCGGATTGCTCGTCTGGGAAGTGATAAATGGTTTTGCTACAGTAAGACCTATCAGCAAAAACAAAAGGTAACTGAAAAACTCCAAAAGTATACCTGTATTGGCTGCATCATCAGCCTTGTCAAAATCCTTTTCTCCAAGCGATCTCGATAAAAGTGCATTTATACCTACCGCCGTTCCGGAAGCAACTGCAAGCATCAGCGTTTGCATCGGAAATGCAAGTGTTACAGCAGTAAGCGCATCTTCAGAAATTCTCGATACAAATATACTGTCTACGATATTATAAAGTGCCTGAACCAGCATGGAAATCATCATCGGAAGTGACATCGTAATGATGAGTTTTTTTATCGGCATTACACCCATTTTATTTTCTTCAGGTTGTTTATTTAATTCATCTTTTAATTCTAATTCTTTTTCCATAATAAAATCTTTCTCAATCTGCTAATTATATTTGCTAATCTTCATCATCATCCACATCTATAGCTTCAACATCTATAATCTCATTTTTGTTATAAACAAGATTTTTCTTTCTTCTGTTAAGCTGCATATATATACCGACAACGCCGTTATAGATAAGGACTATACCCACCAGCCTGACTATAGTATTCATAGTACTAAACGGATTGGCAGCTATAAGTATGCCGACGCCTATTGTAATAACGGAAAATAAAAGGGAAGCCTGCCAGCCTGTAGAATAAAACTTTCTGAAAGTAAGTGCCTGAGCTATTCCAAATGCTCCGTAAATCGCGATACCTACACCTGTAAGCACAGGAAAGATAGATATAACAAGTCCACGATTGGTAAGCACTATAATACCTGCAACTATACCTATAAGAGCACCTATAAGCTGAAACATAACATATCCGTTTTTTTCGCTCTGGGTAAGCGATGAAATAAGCGCTACTGCCCCGGCAACTATTATTACAATTCCCAACGCTTTAACGGCTGTGTCAAGTGTCTGTCCCGGATAAAACAAAAGCACCAAACCAAGTGCAACGATTATTATAAGCTTAATTATGTTGGTAAACTTTGATTTTAATTCTTCATTGTTCTTATTATCTTTACTCATATTCAGATACCTCCATATTTTATCAATTTGCATATTATTACGTATTTATTTAACTTAAGATAGTATATAAACGTTTTAAATACATAAGCTACATTATAATTAACCAATTCCATAATATCAAGTTTTTTATATAATTTATAATGTTTTTTAATACAATTTCATTTTATTTTTAATAGTTATAGTAACTTTTTTTGATTGTTTTATCCGTTAAACTCTGATATTATAACATCATATTGAATAGATGGAAGATGGAATCGCACACTACTCGTGCGCGGATCGCAGGAAAGCTTTAGCCGGCATATTTCTCTCGGCGGCTCTGTGCATTAAAAAGCATCATTATATATGCATCAAAAAATGTGGTAAATCCATAATTTATATAGTAAATCAGGAGGCTTAAAAATGGATTTAATAGATTTACATGTACATTCAAATGCTTCTGACGGCTCACTTACTCCAAGCGAAGTTGCCGATGAAGCTCTACATATGGGACTTAAAGCAATAGCACTTACTGACCACGACACTGTTGATGGTATACCTGAAATACTTGAATATACAAAAGATAAGGATTTGGAAATAGTCCCGGGTATAGAAATTTCCTGTTACTATAAAAAAAGAGAGATACATATACTCGGTTTTTATATTGATTACCAAAACGAAGGACTCCAAAAAGAGCTTGAATTTCTTAAGGAGCAGCGTGAAAACCGCAACATCAAAATGGTTGAACTTATGCAAAAGGACGGTATGAACATAACTATGGAAAAGCTTCTTCACGGCAATCCCGACAGTGTTATAACCAGAGCTCATTTTGCAAGAGTTTTAGTTGAAGAAGGCATATGCAAAGATAAGGAAGTCGCCTTTAGAAAATATATAGGTGTAGGTTGCAAATACTATCTTCCAAAGCCACAGGTACCTTGTGAAAAAGCAATGGATATACTTGGCAGGTATGCAAAATGTTCCTTCCTGGCTCATCCGCTTTTATATCATCTGGGATATGCCGAGATAGAAGAATTGATTGATTACCTTAAGACACTTGGGTTAAACGGAATCGAAGCCTATCACTCTTCCAACAATTCATATGAAAGTGATAAGCTTCGTTCAATAGCACTTCATCATAATCTGCTTATATCAGGCGGCTCGGATTTTCACGGGGTCGTTAAACCTAATATCCAAATGGGTATCGGTCGCGGCGGTATGAAAATCACCATGCGCATTTTAGACACGATAAAATCTTCTATTAATTAAAATATATTAATTCAAATAAATCCGGAAAACAGGCTTAATCAAGAGCAACTAAATTATACTCGGTATTTATCTCTCTAAGTCTGTTTTCTACTCTGTTATCGGACGAAAGGATTATAACCTGACCGGCTTTAAATCTTCTGACTATATCCAAAGCCTTTTCCAAGAGTCCATTTTCCAATCCATCCAGTATACCATCAAGAATAATAGGCATATTTTTATCAAGCATGCTCTTTGCTATGGCAAGTCTAATCGAAAGATATACACTTCTCATATCGTTTTTGTCAAGACTGTTAAAGTCAACATATCCACTTTGACTCATAACCATAGGCATATTATTTTCATTGATATATAAATCATTGAATTTATTGTCACTAAGCCCGGATATAATATCTGAGATATTATTGTTAATCATATAGCTGTATGACTTGCTGATATCTTTTGATATATCATTTATGGTATTGATAGCAAGTGTAATGGCATGTATTTCCTTCCTGGACTTTTCAAGCTTAGCCTCCTGAGTTCTTCTTTCTTCTTTCAGCTCATCTCTTCTTGCCATATCCTTAAGGATATTTCTTTCCTCATCGGCAAGAACTTCTCTTTTATCAAGATATTCTTTTGCAAATGACATATCAATCTCAACCTCTTCATAGGTTTCAGTCTTTCTTTCAAGCTCATAGATAATACGCTTAAATTCATCCTCCGAAGGAGTTTTTAATTCTTCTTCAAATACACCTTTTGCATAGAGTCCCTCAACTATAGTTACAATAACAAACAAAATAGTACATATTATAAAAATCTGTCTTACAGCATTGTCAAAAGGCAAAATATAAACAATCGCAGCTATAACTCCCACCACAAAAAATCCGGTAAGAATTATAAACCATATCTTGTCCGTTAATTTGGTTTCCGGCTTATAATCTTTTATCAAATCCGCATCCAGAAATATATTTTCACTACCTTTGGTGCTATCGTTATCATTTTTATCTTCACCGGATTTTTTTTCTTTCCTGTCTTTTGACTTGTCCTTAGCTTTAAGTTCCTTATCATCACCTTGACTAACATTGTCTTTTTCATCAGAATCAGCTATTTCATCATCATCTTTTTTAACAGGATTAGTCTGAATAAGTCTTCTTGCTTCTCTTTTTCTTCTGGCTGTTTCTATAGCAAGAGTCTCCTCGATATCATGCATTTTTTTTCTGACATCTTTAAGTTTCTTATCCACATCATCATAATCTTCCAACTCAGAATCTATGATATCTATGTTTTCAACTATAGCAGAGGAATCAAACTCTCTTCTTTTTTTCTTAAGGTAAAATATGCTCTTGTTTAACTCAATCGAAGCCGCACCCGAAACTATCATATTGCCAAAATCATGCTTGATATAGCCCTCATAATCACCGTCTTTGTTGTCAATACACAGACCATTGACATAATCTTCCCTGCAGCAGTTAAACATCTTTCCATCAAGGCTTTCATTGTCAATTGATATATCTTTTCCGGAATTTAATTCAAGGACACTTACCTTGCTGTTCTTTTTTGAAAAGCTTCTTTCAACAAAATAAGTCTTATCGTCTTCCTTCAAATTAACTTTTCCGGAAATGCCTGTCCCATCCTTAGACTTATACAGCTCATACTTATTGTTTTCTTCATTTAGAGCACAATTTGAAAAGCCATAAAGCATAGAAACGATAAAGTCCTTTATAGTAGATTTATCAGAATCCTTCTTTCCGTTTATGACATTTATGCCAGGCTTTAATACAAGCTCTTTATTATTAAATTTACCAAAATTCTTAAGCAGTAATTTATTAAGATACATTTTATCCACCAATTTCTACCAATGCATCAATACCATAACGCAAGGCTTTTTTTCTTATGTCCTCTTTTTCCAAAGCATTTTCATCGGAAAGTGTACTTATCAGTCTGCCGACGATATTACTCTGATTTTCCAACATAAGGATATTTAAATCATAATATTCTTCAGTTTTATCTATAATCTGATTGATATAATATTTAGCTTTTAGTATACCAAGGTCTATATCCACACTACTGTCTATCTTTCCCTTGAGCAAAATTCTGTAGATATTGTCTCTGCCCAAAGATTTAATCTTCTTTTCAACAGTATCAATTATATCCTGATTATCCATCTCATTATCAAGCTTAACTATTGTATTTACGTAACTTCTCCTGTTACAAGGTACCCATGTTATACCTGTACGTCCTTCTTCGTCAACCTCACCATATATATATCCATGCTTACCGGTTTCAGTATAATCAAGAGGTTCAAGAGAACCCGAAAATGCCATCTTATTTTTAAGAATATGCTTAACCTTATGGATATAACCAAGTGCTATATAATTGAAATCTTTTCTCGCAAGTCGTTCGGTTGAAAACGGCATATGCTTTGCATCGCCACCATGTCCGAGCAGTATATTGTACGCTCCTTCATGACCCGGATTAAGTTTTTCCAAAATCCTTTCACTATACTCAGGCTTGGCGTAACTATATCCCGTTATGCAGACATTTAAACTTTCGATATAGGCATTTGCTGCTCTTCCTCCGGGAAAGATAATTACATTTGATGCAAAATCAAACCTGGACCAGTCATTATCCTTAGATATATAATCAGCAGAACCTGCAATTATAACAACCTTTGTTTTCTTAAGTTTTTTAAACTCAACATCTATTCTCCTTAACTCTTTATCTGTAGGAGGCGCATCAAACAAATCTCCTGCGATTAGCAACAAGTCTACCTCAAGCTCATCGCAAACCGTAAGAACATTCTTAAAGCTTTCAAAAATCTCTTCGGATCTTTGGTCACTCCAAATCCTTCCCTTATCCGGTCTTCTTCCCAGATGTACATCTGAAATGTGTATAAATTTCATTTTACCAATACCTCATTATTTAACATAAGTACACATATTTTTAATCTCAATCTTATCTATTATAATACGAAACTATCAACTCTGCAAGAAAATATATTATTAGTATGTTATCGTATTATTAGTATGTTATCGTATGAAGATATATATTATTAGTATGTTATCGTTTAATATAAATTATATTAACGATTAATATATCAGCATTCATATTATATAATTTATTATTATCATTAATTTATAATTTATTAATCATTTAATTTGCTGTACTTATTCTTAGTTGCTATTCCGCCTCTTATATGACGCTCGGATTTATTGACATCCAGTATTTTTCTTACCTTTTTGGCAAGTTCTTCGTTGAGCATTGGCAACCTGTCCGCCGCATCCTTATGTGCTGTGGATTTACTTACTCCAAACTCCTTAGCAGCCTGTCTTACGGTTGCATTATTCTTAACTATGTACTCACCTAAGCTTAGCACTCTCTCCTCTATATAATCTCTCAATTTTAAACCTCAAAAATATCATTTTTACAGTTTATGCAATTAAATAATTGTGTAGTACATTTACATATGTTAAAATGATATTGATAAATTTCATTTATCCGGAGGTAGCCATGAAGAAGAAAATAATTCTTATTATTATAGCAGTTTTAGTTATAATAAGTGGTGTTATTTTGACCATTCATTTTAAAAAACCAAAAAAAGAAGCACCTCCTGCCACAGCCTATTTTGAGGTAAACGGTCTTTCTTTCGATTTTTCCATAGAATCCTTTGCAAGAGCCAATGAAGAAACCGGCGAGGTTGAAATTCCTACAATGGATTTTCCTGATAATCCGGACAAGGTTGAGCTGAGTTTGGAACTCATATACCAAAATCCCGAGTATCCCGCCGGATGTGAATCCATGGCACTTACCATGCTCTTAAATTATTTTGGATATCAGCTTGAAAAAAATGAAATAATAGATAATTACCTTATATACTCTGATGAAAATTATGTAATCGGATACAAAGGTCGTCCCGATATAACACCCGGAGGCGGCTGCTATGCACCGGCACTTACCAACACTGCCAACCGCTTTCTTATACAAAATAAAAGCTCATATAAAGCAACCAATATAAGCGGAACAAATCTGAAAGATTTGTTTCCATATATCGCAAAGGGATATCCGGTTCTTGTGTGGACTACAGTCGGTTTAAAGCCCTGTAATAAAGCATCATATATATACCGATACGGCGATACCGAATATACCTGGGTATATAATGAGCACTGTGTAGTTTTAACCGGTTACAGTATACCCGAAAACACAATTACGGTTTATGATTCAATCGACGGCATCAAAACCTATAACACTGATGATTTTCAGAAAATATATGATGATATGTGGAAAATGTCAGTTGTGCTTGAGCCTAAATAAAAGACCTTCGCTTACCGGGCGAAGGTCTTTTATTTACACATTTATTCTAATACATAACCACGTTTAAATCAAAATCTATCTTCTTTCCGTACAGTCTGCCATCACTTTTATACTGCCAGATTGTATAAAGATATGGGAAATCCGGCTGATTGGCATAATGAGCAAGCCAAAGCTTATAATTACATATCCTGCTCATATCAAGCTGCTGCACAAACCAGTTTCTGTTTGAATAAATCATAGGCTCATATCCTGCTGCTTTTACGGTCTCGCAAAAACCAACTATACTGTCCGTTCTGGCATCTATACTTAGCCCCTCAGTCCTTACGCCGTCTGCATTCATCTCTTCTGTGTCTATAACCACAGGACCGTTTATCTTATAATCTTTTATCAACGAAAGAGTATATTTTGCCTCTTCAACTCCTTCGTCATAATTAAGTGCCTGTGTAAAGAAATATACTCCAACATCCAGACCTGCTTCAAGCGCACCTTCTATATGATTTTCAAACATATCATCTGTTACGATAGCTCCCGTTCCATACCCACGGTATCCCGCTCTTATGATAGCCATATCAACTCCTGCTTCCTTTACGGCCTCCCAGTCAACCTCCGGCTGATATGAAGATACATCTACTGCCACATGGGAAACCTTTTTAGCTTCGTCATCATGGTAATACATAAGATAATCATAGTCATCGATATAGAAATTTTCCACATCATAATCATTTCTCGGAGCACCGACCGCTATTTTATAATATTCATAATTAGGATATGAACCGATAAGAACATACGCTTTGTTTACATAACTCCAATAGTTAGCCTGTATCATATCTGATTCAAAATCAGGTACAAGTGTCCATGCTCTGCTTTCCACATCTGTTGTAACAAAAACGGGTTTTTCTTTATTGATTTTAT
>ODAI010971517.1_pt1 | contig 10981 bp, 4 predicted proteins | sample 1539321 | NCBI WGS metagenome assembly ODAI01 (sample SAMN02144231, study PRJEB22623) | gut metagenome | biome: sheep rumen | host: Ovis aries | place: New Zealand | reverse complement strand
TTGTTTGAGAGTCTTGTTATTTTGAATATCTCTTAAACAAAGATCCATTACAAAAGCGCCAATAAGAGGTTTGAGAGTCTTGTTATTTTGAATATCTCTTAAACAACAGGGCACTCAACTACACCATAACAACCGTTTGAGAGTCTTGTTATTTTGAATATCTCTTAAACCGGTATAGAACTGACCGTAGCGCAAGAAGGGTTTGAAAGTCTTGTTATTTTGAATATCTCTTAAACCTGCACGGTAGACTATAAACAGCAGTTTACGTTTGAGAGTCTTGTTGTTTTGGATGTTTTTATTTTAACTTAAAACAGCGAAGAGCATTTACAGATTGCAAATGCTCTTCGCTGTTTTTCAAAAGTGCTTTTATTTCTCTTCTATTAATTTTTTGAAAATCGGCAGCGAACGCTTTACCGTCTCCGTCTTGACGCACGTCGCTATCCGCAAATACCCCGGTGCGCCGAAACTGTCCGCAGGTACTATCAATAGTCCGTATTTCTTCGCGCGCTCGGAAAATTCTATGCTCGTTCCTAAAGGCGATTTTATAAACAAATAAAACGCGCCTTGCGGTTTTACGCAACTATAGCCCATCTTTTTCAGTTCTTCATAGAATATATCGCGGTTGGTTTTGTATACTTCGGTATCGCTGAATACCTCGCCGATCTCCGCAATGACGTATTGAAATAAACTCGGAGCGCAGACGTAACCGTTCGCCCTCGCCGCGCCTAAAAACGCGTAGCAAAGCGTTTCGTAGAGGTCTACCGTCGGGCGCATTATAATGTATCCTATTCTTTCGCCCGGAACGGATAAACTCTTCGAGTACGAATAGCAGGTTATCGTGTTTTTGTAGATTTTCGGAATAAACGGCAATGCCGCGCCGTCAAAAACTATCTCTCTGTACGGCTCGTCGGATATGATATATATCGGGTGTGCGTATTCCGCTTGCTTTTTTTCAAGCAGCGCCGCCAAAGAACGCAATTTCTCTTCCGAATAAATAGCGCCCGTCGGGTTGTTCGGACTGTTTACCACTATCGCCAAAGTGTCTTTATCGATTTTCCGTTCTATGTCTTCGAGGCTGAAAGAAAGGTCCTCGTCAAAGTCCGCCTCGCGGCAAACCCCGCCCGCGCTCTCGATAAATACCTTGTATTCGGGAAAGTACGGTTTAAGGGCGATTATATTTTCGTCAGCGGAAGATACGAGCGCTTTAAAAACTATTGCAAGCGACGCCGCCGCGCCCGTGGTCATTATAATTCCGTCGGGTGAATAATCCGCGTTAAAGCGCTTATTGAGGGCTTTTACTATTTTTTCGCGGACGTTCAAAGCACCCGTAGCCGACGTGTATGCGTGAGCGTTTGGTCTGTCGATTATCTCTTTTATCGCCGCGTTTACCTCTTTCGGCGACGGCACGGACGGATTGCCGAGCGTGAAATCGCATACGGCGTCCTCGCCCTTTTCGCGTTTTAAGGCGTTGCCGTACTCGAACAGTTCTCTTATTACCGAGCGGGAAGTTCCCCATTTAAGAATTTTTTCGTTTATCATAAGAAAAGTATATTAAACTCCTGTATTTTTGTCAAGTATTTTAAAACGGATTGTCGGCGGTTGCGGTTTCGCCGCTTAAGAGATTTATGATTATTTTGTCTTTTACCTTTAGCCCGAGCGTTCTTTCGACCGCTTTTGCGTAGAGGTCGAGTTGAACGGCGTAATCGTTGACGAGTTGCGCTGCGCTGCGCCTTGACGCCTTGTAGTCGATAATTATCGCCTCGTCGCCTTTAACCGCCAAGAGATCGATAACGCCTTGAACGAGAGTTTTACCGTTTTCGCCGTTTTCGCCTATCTCGTTCGGGGCGAAAAACGCCATAAACGGCTGTTCGCGATAGAGTGTGTAGCCGTTTAACCGCTTTATAACGTCGAGTGAAAGCACGGTTTCGAGCGCGCTTGCATTCAACAGTTTTTCCTCTTCCGCGCTAAGTACGTTTTCCTTTACGAGCCGCGCCAACTCGGATTTTGCGTCGCGGTCGAAATCGCAGTACTGCATAAACTTATGATACGTCGTGCCTTTTTCCGCGCTCGAGCCGAATTTTGAGTAGGCGGGTTCTTCGTCCGCCAGCGCGGGCGCGGGAGCGCCCGCGCTGTCCTCGGCAATCTTCGTTACCGCGCTTTTTATCTTTAAAGCGGTGTCGCCCGCGAAAGGATAGTTAAAAGAAATCGCGGCTAAAATCTTGTCCGCAAGCGGCTGTCTGCCCTCGCCGACGAATACCTTCGACGCCTCTTGCTTTTCCGTCGCGCAAAGCGCCGCTCTGTCGTGGCGGACGGTTTTCATATCCCGAGTGCATAAAAAGTCCGCGTAACTGTTTGCCGAAACGAAATCGTATACGCTCGGCTCGTCCTTTATCTTGCCGTCGCATACGAGGTGGAGTTTGCATTTAGCGCGCGTCATCGCGACGTAAAACACCCTTGCCTCTTCTTTTATGCCGTCGGTCTTGTTTTTTTCTTTCAAAAAATCGCGCGCGACGGTTTCATAGCAAGTCTTTTTCTCCTCGTCGTAAGCCTTTAACGCCAGCCCGAAACTGCGGTCGGACAAGATCTCGCCCACGCGGTCCTGCCGCGAAAACGCGCGGGATATTCCCGCGATTATCACTATCGGATATTCGAGACCTTTCGAGGCGTGTATCGTCATTACTTTTACGGTGTCCGCACCGCCTTTCGGCGCAAAGTTCATGTCTTTCGAGTCGGTCTCGATTCGCTTTAGAAACTCGTTTACGCTTAAAGCCTTGCCGCCGACTACGCTTTCCGCGATAAAACTTTCCACGCGCTGTAGTCTTACTTCTCCAAGCGGCATCGCCGCGATCTCGAGGTCCAAGCCCGTGTCTTTTAATATCTGCGTTAAAATTTCGTCCGCGCCTTTGAACTCTGCAAGCAGTCGGATTTTTTCAAAATACTCTCTGAAAGCCGTAAGTTTCTCTTTCAGCGGCGAATTTCCGTCTTTTTCGTAGAGTGCGACGCACTCCGCAAAGGTCTTGTTTCCGCCGACGTAGGGTCTGCGTATCTCCGCGAGGTCCTCGTCGTCGAGTTTCCCGATCTCGCTTTTAAGCGCCGCCGCGAGCGGCGCATCGTCGGCGTAGTAGGATATGAGTTTCAATATATCTATTAAAAGTTTTATTTCGGGAAATTCTTTAAGGCTTACGCCCGCCTCGGTCGTTACGGGTATAGCGAACTTCGCAAGTTCTTTAACCAGCCTCGTCGCGCCGCCTTTAAGCGAACGCGTCAGCACCGCTATATCGCCGTAAGCCGCGGGGCGGGTTTCGCCGGTTTTTATATCGTAAATCGGCTTGCCGACTTCGTCGCATATGAGTTTTGCTATCAGCAGTCCCTCGTAATAATCCTCGCTTTCTCCCCGCGAATTATACGCTTTTAAGACGTTGTAAATTCCGCTTGCCGTTTCCTTTTCCCGCTTTTCGCCCTCGATTATATGAAGGGTCGCCTCGCCCCTATATTCGCCGTAGAGCGAAGATCCGCGCATAGGCTCGGCGGCGTAGTCGACTTTGCCGAAATTCTTTGTCATTATCCGACTGAAAACGTTGTTTACGGCTGAAAGCACGGCGTTGGCGCTCCTGAAGTTTTCGTTAAGCGAAAGCGCCGTTCCGCCGTCGGAGTTGAGATAGCGTTCGTATTTTTCCGCAAAAATATCCGGGTTACAGCCCCTGAAGGCGTATATCGACTGTTTTACGTCGCCCACCATGAACAGATTTCCGTTTGTGATAAGCGAAAGTATTTTTTCCTGAACGCCGTTTACGTCCTGATACTCGTCCGCAAACGCGAACTTGTATTTCCCGGCTATTTCCGCGCGGATTTCTTCGTTTGAAACGAGAAGATCGAGCGCGAGGTGTTCTATGTCCGAGAAATCGACCTTGTTTTCGGCGCGTTTTAAAGCGGAGTAGTCTTTATCGAACTCGCGAACGAGCGCGACGAGCGCGCGTAGCGCCCTTGAAGTGGATAAAAATATCGCCTTGTCGTCGCCGACGGAAAACAGGGGATTGTTCGCGTCGCCGCAGATTTTTTTGAACGCGTCGCGGACTTCGCCAAGCCTTGCCGACAGATTTTGCAAGGTCTCGTCGTCTTTCGGCGCGGGCGGTTTTCTGCCGAGCGGGATAGAAAGTTCTATGCGAAAATTATCTTCGTTTTCGGCGTTTATCGCCGCGCTTATGCGGTCGTTGACCGCTTTTGCGTCCGCGCAAAGTTTCTCCGCGCCCGAAAATTCGCAGTCGTCAAGAAGGCTTTTTGCGTCGGTTAAAAGCGCGTTAAGCCTGTCTTTGTAAAGTCCGATAAGATTTCTCCGCGCCTTTAAGTACGCCGCCTCGCTTGCGCCGAGCGAACAATCCGTCAAAAACCCGTCCTTATCCGCCTCGGAAACGGTAAATTCCCAAAGCGACAATATCGACTTTTTAAGTTCCTCGTCACTTCTGTTTTTTCTGTAAATTCTTACAAGGTATAAAAATTCCTCGTTCGTCTCGTCGTACTTTTTCTCGAATAATCGCTCTATAGCGCGGTTTTTGAGTTCTTGAGCGTCGGTTTCGTCGGAAATGGAGAATAACGGATCGACGACGCTCGCGTAAAAATAAGTCCGTAGAATTTTTGCCAAAAACCCGTGGAAAGTCGAAAAATCCGCCGTGGCGACGTCCGCGAGCGCCTCTTTGAGTTTTTCGGTATTTTCGCCGCGCGCTATCGCTTTCACGAGTTCCTTTATAAGTTTTTGCCTCATCTCGTCCGCCGCGAGATTTGTAAACGTAAGCGCGAGAATTTCGCTTACTTTTGCCTCGCCAGATAAAACGAGGTCGATAACTCTCGAAATCATTACGAAAGTTTTTCCGCTGCCCGCCGACGCCGATACGAGCAAATTTCCGTATTTGTGTTTTATCGCCGCCTCTTGTTCGGGGGTGTAACTTAGCGCGCTCATTCTTCAACCTCCTCGGCGGAAATATTCGCTCCGACGGCGTCCGCGATCGTCTTAGGCGTTACTTTCGGCGGCTTTCGCGTTCTGTCGTCCGTGGTCGGGTCGTGCAGGCAGATCGACGCGTATTCGCAGTAACGGCACGCGCCGTCCATCGGCGTAGAGAGTATAACTCCGCTTGCGATGTCGTCCACGCCGTTTTCGGCAAGTTTTTTCGCGTAGAGCATGTACGCCGAAAGCGTTTCCCCGTCCGCTACCTCACCGACGCATTTTTCGCCGTTCTTGGTGGATTTTATCTTCGCTTTTATATACGTCGCCTCGCCGGAGGCGGCAAAGTCTTTTTCCGTAGCCTCGAGATTTTCGTCGCCGATAAGCGTTTTCCCCCGCAAAGGAATAAACTTGTCCGTAGCCGCGACGAACTTATCCCCGACTTCGTAGTAATACGCTCCGCCTATCTTCTCGCCGTTTCTCACGAACGCGTTCAGATAGAGATAGAGTTGCAAATTGACGCCGGTATAAAGCGCCTCGTCTTTTATCTTGTCGGCGACCTTTCCGGTCTTGTAGTCGATTATTCTGTAATAGGTCTCGCCGCTTTTTGAAACGAACTTGTCAAGCCTGTCCGCTTTTCCGAAAAGTCTGTAACCGCTCTGCTTTCCGCCTAACGGCAGGGGCTTGAAATCCCCCCAATCGGCGAACCAAATCTCCGTGCCGACGGGTTTGTATAAAGACATGGAAAACTGCTTGTAAAGTTGCGCGCAAAACTTCTCGGATTCGCGTTTAACGAGCATATAGGAGTACTTATAGTCGGCTCGGCGCATAAATCTCGAGTATTTTTCGTCCGAAATTATCTCGTCGAATATCTCGTCCGCAATCCTTTCTGCGTCCTCTTCGGTTTTGACTTCGTCGAGGCGTTTTATGAAGTTTTCCGCGACGGCGTGGAGGATGTTTCCGTTATCCGCGGGTCGCGCGTTTGCCGTAACCGCGTCGGAAAGTCCCACACCGTATTTTAAAAAGTTTTTATACGGACAGGAATAATAGGTTTCGAGAATGCTCGCCGAAACGAGTTTGTTTTTAAAGACGTTTTCGATCGGAAGGCTTTTAACGAGCGCCACTTCGCGGTTTATCTTTTCTATCAAAGAGTTCGCAAGGTCTAGGGCTTTGCCGCCGTCGAAAGATTTTAAAGCGCGGCAAAACGCGGACGCGGCGTCTATATCCCCGGTCGCGCCCGTCTTAAAGTCGTCGAGGTCTTTCGCGAGCGAGAGCATAGCGGGGCGGAGCGCGGAGTAATAAAACGTCGCCGCCTCGTCTTTTAAGTTCTCGTCCTCCGAAAGGCGTTTGGCGCGTTCTATGCTAAAGCGGGTAAACGCCTTGAGTTTTTTGTTTCCGTCCGAAAACGCCGCGACGGCGTGTTCGATAAATTCGCTTACGCCGCTGTTTTTGGACGAAACCGAATACGACATATAAAGTTTATCGTCAAACGAGGCGAGCGCGAGCGCGCAAGCCTCTTTTTCCCGCTTGTTCACCGCGCGTATCTTCGGTTCGACCTTGACTTCCAGCGCGTCGAGTTTGTCTATATCCGAATCGGTTATAAGCGCGACGTCGGATTTGACCGACGGGAAAGACGAATCCAGCCCCACCGCGAACAGCACTTTATACTTTTTAAATCTGCAGTTTTTGGCGTCCGAAACGTATACGCAATCGTAGCGTTGCGGCAAGAGCGAAATCTCGTAAGCCTCTTCGCCCGCCTCCAAAATCTTTAAAAATTCCGCCGAAGTAACCGTTTCGTCGCCGAGGACGGTCTCTATTTCGCTTAGAGTTTCGTCCATCGCCTTTATTCCGGCGGACAAAAAGTCGCGTTCTTTTTCGGCGCCTATCTCTTTGAGTTTAAAACTTAACGTCTCCGCGTTTTCGTTCACGCCCGCATACGCCAAAAATTCCCGCACTCTGACGGCGTGGTTTTTTGCCTCGTCCTTTTTTGTGAAATTGTTGAAAAATCGACTTATAGCCCCACGTTTTGCCTCGAAAAGCACGTCGCCGAAGTCAATTTCGCCCTTCAAAAACGCCCTCGGCGTACAAGACGAGGTTTTAATAAGGCGTAAAAATCCGTCCGCGGCGGATTTGTCGGAAATAAACAGCGACGAGGATATTACGTTTTCGAGTTCAAACGCGTCGCCGCCGCGTTCGCAAAAGCGGAGCAGACTGCCTATAAGCCTTGCGAGCGGGTGCGCGGAAAGCGTCTTTTTCTCGTCGATGAAATGCGGAATACGATAGTCCGCGAGTTTATCCGAAAGTTTAAGCGAATACTCCGCGCTGTCGCCTACGGCTATCGCTATATCCCTGTAGCGTAAATTCCCCTGAGTTATTTCGCGGCGGATGGTCGCGGCAACGAAATCGCACTCCTCGGCTATAGCGTTCGCCTCGTAGATGAAAACTTTATCGGTAGGCGTGCCGGGAATGGATAGTGCAAGCGGGTCGCAAAGCCTTTCAAGCAACGAAATCGCCTCTTCGGTAGCCGAGGACGGAGGCGATACGGGTTTGCCGCCGCCGAGTCTTTGCGCAAAATCGTAAAATTCGCAGGTATATAAATCCTTGTTTTCGCCCGCGACGCAGATAAAATCGCAAGTCAAAGCGGTTTCAAACGCCGCTTTCACCGCCTCGCAGATCTGTTTCGTGACAGAAGAAAACCCCGTAAAAATGACGTGGGAGTTTTTAAGCGTTTCGTCCGCGCGAAAGAGCGCGGGAAGTCCGGCGAGGGCGTTATTGCTGTCTTTAAGCGAGTTTTCGTCGAGAAATTTTTCGTATCCGTCGAAAACGAGCGCAATATCTCCGAGTTTTGCCGCGACGTTTTTCGGACAGCCGTCGAGGCAGGAAAAGAGGTCTGCGGGCGTAATTTTGGCGCTTTTCAGTTGCGCGATGAGTTCGGAGAGTTGCGCCGGGAGCGACGGCGAGGAGGATAACGTCTTAAACGCGGACAGTTTTTCTTTCAAAGACGATAAAATCCGCCTTATCGCCATCGCGCAGCCCTCTTTCGTGAGCGCCGCGTCCTTCGAGCGTTTGCGGATATATCTGCCGAACGAAGAGACTTCGACCGAAAAACTCCCGCCCGTCTTTTCGGCAAGGGCGAGTTCGCAGGACAAAGTGAGTTTGTCTTCGCAGAATATCAAAACTTTTTCGTCGAGTCCGCGCGAAAGCCCGGCGGCGAGCGCCGCGGCTTGCTCTACGCAGTCGAAATATGTGGGAAATATATACGTCATTACGGATATTATAACATATCTCGATTGAAAATTCGCTTTTTTTTGGGTAATTGAGTGAAATTTTCAAAAACTTTCTTTAAATTTTTTACTTTTTAACGGCAAAGTGTTATAATATCGCTATGAAAAGAAAATATTTGCTTATAATTATGCTCGCCGCGATATTTGCGCTCGGCGGGTGCAACAAACAAGACCTGTCCTTTTCGGGCGCGTACTGGAACTCCAATCCGCAGAACAAGAGCGTGTCTGCGATAACCGAAGAACTGACGTACAAGGTGACTACGGTCGGCAAAGCCGAGTTTTCCTCGTCCGAAGCGTCTGACGGCGAGTTGGCGCTCGTGATAGACAGCGCGTCTTATTACAAGACGAAACTCAGCGTAGATAACGGGAATTACGTCTACGAGACCACGCTTTTTATAACGGGCAAGTATACTTACGGCGACAAAGAGTATACGCTCGAGGGCGACAGTACTTATACGCGAACGGTTTTCAAAGGTCTTGAAGAAAGGCTTGCGCCGATAAGTTCGTATCGGAAGGTAAATAACGTCTATCCGTCCAAAGAAGAGCCGACCTCGGCGGAGGATTTTAAAAAGATAGCCTACGAGATGACGGTAAATTACGGCGATAAGGCGGAGATAAAGATAACACCCGCAAGCGGCAGCGAAGAGTTTTTCTCGTTTACCGAGCGTGCCGTGGACGGCTATAAAAGCGCGACGTTTTTCGACGAGGACGAAATGATATTCGCTATCCGCGCGATGAAACTCACCGACGGCTGCAACTTCGATTTCGGTACTATAGACGGACTTTCGGGGGAATACAGGCAGATACGGGCGCAGGATATAGCGACTACTTACGAGCGCGACGAGAGCGGTAAACAGCCGCTTACGCCGATAACTATAGCGAACTTCCGCGAGGGCGGAAAACTTTCGGACAAGCGCGAATTCAGCACCTACGGCGTGGCGTTTAAGACCGTTGGGAATTACGGCAAGATATTCAGATACGTCTATTACGCGGTCAACACGACCGAAAGCAATTCTACGAGGCAAGTGCCGGTAAAGATATATCAGCCCATGCTCTACGGCGGGAAATATCTTTGCTTTACGCTTTCCGAAACGGCGACAGTCTGAAGCCGCCGCCGAAACGGGCGTTGAGGAAATAAAATATAAAGCGGGTAAAACTTGCAAATACGCAAGTTTTACCCGCTTTTTAAGCGCACGGTTTTTTATCGGTAAATTTTCAATTCGATCATTCCTCGAACTGCGCCGAGCCGACGAGTTTTTTCATCTTTTCAAAGTCGACCGAGGGCGCGAGTTTGCCGAGCAAAATCTTTACCGTTATCTGAGCGACGAGGATAAGCGCGAGCATTGCGGCGGTTATTATCCCGCTCGTGGCAAATTGCGGAATCGCAAGACAACATATCATCGTGGGTATGATCAAAACCAAAGACATGATCGTAAAACCTTTTCCGAACGCCCCGATAGAGTTGTAAATAGTCGGTGTAACGTCTTTCTTTAATCCTTTTCCGAAATCGGCGAAAGAGGCTGTAACGACTTTAGCGGCGGACGTTATTGTCGAGACTGTAATAATCGCGACAAAACCCATGCCGATGGCAGAGAACAGCGTAAGAGCGACGGAAACGGCGTAGCCGTATTTCCTTATCAGGGCAAAGGCACCGAGGTTGCTTAAAATCGCGCGCATTGCGCCGCTGCCTCCGAATACCGTAAGCGCAATTACGGAAAACGCAATTATACTAAGCGAAACCACCTGCACGATATTCAAGGCTTTCAGTTCTTCTTTTTCAAAACCGCTTAAACGCCCGCCCACGAAATTGATTGCGGCGACGACTACCGCAAATACCGTAAGGGCGATATACAGACCGCTTACGGACGCCTGTCCGAACGCGAACGATAAAAACAGACAGGACGTGACTTTCCCGATCGTAAAGATTCTCAACGAACTTGGGAAACTCGAAACGCCGTAGGCGAATAAAGCGGTCGGTTTACCTAACAGAATCAGGGTCTTTATAAGTCTTTTTATGAGATTTATCGCGGCAATGATTGCGGTTATCAGAGAGGTAAGCAATGCGAATACGACGAACGTAAATTTTAAGACGATTCCCCCTGTAAAAAACTGTTCTCCGACGTAAAGTTCATATAAATCTTCCGCCTCGCATTTTTCCGCAGAAACGTATTTTTCCGGCATTTCCTTGTTATAGAAATAACGTGCCAAGCCGAAAGTCACGTCGTTCAAGCATCCAACGTAACTTTCTTTATTTTTTTCTATTTTCGCTAAAGAATCGTTTATCTGTTTTTTGTAGGAGTCGGAAGAGTTGGGGTATTTAGCCATTTCTTTATAGTACCTGTCGATAGTTCTGTATTCTTCCACCAGCGATATGATCGGGATCAATTTAACGCTGTTTATCGCGTAATCTATAAACGAGAAAGAAAAACTTCTTTCGACTTCTTTCTTTTCGGACTTCGGCGTTATTTCGCCAAGCGCGGTTAAAAGTTCTTTTCTCGATTCTTCTATTTGTTTTCTGTACACGCTGCGTTCTTCCGGCGTTTTCGCGTTGCTGTAAGCGGATTTAGCCGTGCTTACCGCGGTGTAGAGGGCAAGAATTTTCAAGTTTGCCTCCGCGTTTTCATCTGTCGTCTCGTCGTCGGATTCTGTTTCCTCCGCGCCGTTTTCTTCTTCAATCTCGCCGAAAAGTTCTGCAAGATACGCCGTATACCTCTTTGAATTTTCTTCGGTCAGCGTTTTCTTTTCTTCTTCGGCTGCTCCT